>BFBZ01000006.1_pt1 | contig 13813 bp, 17 predicted proteins | sample 1888401 | NCBI WGS metagenome assembly BFBZ01 (sample SAMD00112614, study PRJDB3348) | symbiont metagenome | host: Chara braunii | reverse complement strand
CAGGATGACGTGGCTAAAAAACTCGGCACCCAGGGGGCTGTTATTGGTCGCTATGAACGCGACGAGGTGAAGCCTTCCATCGAGATGGCCGCTGCCATTGCCGAGGCCCTGGAAGTCTCCCTGGACTACCTGGTCGGCAACACCGACCTGCTCCTGGAAAAAAGTATTGTCAGTAAAATTGTAGATATTCAAAAACTGAACACCGAAGATAAAGCCCATGTCTTTGCCCTGCTGGATGCTTTCCTGCAGTCCAACAAAGCTAAAAAAGTGTTTGCTCAATAAAATAATGGATCATGCCTGATACCACCTTACATATCCGCATTAAAAAAGAGTATGCCGCTGCTCTGATCGAGGATCTGATCAAAGTGCATGCGGTAGAAGCAGTGGAAGAAGATGAAGCTGTTGAACTGACCCCTCAGCAAAAAGAAGCCCTGGATAAAGAACTGGCCGCTATCGCTGCCAACCCGGGATATTTACAAAAATGGGACGACGTCAAACACCGCTTTAAAAAGCCCTGATGCCCTACACGATTCTCGTTACCCCTACTGCCACTGACGATATCGCAGCTGCCATCGAGTACTATAATGCCCTGGCTACCGACCTGGGCTACCGGTTTGCTGACCTGGTAGCTGACTATTTTGATCGCATCGCTGATCTGCCCACCGCCTCTGCTGTCCGCTACAGGAACGTCCGCTGTAAGCCCATGAAGCGATTCCCTTACCTCATCACCTTCACCATCGAAGAAGCTACGCATTCCGTCAACATCCTCCGGGTCTTCAATACCTACCAGGAACCGCTGCATTGAGTCACGTATTTCGTTTCCCATCAATACGATATCGTCATGGAAGTCACTTGCGTTCTAAGAATGCAGTGTTATACGACTTGTGTTATATTCATCAAATACCTCCACAACAATATTTTTATCAGGGAATAATATTTTGCAATTTATCTCCCAACTTATTTTAAGAAGTTTGCCAAACTCATCAATAGCACGGTTATAGGACTCTAAAGGTTCATCCAAAGGCCGGTTTAGCTGAAAATAATCGGCTAATTCATATTTATTACATTTACTTTCAATAGCAGGTATATCTCCGTTATAATAATCATACCATTGCCTGAAAGTTGTTTCATTATAAGTAAACCCGAGTAAGGTACATCCATCGTGTATTATAAAATCTGGAAAATATAACTTACTGAACGCAATAGCTGCATTTAAGTCAAATTTCAGATTAAGATATTCACCTATGTTCCATCTGGCAGGATTCAACGCTTCTAATGCTTTATACTCTTTCAATACGCTAGTCTCAATATTTAGTAAACTAATTCTTTTCATGCTTCAGTGATTAGTCCCAGGAGGTATCTCCCAGGGTTCAGCAGGTTTAATTTCTGGTTTCCCAGGCTTTATTGTTCCATCCGGCAAAGTGTTTTGAGTAGGTACTTTTTTAGTTGCACCTGGAATTCCATGCCTTGGTGTTCCTCTATCTGCCTCTACTTGTTTTACCCATTTTCCATTTTCATCATATGTAGTGTATTTGGTTGTTTTTCCTGTATTATCTTTAGCGTCTATTTTGCTAGAATTGGGCGTTCCTGTTCGAGCAGGTGCATTGCGGGGTTTAGCAGATCCTTCCTCCACCTTTGGTAGCTCATCAGATTTAGGTGCACTCTGTGGTGTTTTTGCTTCTTGCTCTGGCGCACTTTCAGCAGTTCTTAAAATAAATCTACCTAAACCCACAGTTTCCTCTGGTCCAAATAAATTTGCTAATATACCTAATCCAGCCGCTATCAGATCACTTTTACCTCTTACCTCTAATCTACTGCTTAACTGTTCCTTCGTTATTTTTCCGCTCTGTACATCGTTTAGGTCCCTCTCAATTCTAGCCTCTATTGCCTCCAATCCCTCCAGTTCCACATGACCAGTGACCTTGTTCTCTGAAAAAGCATAAGTACTATTGTAAACATATTTGTCCGCCAAAGGATCTATTTGCCAGAATCTCCCAATCTGCGGATCATCCATACGGTACTTAAACTGATACATTTCCAGGCCACTGCCATCGCTGAACTCTTTGTTCTGCAGCTCCTGTTTCTGGAAACGATACTTATTCTCCGGATACCAGCCTTTGAGCGCCTTATCGGATATTGCTGCCATGGAGAGTCCGAACGGATAATAACTACCCTGCCCTTTTTAACCTGCTCAGACTTTTGCTGACCCTTGATTATTTGTAGGTTCAAAGAACTTTATATTCTCTAAAACTTCATGGGCGATAATCTTCAAACTCCCAATGACCAATCCTTGATAGTTTTATCGCAATTTCATTCCAATCTTTACCCTCACATTCGCCAAAAATTTTCTTAAGTTGTTTCAAAATTCGTTGCATATCAAATTCAAAGACAATAAGTTTATTCTTTCCCAATACCATTTCCCCTGGATTATGATTATCCATTAGCCACTGAGGTGTGCATACTTCAATATCAAACAATTCTTCACCAGGCATTTCTTTAGCACCTACTACTATAGTAAGTAAGAAAGAAAAACTTTTTTCATCTATAGGACGATAAGTATTAAAGTCAATTACTTCTGTACTACTAATTCTTTTTACATCTGATTTCATGATTATTTTTTAAGTTCCTAGGGAGTTATATTAACATGTCCATTACCTAGTACTACCATTTTCGTCTGCCCATTTTGTAAGTATTGCTTTTCTAATATCTCAAAGTTCGATTGAACTCCTGTGGTTGCGAACGGGGAATTTTTTGCAGACGGTGGTCGGTAGACATGTGTACCATCTGCACTAACCAAAGTTGTTCCATCACTTGCAATTCTATAATTGTCTCCCACCCAAATTTTTCCTAACCTATCTGATTCCGCCGCAGTCGCTTCCCCTAATCCAAAATTCCCTCTTCCTTGTGAAGCTTCTCTTAATAACCCCATTTCTTTTGCGAGCTGGGTCATCTCTTCTATTCCCTGGGCCCCTTTAGCTAATCCTAGGGCACCTCTCATTAGCTCGAACTCTTCCCCTCCATCTATAAAGGCCATCGGATTGGCTATAAAGTCCGCAAACATCTTCTGCGGGATGGTATTCCCCGTCGTGACCCTTTTTTTAGCATTGTCCAAAGCAGTGGAAACAGCATCTCTTACCCAACCATATTCAATGGCAGTATTTCTTTTAAAGTTGTCTATTCTCCCTTTTATGTAATCCCATATTACCTTGCAACACGCTTGATCCTTATCTGGTTCATCATTCTTCGAACTGTTGTCGTTACTGTTATTATTCCCGTATCTTTCTTTTATTTGTTTAAAAGCCCAAGCTGCATCGTCTCCCGTATAACTTACTCCGTCAGCAGTTTCTGTAACGGCCATTCCATCAGGATCAATAAAACGAATGGGATTATCATAAGCGTAATTATAAGGTGAGAACCGGCGCATAAAGTCAGCCTTAGGATCAATATTATGCCAAACGCCTAGCTGGGGGTCCTGAAACCTCGCGCCATAATCGTATTCCTCCAGTCCTGTTCCATCGCTGAACTCTTGGTTTTGAAGTTCTTTGCCGTTGTATCTGTATTTATTTTGAGCGTAGTGGGATTTCAACGCCTTATCGGATATTGCTGCCATGGAGAGTCCGAATGGATAATACCTACCAACCCCTTTTTAACCCGACCCCGTTTTTGCTGGCGGTCGGATAAATGTATATTCAAAGAACTTTATACCCACCAAGATAGCCGTTTTTCTTTTTCAATTGAAAGAAAAAAATCTATGTCCGGAAGCTGCTGCCTGTGTGGCAGAGACCATGCGCAAGGGCAAAGCCTCCCTGCCCGGCTTTTACATAACGTGACCTTATCGGTTCGCTTCGCACCTTACTCCCGTTGGTCCGATAAGCACATTATGTAAAGCAGCGGAGCTGCCGCCGGGCAGGAAGATTGCTTCCATTTCCTGGACACCTTTTTTCGCCCCCTCCCGTCCCCCTCCGGGGGAGGCGGTTTTTATAGGATATTAGGGGGGAAGAACAGCCCACGCATTTTAAAGCGTTTTACGGGGCGGCGGGTTTGGGTGAGGGTAAGGGTCTCCCGGATCAGGATAGGCGCTCCTGGCCCGGCATTTTGGTATACATTACTACATCTTGCCGGGTGCGCCGGGCACCCTCATCTGTATAACTCCCGAAGATCAGCAGCAGCCAGCTATGTTTTGGTACAACCAAAACGCTGTCCGCTCATCCGCCTGGGGGCGGATTCGGCGGGGTATAAACGCAGCAAGACCGGACGCGCTCGTCCAGCCTTACCGCTTTGTCAGGGTTTCCGTCTTAGCTTCCTGTACCATTTTTTAAACCAGAAGTCCTGGTACTTGTTGCGCCACTTCGCATGGCGGTCGATCAGTTTCATGCCGCCGTCACCAGGCCAGAGCGACCCGATGGCGTCCAGCTCTTTGAACATTTGGCGGATCTCCTGCTCGGTGTACCACTTCTGCCCATACCCGCACAGCACAAAGTAATCGACCAGGGTCTGCCGGACGGCATCGTTTTCCCGGCGCTTCCAGCTCTCCTGTCCCAGGTCATTCGTAAACCGGTCTATTACCGTATCCGGTGTTACGTCGGTGAGCTTACACATGAACAGGAACTGCCAGGGTAAAATTAACCGGAGGGTCTGATCCCTGGCATAATCGTCTTTGTCCCATTTGTACCGGGCTTCCAGTTTGGGCGGCTTTTCAGGCGGTTTTTTCGCCTTCTGTTTTTTGCTCATAACTACATGCTTTAAAGTAACGAGAAGAACCTCGTAGCCCTTCGGATCACTGGCATGTCAGGGAGGGAAGAACAACCATCCAGGCGGTAGATAGGGGCATTCGGGAACAACCTTACTCACCCAGCTGCCGCCCCTGTCTATCCGCATGGATGCACCAACGCCGTTACTGCTGCCCGGCTTTATTCTGCTGCTCATCGGCGGCGGTTGCCTGTTCTATGGCTTGCTCTCGATGCTGTCGATCTTGTCGGCATAGATGGTGCAGGTTGTCGGGTCTTTCAGGCTGGGGTACTCTTCCTGGACGGCCTGGACTTCTGCTTCGGTCAGTGGCCGGCTCTTTCCGTTGTCATCGTTATGGATCGCCCAGCAGTCGGCGTATTTCTTGACGTAGTACATAGCTGTATGGTTTGATGGTTAAGAATGTCTTTTGTAGTTGTGGCAGTGGAGCACTCGGGAGAGCAGCGGACGAGTGTGCAGCGCCCGCCACCACCGCCATGTGGCCGGCCGTGTGGCACGGAGGAAGGCCGAGGAACGAGGCCGCCGGGCCACTACCCGCCGGATCGACCTTAGTTGTTCTGCCGCAGCGGAGCGGAGGCTTATGATTAGATAAAGCGGCCGGCCACCGGCAGGTGGCGGACAAAAATGAGGAGCTGCGCTGCCGGCTCCCGCCGGCAGAGGACGCAGCGGAGTGCAGCCTGGTGAGACGCGCAAAACCATGACAGACGCGGCCTGTCCCGGCTGGCATGTCGTTTTTGAAGCGCGGTGAGACAGGACTGCACTCCTATCTCCCTGCGTAGTGGTTTACGGACTTAAATAACTTTCTTATCTTTAGCATATGAGTACCTGGCGGGATATTGCTGTCAACCTTCTTTCTAATGCTATCTGGGCTATGGGCGGGTACGTCATTTCTCAACTCCCCTTTTTAAAAAAACCATTTTCCCCGGCGCCGGCGATTTTAATTAAAAAAAATACCTCCTTGTTCAAAGTTCATAACTAACCCATCGGGTGGTGCTTTTGCAACTCGTTTTGCCAGTCATCTGTATGCAACACCTGGTAACGCTGCGTACTACTTACATACCGGTGCCCGGCCATGTACTGCACCTGCCGCAGGTTGTACTGCCCGAGCCATAAGGTGATCACGCTGTTTCGGATTTGGTTGGCACTCGTGATTCGAGGATTGAGCTGCTGTAATTGTATGATCATATGCCGCATCCGGTTGCAGACATTGATCCGGCTGGCATCTACCCGTATCGGCCTGGCTAAAAGCGCACCCTCCTTGAACCGATGGGCCTGGATGTATTGTTGCAGCCCTAATACCTGGTGCGCCTGCAGTGGCAACCACCGCTCATTGCTCTTCCGTCCTCCCTTTATAAAGACCTTCCCCTCCCGTAAGTGGATATCTGTTGCTTCAAGTCTTGTGATCTCTTCGGTCTGCAGCCCCTGGTAGATCAATAACCCCAGCATGATCTTCTTCTCCCGGTCTACGTGCAGCTGCAGCTGGTATTGCTGGTGTAGCGCTTCCAACTCTTCCCGACTGAGCAGGTTGCCGGGTAACTTGCGTACGATGCCCTTCATATACACACCAGCCGCCGGATTGTCCGCCCGTCTGCCTTCGGCTATCAGCCAGGTAAAATAATGCCGCAGGATGTTCAGCTGACTATGGATCGTCCGCTTGCTCTTCTTTTTATCCTGCAGATAGCGCATAAAGGCCAGTACATCGTTGTAGGTAGCCAGCTCACCGGTAAGTTGTTCCTGCTCCAGCCAGCCGGTAAAGATTTCTTTCCCCAGCCGGTAGGCGTTGACCGTATCCGGTGCATATTGTTTGTCCTGTAGGTACTGCTCAAAGTTCATCGGTTATAGGTTGGAGCTGGTTAATAAGATGCGTATAGACCTGCGTGCTATCCAGCACCGCATGCCCTAAAAATGCCTGGATACGTTCCAGTTTCATCCCGCTTTGCAGCAAGTGCGTCGCAATGCTGTGCCGTAAGGTATGCGTACCTACCGCCTTTATAATACCTGACTTGTGTACCAGCCCTTTTATCCGCAGATACAGACTCTGTTTGGTGATCGGCCGGCCCTTGTTCGCATCGATAAAAACCGCCGCACTGGACTGCTGCAACAAGTGTGGACGACCCTGCTCCAGGTATAGCTGCATGTCCTGGTAGGGCTGCTCCGCTATCGGCACATAGCGCTCCTTGTATCCCTTTCCACGGCGTACATATATCATTCTCCGCACATGCAGTATATCGCTACATTCCAGCGCTGCTCCTTCCTGCAGCCGCAACCCGCAGCCGTAGAACACCGATAGCATGGCTCGGTCACGCAGTCCCAACGCATCCTCCCCCGTAGCGGCATAGAGCCGCCGCATCTCCTGCCGGGTCAACCAGGTGGGCAAGGTGTCCTCTTCTTCCAAGCGGTGCAACGTAAAGCCTACTTCGCTTTTGTCTGTAAGGCGGATGTACCGGCTAAACAGCTGCAATACCTGGATGTACTTATTGATATGGGCTGCACTGAACCCCCGACCGGTGCGGATGCCGATACGGGTCTGCTGGTACTCGATAAAAGCGGTGGCATCACCGGCCATCAGTTGCGATAGGCTGTACTTACATCGGCTCTCCTGGTAGTATAAAAACTCCTGCAGGTGACGCGGCATCGCTTCCACACTCGTCGGCGCATAACCCAGCACCGCCAGCCATTCAGCAAAGCCTTGTTGCAGCAGCTTGTACTCGTCGCTGTGCAAAAGATAGTAGTGATTCATGGTAAAACATTTTTGTGCTATTACTACACTTTTCCGGGCCAGTGGGCCACTGCCTGTAAAAGATTGAAGAAGATGGTCTTAGGTGGCCCACTACCGGTAGTGGGCCAGAGATGGGCCACTGGGCTACTTCCTGGATTTGATCCTATCCAGGATTTCCTGTAAGTGCGCGTCTATAGCGGATTTCAGGCGGTCGTATTCGGTGTAGTCCACGATGGTGTATTCATACTTCCCCTGCCGGCTGCTGCGATTGACCTGGATATAACCGTATCGTTCCAGTTCCAAGAGGTGACGCTTCAGGGTGGAAGGCGCTATGCGCAGCTGCCGGCGGATATCCCGCGTATGGAAGCTCGTTTTGCCCTGCTCTTTCAGCAGCACCTTCAGCAGTTCCAAAAATCCCCGGCTGGCTTTGGTCAGCTCGTCGCTCTTGCTGAACAGCACATCCTTTAGTAAGGTGACCGCTGCCTCGATGTCAGGGATCGTACTTTCTATATACGGCTGGCCCTGGCCGTTCCGTTTCACCGGCCGCTGGTATTGGTGATAAAAGGTCACCGCCTCGATAAAGGCCAACAGCAGGGTCATCGTCCGCCGGGGCTTGAACACTTGTTCAGGGAGTTGGAGGTATTTCGCAAAGGGATTGATCACCTGCACCGGCATCAGCACCCGTTGTACCTGTTGCAACTGCTGGCGGATGTGCTGTTCATTTTCCCGGTTGATCTCGCCGGCAGCCAATCGGGTCTGATAATCCAGGATGCGCCTGTCCTGGTCTTTACTACCGTCGATGTATAGGAGTAAACAACGGTTCGCATTGTCCTCATAGACTTTCTCTCGGGTCGTACAGCCGCTCACGCTGACCGGGCCTTCCACCGTGAGGGTGATCGTCTTTAGGTTCCCCTTGCTGTCTTTGAGCGTGACGGTCTTGCTGATCCGCCGTTTGCTTTGCAGCTCCCGCAAGGGGTAGAGAGAAGACTCCGCGCCGTCCAGGTCTTCTATCAAGAGCAGCCGGTGCCGCAGCTCATCCTGCCGGAAGTAATAGAAGGCATTCTCGGTGATCTGTGTTATTTCGATCTTGTCCTCGGGTGGGATCAGTTCGCTGACCCGTTCCTGTAACCAGGTCTTACCACTGCCGCTACTGCCCAAAAACATCAGGTGTAGCGGGACAGCCAGTTTGCGGCTGCTGTACACCAGGTAAGCGATCAGCCGGTTGGTATCTTCTCCCACCACCCCCGACCGGCCGATATCTTCCGCCGTACGTTCCAGCAGGTTCGCCTGTTTCAGGTAATTAATAGCTGCCTGTCGCTGGGCAGGACTAAGTTGTACCCGTTCTTCTCCTCGTGGCCGCACCGCTTCCAGGCGACGGGCACGGTAGCTCTCCAGCTCGCTGGTAAGCGCCGCAAGGGTCTGCGTAGTCGCCTGGGTGGGGATATCCAGGCTCTCGGCGATCTTGTTAATGAACTGCTCGGTATGGGCGTGATGGTACAAGTCCAGGTTATGCCTTACCGGTAGACAGGATTTGGCTTTGTGCTCTACTTTCAACGTCACTCGCAGCCTGTCCAGGCCCGTGAGTTTGATACCGCCCAGCACGGTGATCAGCAGCTCGCCGTGATCATACATCAACAGCTCGGGATTGGTCGTGATGAGCTTGGCATCTGTAGCTGGTAGTGCTGCCGGCGTCCTCTTTTGCGGTGACAACTCAGGTAAGGCAGGGGCGGGTGAAAAAGAAAATACCGTGCGTGTCCCGACCAACTCCGCCAGCACCCGCGGATCGTCGTGCGTTTGCAGCAGGCTGTTGACGTCTTCCCCATCTGGCACCGCTACGGTCGTCAGCTGTACATCTGGCAGCAGGGCGTGTAGGGCAATGCCATGCTTTAGGGTAGCCGCTTTGCCGGCGGCATCCCCATTGAGCATAAAGATGATCTCTTCCAGGTGCTTGCACGAGCTGATAGCCTGCAGGTGTTCCTCTGTCAGCCCGTAGGTGCCATAGAGCGCCAGCACTTCGTATTGGATCGTCAGCTCGTGCTGTTGTAACAGACTCGCAGCATCGATGATGCTCTCCACCAGGATCAACCGCGTGGTCGCGGCCTTCGGATAACCTGGATACAGCCCTTCGCGGCCAGTGAGGTAAAAATGCCGTTGGTCGCTGTCATTCGTGATGCTCCGACCATACAGGCTCACCACCTTGTGCTCCCGGTTACGCAACGCAAAGATAATGCAGTCCTTTGCCCACACGCTGTAGCCCCCAGCTGGCCGGCGTTTCAGCAGCCCGTAGGTTTCCATGCTGGCCACCAGGTGGTGGTTCTTGTTCTCCCCATGCAGCCCGCCTGAGTTGTAACCGATCTCCTGGCCCTCTTGATCGATGCCGCGCCCCTGTAAATACTCGCATGCCTTCTTCGTCAGGGGCAGTGCTCGTTTAAAATAGCTGAACACCTTGCCCATGATAGCCTCCTTCTCTAGTTCACCTCCTTCCGTGAACAGTTTGGCGGTGGGCGCGGGCACAGAAGGCAGTGGGCTCGAACTCGCCAGGGAGGCAGCTTTTACCAAGGCGTCGTGTTTGTTGCACTTCTCCATCAGCTGGATGAACTGGATCACATCGCCCGTGCCGGCCGTGCAGTGGCTGCTGAAGCAGCAGTACGTATTGGTCGGGGGGTAGACCTGCAAGCTCGGGGTCTTGTCCGGGTGGAAGGGGCAGTGCAGCCGGTCGTGCTTGTCCGGTTTCAGGCCGTAGTGGGTTAACACGGTACCGATCGACAGCTGCGCCTTGATCTCGGGTATCTCCATGGAAAAAATATTTTTATAGTACCTATTGGTGACAAAAATAATGGATTGGTTCCCAATCGACAAAACTTTTGTAGTTTGCATAGCATAAATAAGTACCCTAAATTTGCTCTATGCCCTGATTTCAGGGCACTTAAAGCACTTTTTTATGACTTTTGGAGAACGGGTAGTCCTGCACCGCAAGCAGTTGAAGATGTCCCAGGATGACCTGGCTAAGAAGGTAGGCACCTCCGCCCCCATCATCGGCCGGTATGAACGGGATGAGATCAAGCCCTCCATCGAGACGGCTAAAAAGATCGCCGATGAACTGGGTGTCACCGTCGATTACCTGATCGCAGGATCGGCTAACATGGTCCTCGATAAAAAGCTGTTGAAGCGTATCGAAGACATCGAGGCCCTGCCCGCTGAAGAGAAAGACAAGGTCTATTATTTCATTGACATGGCCATTACCTACAACAAAACCAAAAAGGCGTTTGCCAAATAATTTTTTTATGACACACCTCAGAGAGAACTTTGTCGTCGATGCCAAAGGCAACCGGGTAGGCGTTTTCTTGCCCATCAAGGATTACAATAAATTGCTGGAAGACCTGGAAGAGCTGGACGACATCAAAGCATATGACAAGGCCATGAGCCGCAAGTTGGAGTTCATTCCCTTAGAGCAGGCTTTAAAACAGATCGAGACCTCCCGCAAAAAGAAAAAGTAATGTACCAGGTTGTCATTGAAAAACAAGCGCAAAAACAACTCGCCAAGATTTCCCCGCCTGATTACAACAAAATAGTAGCTGCCATAAAAGGGTTGGCTTCCGATCCCCGGCCCTTCGGCTATAAAAAACTCAAAGGACGGCCCGGTTACCGCATCCGGGTAGGCGACTATCGCATCATCTACCAGGTCAAAGACAATGTCCTCACCGTCTTCGTCCTGGTCATCGGTCACAGAAGGGATGTATACGATTAAAACGAAGCGATCTTTTCCCGGCATAACCGCTCGGCAATGGCCTGTAGCTGGCCTACCCGCTCGATCAGTGTTGTCAGCTCTTCAGCTGTGATCTCGTACGTCTCCTTGTATCGTGTATCGACATAGCCCCGTTTCAGCAGGTCGAACAGGTGTTTCTCTTCCGGGGTATTGTCCGGGAACACCGCCGCCAGTTCTTCACTGAACCGTTTAGCATAGCGCTTCAGTTTATCCAGGTTGTGCGTCTTCGGCTTGTACCCTGTATACACCAGGATCACCGCATTGTAGGTCCGCTCCGTCGCCTGGTGCAAATAAAAAGCCGCATTCTTATAGCTTCCCCGTTGGGTGGCATTCTGTGCATCAATGTAAAATTCCCGCGCCCCACCATACCACTGCTGGAAGTATTGCTGCGCGATGGCTTTCGCTTCTGCCGGACTTAACGGCTTGCGCTCGGCCAGGGGTGTGCTGCCGGCATCATACAACAGGATGCCTTCTTTCTCAATGTCGGTAAAGAAGTACTGCCCCTCGCTGAGCATCCTGTTCACAAAATCAATGTCGTGCGTGATCACCGTTACCGGCGTCTTGTACACACACCGGTTCTCGATCAGGTCCTGGATCTCGTAGTCCTTCCGGGTTTCGCCGGATTTGGTAATGACCAGGATATCGTAGTCGCTGATATATTCGTAAGTAATGCCGCCCTCTGTATACCGGTGTTCCACCCAGCGCCCTGTGGCATGACTGCCGAACAGGATCACCTTCTCGGGGTCCACCGCACCAACGATGATCCCGGCGATCTCTCTCAGCTGCTTTTGCTTGTGCTCCGGTAAATGCTCTAGCGTTGTGTTCACGGTCTAACTGTTTGCTATACCGTAAAGCTAGGGAAGTTTAAACAACCAAAAAGAAAAAACCGCAGCATCGAGGCTGCGGCGTTTACTAATTCGATCATACAATCATCTTGACCTATATTCCCTTATTAATCCTGATCGTATGAATAAGGTCTATTGAGTTTTTAATAAAACTCCTCTCGATAGAGTCTTTTTTATTTGTCAATAAATCATACTGGAACTTTATCAGATTCCCCTTAATAGTGGTGACTGCCAATACCCTTTTCGATTGCACTGTATCTGATCTCTCCATCTCGATAATTGAGTAGTACCTGTCGCCTATTTTTTCAATCGTATCAAACACTATTGGAGGATTGGCCGGATCCGATACCAATTCGGCCTTTATGTGATTGTGTTGAACTAAATTTTTAGCCGTATCTCCATTATGAAAAGAGAAGTACCCAGAATGGCTTATAGTAAAACGTTCGACCGAGTCTTTAGGTTCACCTAACCAAATCCAACCTGACTCCTTTGTTATTTTCAAACTTTTTGGTTGGAACCTATATTTCTGCATATCACAAGGTTTGCCACAATCAGAGTGATCTATCCATGAAAAAGATGTATCATACCGAATAGGGATAGAAAGAGTAACTGTACCTAATGTATCAATTAATTGTACATCCACAGTTTTTGAACTTGCAGGAAGTGTCCCCACTCGCTGTAGCGGCGCTTCTTTGCAGGCTACAAACAAGAATAAAGCAATTGCTATAATTGAATAAGGTCTATTTATCATTGTGTTGGCAGTTTTGCAACTGGAGTATTGTTTCCGAACCTATGCAGATATGCCTGCTGTATGGATAATGTATGCTGTTCATTATTTGCAGGCTGCGTATTTGCAGGAGATGTTATATACCCTTGAAGTGGAGTCTTGTTGATATTATTTACAATAATATTGCCTTTTGACATAACATTGGGGCCGTTAGGTACAGATACGCCATTAATTTGATAGTTCCCCTGATCATCATATCCATTATCCTGGCCTGCATGGTTTAAATTCGAAAGGTGCCCTGCTGAATGGTCAATTAAAAATCCCGCAGCACTTTCAAATGTTGACTTAGTATCTTCCGCAAATGATTTCGTCGCTTCTGTCCCTATCGCAATAACGTTATCGTTACTGCCTCCTTGAGGGTTAGACCTGGGATTTTGGCCTTCTTCGGGATTGGTGCCATTATCAGTGCGGTTGTCCCCAAAACCACTATTCGCTAATGTTTTTCCTTGACCCGGATTAAACGAGCTAATCGCCTTAATAACATTTTTCTGATTCCCGATCACAGCTACCGCATCCGTTTTATCTAGTTTCCCATACGCTTTACTGTCGAAAGTGCCTTTAAAAATTTTAACTTGCGTTTTTAATCCCATCGTTTTAAAATTGGCCGTAGCAGCCGCTGCTATCGCCTTTAATTGTTTATTAGTAACACTATTGTCAGCAGCATAAAGATATACGACATTATCCATGCCATTTGGGTCAACAAATACTAACGGATTGTCAAAGGCATAAGCATAAGGAGATTTTCCCACATATTTATCCGCATGGGGATCGATGTTATGCCATACCCCTAATTGAGGGTCCTGGAACCTCGCTCCATAGTCATACTCCTCCAACCCCGATCCATCAGCGAACTCTCCACTTTGTAACTCCTTTCCATTGTAGCGATACTTATTTTGAGCGTATTGTGATTTGAGGGCTTTATCTGATATGCCTGCCATGGTGAGTCCGAA
>BFBZ01000020.1_pt64 | contig 13816 bp, 11 predicted proteins | sample 1888401 | NCBI WGS metagenome assembly BFBZ01 (sample SAMD00112614, study PRJDB3348) | symbiont metagenome | host: Chara braunii | reverse complement strand
TAGCTCTCCGGTCCGAGATCGAGCGCGAGATTGGCGTCGATGTCGCTTGCCAGACAGGGCACCCCGTGGCTCAGCGCCTCGAGCAGCACCATCGGCATGCCCTCATGGCTGGACGGAAGAACGAACAACGCCGCGTGCCGATAGAGCTGGGCGAGGCTCTCACCGGACTGGAAGCCGGTCATCATCACGCCCGGCGTTGCCGTTGCCGCCTTCTCGACCGCGCGCAGATAGTTGCCGTTGTGGTCGGCGGTGCCGACGATGATCAGCTTCCGTCCAGGGTCACCCAGGCGCGCGAAGGCGCTGATCAGATCGAGTTGCCGCTTCTCCTCGACGATCCTGCCGACGCACAGGATGTAGCGGTTCGCGGCTACGCCGATATAATCGAGATAGGAGGTTCCGAGCTTCGGAACGCTGCTCTCCACACCATTCGGAATGAAGCTTGCCGCGACGCCGTGCCTGGCGCGAACCGAATCGACGATGCCCTTCGCGACGCCGATGCGCGCATGTGCGAACCTCATTCCCATCCATTCGCCGGCGCGCAGGACCGACTTCGCCATCCATCCCCATTTCTGGCGTTCGTAGTCGAAGCCGTGATGCGTCACCACGACGCGAAGACCGAGCATGCGGGCCAGCGGCGTGAGAAGCGCCGGGCCGATCGCATGGATGTGGACGAGATCCGGCTTGCGACGAGCGGCGGCGAACAGCCCCAACGTGGTATGCAGCAGCGCTTCGACATTTTTCGAACGCGGCGTCCAGACCGGCGTCACCGTGACGCCCTTCCAGACATAAGGCTCCGGTGATGGCAGGTACGGCTTGCGCCCGAGCACCTCGACCTGCCAGCCGCGCTCCGCGATACGCACGGCGAGCGCAGCGACATGGGTCTCGACGCCGCCCTGTATCTCGGGGATGCCGCGCAGACCGAGGAAGATCACCTTTCTCGGGGGGCGGTCTGCTCCGCCGGCTGGTATCAATGTGTACATCAGTGCACCACCGTCTCGTAGAGTGCCGTTATGCGATCGCGGTACTTCTCGGGAGTGAATTCCCGCAACACCCAGTTGCGGCCGGCGGCGCCGAGCCTGTTCCGCGCCGTTCGGGGCAGCTTCGCCATGCTGGCCAGCGCCTCGGCCAGCATGCCGACATTGCCCGGCTCGACCAGAGCGCCGGTCTTGTTGTGAACGATCAGCTCCGGAATGCCGCCGATCCGCGTGCCGATCACCGGGCGACCGAGCGCGTAGGCCTCGAGCACGCTGATCGGCGCGTTCTCGTACCATTCGGAGGCGAGCACCAGCGCGCGCGATTCTCCGATCAGCTGCTTCAGCTCCGGCTTGGCCAGATGACCTGCAAAGACAACCTCTGCGTCGAGCTCGAATGCGAGCTGGCGCAAGGCCGTCTCCTCAGGGCCGCTACCGACCAGGACCAGCCGCTGACGCGCAAGCGCGGCGGCTCGCACCAGCGTGGCGAGCCCCTTCTCCGGCGCAAGCCGTCCGGCGTAGACAAAGTAATTTCCCTCGTGACACCAGGGCGTGAACTGCTCGGCGTCGACGAAGTTCGGGACGTATGCGATGCGGCTCGCGTCCCAGCCCCACTGCACCAGCTTGTCACGGTAGAAGCGGCTCGGCGCAATCAGGCAGTCGAGCGTGTCGCGGTAGAGGCCGAAGCTGCGATGAACCAGGGTCTCGAGGAAGACCAGCCCACTCACCACGGCCGAGTCCTTGACGCAGCGCCGCAGCAGGACGTTATGGATCCGTCCACCGCGGCAGCGCTCGCAGACTTCGCCCTGGCTCAACATCTTGTAAGCGGGACAGGCGAGCTTCAAATCGTGCGCCGTCATCACCACGGGCACGCCTTCGGCCTTGAGAACATCGAAGATTGAGGGCGAGATGTGATGGTAGACGTTGTGGGCATGCGCCACCGATGGCTGCACACGGTCGACCAGGGCACGGATCTTGCGCCGCGCCTCCAGCGAGAAGATGATCTTGGCCGCTTGCCTGGCCTTTGTGATCGGTCCACTGGTCCGGCCATATTCGATCTCGGAGACGAAATAGTCGGACCACGGGCTCGGCAGATTGTCGGGATGCTCCATTGCGAACGGCACCACTTCCCAGCCGGCCGCGGCGAACAGATCGATCTGGTCGAGGAACACGCTCTCGGCGCCGCCGCGGCGATAGAAGTAGTTGTTGATGGCCAAAAGCCGCCGCTCGGTCGTCATTGCCCAGCCTCCCGGAATCCCATGCGGTCGAGCGCAGCATCGACGGTCAGCACGCGGCAGCCGCGCTCCACCGCATGCGCAACCAGCCGTTCGAACGCCGCCGGGCTGCAGCCATAAGGCGTGGGCGTCGGTGAGACGTCGTGGGTGAAGAAGATCAGCCAACCCGGATCCGCGACCAGCGCGTCGATCCAGCGGGTCAACCCCGCCACCTCTGTCTCGGGTTGGCGGATCTCGACTGCCTTGAGAAGGGTCTGGTCGGTCGGCCCACGGTTGATGGCTTCGCCGCCGGCGCGGCAGGTCCGGTACGAATCGGCCAGCATCGCCCGCTTGCCGAGGCTGCCGCTGTTGTAGGGATATGCGAAATTGCGCCGGCCGGGGCGCGGATCGACCGCATCGAGATAGCGCGCGTTGTCAGCGAGGTCCGCGGCGAGGCGCGCGCGATCGAGATGCCTGATGTCGCGATGGCCGAATGTATGGCAGCCAATCTCGTGACCGCGCGCGGCGAGCTCCCTGCAGCCCGCCGCATCGATCAGGGTGCGATCCGGCTCGACGCGGCCCTCGAGGCCGCCCGCGATGTAGAACGTGCCGCGCACGCCGCGCGCTTCCAGGATATCCGCACCGACCCGGAGCGCGGAGTCCGGCACATCATCGAACGTGAAGGAGACGATCGGCTCGCTGGTCGGGACCTCGATGACCTGCCATGGCACCGCCCGGAGCAACCTGTTGGTCAGACGAGCGGCGAACCGGTCGACCGTGCGCGGCAGACGTGACGCCGTCCTGGGCAGGAGCGATGTCATGGCGGGGCTATGCATGGGCCGTCTCCGCGACAGGCATCACGGCTTCCTGATGACGGATCTCATGCGCACTCGCCTGCAAGCGAAGGCCGAAGATCGAAACGATCAACATGAACCAGACCAGACTGCCGGACTGGAAATACAGGCTCTCGACGCAGGCGACGAAGATGCCGTAGAGCCAGATCCGCACGAAAAAGCGCGTCAGGGCGGGGTCGTTCGCCGTCGCCTCGGCGCGGGCGATGTCGCGCAGCGGCAGCCAGACGAGCAGCACCAGGGTGAGGATGAGGCCCGGTATGCCGGTCGTGATCGCGGCATCGAGATAGGCGTTGTGCGCGTTGAAGGCACCGACCGCCCAGCTCGCTCCGCCGCCGGCTTTGTAGACCATCTCGTCGGTCTGCCAGAACAGCTGGAAGCCATATCCGGTGAACGGCCGGTCCGCGACGGCGGCGGTACCGACCCGCCAGATGTCGATGCGATTGGTGAAGGTCGGATCGATCCCGAGGCTCGCGACCAGCTCCCGCATCGCCGGCGACACCGAGCAGCCGATCGTGATGACGTTGAAGGCCGCGATTCCGAGGAAGACCATCGGGATCCGGATCGCTCGCCACCGCTCGAAGATCCAGGCAATCACCAGAATGCCGGGCAGCGCCGCGGTCGACGACTTGCCGCCAGTGTGGGTGAGGAACACGACCGCCAGCAGCGTGATCGCTCCGCCGACGATGCGACGGCCGGTGCCGTACAGATAGAGCCCGGCGAAGCTGATGATCACCATGGCCGCGGCTGCGACGTTCTTGTGGGCGAAATGGCCGCGCCAGAACCTGTCTCTTATACACATCTAGATGTGTATAAGAGACAGCCACCAGCCCGCCGAGAGCCCGCCGGCCGGTGCCGAACAGATAGAGCCCGGCGAAGCTGATCAGCACCATCGCCGCAGCCGCGACGTTCTTGTGCGCGAAATGGCCACGCCACAGCCCGGCGTTCATCGGTTCGCGGATCTCGCTCGCCTGGTGGATCGCAAGCTGCGGCCACAGTGCAACGCCGAGATAGGCAAGCGCCAGCGTGCCGAGGCAACACACCGCCAGCATGCCGGCGAACTGCCGCTCCGAACGCGGCAGCAGCAGGAAGATGCCGGCATTGACGATCGTCAGCGAGGCCAGCACGACGCGCTTCAGCGCGATGTCCGGATGCATCGATATGGCTGAGACGAACCCGAACCAGAGCAGCGTTACGATCAGGAGACTGCGAGGACGCACGACGAGATGACGCGCCGGCGAGCTGAAGACGGTGAGCCAAAGGCTTGCGGTCAATCCGAGGAAGGCAAGCTGATTGATCGTGCTGGACTTGTCGGCAGCGGGATCGCCTGCATTGGCCGCCGACAGGTCGATGAACGGCGTCAGCGTGATCAGGTAGAACAATAGCGTCGCCATGAACAGCGGCGGTCCGAGCACGCTGATCGCTCCAGCTTCGCGGATGTCGCCTGACGCCATCATATCGCCTTGCTCCTGGCGAGACGGAGTGCCGCGAGATAGCCGAGGCCGGCGAGCGTCGCCGCGCACAGCAGCAGGCCAAGCGCCGCGCCTGCCGCGGCCGCGATGATCGGACGGGGTGGCCAGGTTCGACGGAACGGCGCGACCGCGGGTGAGATCACGCGCACGTCGGTGGCGTCGATCTGTTGCCGCTCGGCGGCCTCGCCGGAGCGCGTCAGGAAGGTCTGGTAAAGCGCGGTCTTGGCGCTCGCCTCGCGCTCGAGCTCGCGCAGTTTCACCAGCGCCTGATCGTCGACCGACACGTTGCCGCGCAGGGTGCGCGTTTCCTCGTTCAGCGTATCGAGCGCCACCTTGGCTTGATCCACCTCGAAGCGGGCGGCGCGACGCAGCCGCTCGGTTTCTGACTTGATCGCCTTGGTGAGCGCCTCGGATTCCGCCATCGCATTCAGCATCGCGGGATGGCGCGGCCCCAGGGTCTGGGTGAGGGTCGCGATCTGCCTGCGCAGCGCCGCCTCGTCGGCAAGCAATCCCGACAAGGTCTGCGACTGCACCGCGCCGGCCTGCACGCCGTAGAGCGACACGGCGCGCGTGACTTCGTTGTAGCGGGCCTCCGCCTCGGCGAGGCGCGCCTTTGCGTCGGTCAGCTTCGCGTTCATCCGCTCCATGGCGTCAGTGCTCAACGGCTGCTTGGACGGCCCCTGCTGCAAGCCATGGGCGCGGCGGAACGCTTCAGTGCGGTCCTCCGCCTCGGTCGCCGCGGACTTGAGCTCGCCGAGCCGCGCCGTCAGCCCCTGGGCCACGCGTCCGGCCCGCTCCGCGTCAGCACGAACAACCTCTTCGCGGAACGTCGTGGCGATGGAATTCGCAAGCTGCGCCGCTACTGCCGGCTCGCTCGCCCAGACCGACAGCGACACGACATAGGAACGCTCCTGTCGCACCACGTTGATGCGCTTGGCGAGCAAGCCGATCAGATCGTTGCTCCGGACGACGTCGGAGGCATTGCGATCGAACAGCCAGCTGAGGTCGAACAAGCGCAGCTTGTCGGCAAATTCCGGATCGTTCGTGAGGCCGAGCTTCTCGATCACGCGGCGCAAGACATTTCCGGACGTGATCGTCCGCATCTTGCTCTCGACATCCAGGATCTGGCTGTCGCTCTGGATATTCGTCGCGTAGAGATCGTTCGGGGTGACCTGCAGGTTGGACGGCGAGATCGTGAGGTCGGTGATCGCGGTGAACCGGGGCGTCACCAGTTGCGTCGCACCGACGCCAACGATCGCGCCGGCGAGAGCCGCGACCAGGATCCATCGCCAGCCATGAAGCAGCCAACCGGCGACCTGTATCGCGTTGATCGCGACGCCCTGCCCAGACGCGATCCCGCCGGCCATTCGATAGGGAACGGTATCGCTGCGCTGCGACCTGCTGTTGTCAGTTGCTGTGTACATGTCGGTTGGCTTCAAGGGGGAGGACACCGGCGAGCCTGGAGTTGTCAGGCACGGTTGCAGCCGCGCGGGCCGCCGCGGAAGTCTCCGGCGGCACAGCTCACGTTCCTCAGCATGATCGGATCGATGGCCAAGCCGTTGGGCTTGTTGCTGCGCAAACTCACGGGGATCGGGGCCGAAGGCTGCATGACATCCTCGATTTCATGTCCGCCGGGCGCTCAACGGCCCGGCGCGGCCCACTATCCTCCTCCCGAAAACCCAAACAACTTTAAGTGGATTTTAGCGTTAGGTGTTAGCGTTAACCTTACTATCAAAAAGCTGGATGACTGCATCTATGGTTATATCTCCATCAAGAATGATGCCTGAGGCCGAATTTATGTGAAGCCAAAATCAACCTTGGATTGAATCCAGGATAGACGGCGTCGATCGTCCTGATGCGATGCGCACGTTGCAGATTGCGACGATGAGCTCGAGATCGACGGCTGAGCACCGCCGATTGAATGACATCAATCCAATGCGCGCACGAAACGCACCGTCGTCGATGCGCATCGCGTCGACGTTAACGTCAATTTCGAACGACGTTCCGCGCGCGATATGAAGTGCGCGCCGGCCTGATAAAGTGTCGATGGGGATCGACCGCCAACCAGAGGCCGTGGATCATTGCTGCATCTCAGTGCCATTAGCCGGACAATCTCGACGGCAACGCCGATGATGGTCAGCTATCTGCTGTCGAGCGGATCGCTGGCCGCGGCGAGCCTTGCCCAGCTCGTCACCTTTGCGATCCTGGCACGCGCGCTGGGGCCGGCCGAGTTCGGCCTGTTCGTGCAGATATCGGCGGTGACCGCGATCGCGGTTCAGATCTGCGGTCTCGGCGCTTCCGACTGCCTGCTGCGCAGGGTCGCGCGCGAGCCGGCGAGTTATCCCGATCTGCTCGGCCACAATATTCTCTTGATCGGGCTCACCGGTGCGGTGCTCGTGCTCGGCGGCATCGCGGCGATGGTGTCGTGGACCAGCATGGGCGTCGGCCCCTCGATCGCGATCTCGACCATCGCCCTGCTGTTCGTCGGCAATGTCGTGCTGGTCCGGTTGATCCTGCTGGTCGAGACCGTGTTCCTCGGCCTCGGACAGGTCCGCTCGGCAAACCGCTCGGTGGTCGGCTTCGCGATCGCGCGTACCGCCACCGCGGCGCTTGCCTGCATTGTGTTTCGCGCATCGAGCCTAGCGGAATGGGCGGTGTGGCAGTTTTGCGGACACCTGCTCTATGCGCTGCTGGGGCTGCTTTGGCTGCTGCCGCTTGGCCGGCCGCGGTTCAGGATCCTGCGCGAGGAGTTGCGCTCGGGCATCATGTTCAGCTCCCAGTTCGTCGTTCGGGCGATCCGGTCCAACGTCGACCTGTTCGTGATCGGCCTGTTCACGCCGATCGAGACCGTCGGCAGCTACGGCGTGGCCCGGCGCATCATGGACAGCAGCTATCTTTCGATCGACGCGTTCAACCGGCTGATCTATCCGCGATTCGCGCGCGCCAGTCGCGATGGCCTGCACCTCGCACTGCCCGCGGCGAAATATGCGCTGGCCGCAGCCCTCGGCCTCGGCCTTGCGACGTTCCTGATCCTGTTCGCGCTGGCGCCCGAACTGCCGCGGCTGTTCGGCCGTGAGTATCACGACCTCGCATTCTTCGTGCGCTGCCTCTCCGGCACGATCGTCCTGATCGGCGCCTGGGCGGTGGCGATGGATCTGCTGGGGGCATCGGGACGGCAAGGCACGCGTGCTCTGATCATGAACAGCACCAACCTGCTGGGCAGCGGTCTGATTGCGGCGGCGACATGGCTCGCCGCTCCGACCGGGACCTTCGTCGCGCTCTATGTGATCGAGGGATCGCTCGTGATCTCGGCGTGGCTGGTCCTGCTGCGGCTCGTGCGCCGCAGTCGTGAGGCCGCGGACGAAGCCAGCATGATTGCCACGGTGTCAGGGATTGTCCCGGACGACGCGGCTGTCGATCCAGGCCGCCGGAGCCTGCCGGCTGTGGAAGAAGCCGAGCGGTAGCGCCGCGGCGTGGAACAGCCACGCCACGACAGCATAGAATCCGAGCGTCAGGCTGCGCTGGCGCACGCTCATCAGGCCGACGACGCCGGCAATCATCGCCACATCGATCGCAAGCCCCAATCCGGGCGGCGACGTCAGGAACGGCAGCACGACCATCACGGCCAGCCACAGATAGACCGCGCCCCAAAGCTTCAGTTCGGGCAATTCCTGAACCAGCTGCTTCCACTGCGGCTTGCCGAACGCCGCGCGCAGCAGCTCGCCGATGCCGCGCAAATAGCCCGACCTCCAGCGTCGGACGAGCAGCGCATAGGCGTTGATCGCATGTCCGAAGTGCCGGACGAAGCTGCGGTCGAGGCGGTGCAGCGTCCAGCCGCGCGCCCGCAGCCGGACGCCGAGATCGAACTCCTCATAGCCATGCAGATTGCGGTCCGAGAGATATCCGACCTGCTCGATCGCCGCGCGCCGGTAGAGACCGCCGCCATTCATGCGGTCGATTTCCCCGATCCGGTTCTCCGGCGACACCCTGCGGCCGCGCCGGACATATTCGAGACTGGTGTCGTTCATCTCGACGACGTGCCCGGTGACGCCCGCGGCGCCCGGATTGTTCGCGAGCCAGGCGAGTGCGTCGGGCAGGAAACCGGGGTCGAGCAGCATGTCGCCATCCATCAGGCAGATGAACGGCTCGCGGCTGTACTGGAAGCCGAGTTGCGGGCCGATGCCGCAGCTCGGGCGGATGGACGGTTCGAGCTGGACGACCTGGACGGGATAGCTGGTAGCAATGGCGAGCGTGCGGTCACGCGAGCCGCCATCGGCGACGATGACCTCGCCGCCGATCCCGTCCAGCGCCGCGAGCACGCTCTCGATCGCGGCGCCGATCCGCGCCTCCTCGTTGAGCGCCTTGAGAATGACCGACACTGCCATCTCAGTACCCGCCTTAGTGGAAATCGGACATGAGCCGGCTCCAGTCTTCGCTGGCGAGGCCACCAACGAAGATATCGCCACTCGCGACCGCATCGTTTGCGTTGGGTATCCGTGTCAGCACCACCGCGAAGGCCCGGTGCCGAAAGACGAGCCAGCGTTGCAGTGACAGTCCCGCCATCAAAGCGGGGTGCGCGCGGCCGCGCGCTTCAACATGGCCGGTGCTCTCGAGATAATGGAACATCGCATTCAGCACGGTGATCTCCTCGCCGGGCTGCGACAGCACGTTGAGAACGCGCGCTGTCCGACCAGGTGCCGCGTAGTAGACGAAACAGCCAATCAACGTGCCGGCGCGGTCTTGGACCGAGCGAATCGTGAATGTACCGTGCGTTGTGTTCTGCGCCGCTAGCGACACCAGCCAGCCGAGCTCCTCTTCCGACCACAGGGGGCGAACCGCATAGTGGGCGATGAACCCTGGCGCCTGCTCGAGAAAGGCCGCGACGGACATGTCCGCGACCTTGGTCCCGCCGGGTTCGCCTGCGTTCTTGTCGCCGAAGCGCCGCAGCAGCAGTGTGTCGATGGGGCGCGCCAACGTCGCAAGGCGAAGGCTCCTGCCACGAAAGAACCGTTCTTCCAGACGGAAGGCCAGCGCACCTAGAGGACGAAAGCTACGCGTCCATTCCAGATTGTGTACCGGAATCGGCTTCGCACCAATGGCCCGCCAATGATTGAAGGTGGTGGGCGAAGCGGTGTCGCTGAACTGAATGACGGGATGCCTCGGCCGCAAGGTCAGAACGAGCTGCGCCGCACCGGCAGCCTCCTTGTCCGTCATCAGTGTACAGACCAATCGGCCAGGCACGACGGTACCGCAAGCGATGAAGCTCATCGGCACCGCGAGCATCGCACTTGGGATGCGCCCGTCCTGCTGCTCGTAGACAAACGCGCCCGTGGCTTCGCTGTAGGACGGGGCTTCCAGGGTAATCGCCTTCAGATAATCCTGAAGGTCGATATCCGCAGGCCGATCCGAACCTCTGTAGATCTTCATGAAAAGCCGGGCCACCGCAGGTACATCTGCAGCGGTCATCGGCCGGACCGCTCCCTTGCGCGGTGGCGGCGGCGCATCAATCGGCGTTTGTTGCGTGGATTCCTGCATCTAGCCCACCGCGTTTGGCGGACGCGCTCGCGCGTCACGCGGACGGCTAGCCTGGCAAGCAGTATGCGACGTTGAGTCCAGCATGGTCCGCCACTTGATCTCTGTCCAATCGCAACGACGTCGTCAGACGCAAATATCAATGATTTTCAAATGCCGACGAGCTTGTCCCCCGATAGTGCACCACGCGGCGCGCCGGGGCCGCCGTCGCAGTCACGTCAGACAAATCGAGAGTCTCGAGTCCGATGCGTGCGAGGGCGCCCGTCGTTGCAACAACCCTCCAACTTCACGCGCGAGCCGTCAAGAAATTCAACTTATGGAGGTTAATGCGCGCGCGCAGCGCCGGTCGGTAACAGCTGGATGACAGCGCGTCTCGTTGCACAAATGCGCGCTTGGCGGAGCAAGCCGCGGCCGTTCACGCGCTACTTTGGACCAACAGTTCCGGTCGCCTTCAGCCGCGCCGATCGCACCCAACCCGAGACGTCGTTGCCTGTCCGTCGATTGACGTACATCACCGACGACCAGCCATCATTGGTTTGCGCATAGGCGACGAGCTCGTCATTCGGAATGACGAATAGGCCGCTGACCGGACAGTGCAGATTCGGCGCCGAATAGAATTGCAGCCGTCTCGTGCCTGTCACCACATTGGCGAGCGGCGGCGACAGCATCGGGGCACGGCTTGTGCCCGTCTGGGGCTCCTTGCAGCTCGACGGTGTCTGCGCCTGCACGGTCGCGCCGAGCGCACCGAGGATCAGCCCGCTACTGACGATGCAGGCGAGCACGGACCTGTCCGACATTGTTCACTCTCCCGGACCGCACCGATGGCGATCACCCGGTGTTTGTCGCGGGACATGGCGGGCAGGTTCTACCGGATTGCACGCTCGAACGGCCCTTCCGACAAACGGCACGGCGGTCGCCTCTTATGTCACTGAGATATTGGTGTGATTTGCCGGACGCCCGCCCTAGGCAGACCTGGAACCGCGGCAATTGCAACGCGCGATCATGCCCGACCGCATGCTGATTGGTTGAATTCGCGGCGCCGGAGTCTTATGCGTGGTCTCCATGAGCACCCTCGCCAACACTGCAATGTCCCTGACGTCGTGGCCGCGCCATCAGGCACGCCCCGACAAGCCGGCGCCATTCCTGCCGATGAACCGCGCCGAGATGGCTGCGCTCGGCTGGGACCAATGCGATATCGTGCTGGTGACGGGCGATGCCTATGTCGACCATCCGAGCTTCGGCATGGCGATCATCGGCAGGCTGCTGGAAGCGCAGGGCTTCAGGGTCGGCATCATCGCGCAGCCAGACTGGCAATCGGCCGAGCCGTTCAAGGTGCTGGGAAAGCCACGCGTGTTCTTCGGCGTCACCGGCGGCAACATGGATTCGATGGTCAACCGCTACACCGCGGACCGCCGGCTGCGCCATGACGACGCCTACACGCCGGACGGCGAGGGCGGCCGCCGGCCGGACCGTTGCACCATCGTCTATGCCCAGCGCTGCCGTGAAGCGTTCAAGGATGTGCCGATCGTGCTCGGCGGCATCGAGGCATCGCTGCGCCGCATCGCGCACTACGACTATTGGTCCGACAAGGTGCGCCGCTCGGTGCTGGCGGACGCCAAGGCGGACCTTCTGCTCTACGGCAACGCCGAACGTGCCGTCGTCGAGGTGGCGCACCGGCTTGCCAATGGCGAGGCGCCGCGCGATCTCGACTCGATCAGGGGCGTCGCGCTGTTCCGCCGCGTGCCCGAGGATTATGCCGAGCTGCATGCCGACGATCTCGACTCCGCCGACGAGGGCGCCGCGCGCCAGGCCGGCAACGTCGTGATCCGCCTGCCCGCCTGCGAGCAGGTCGAGCAGGACCGTGACGCCTACGCCCGCGCCTCGCGCGTGCTGCATCGGGAGAGCAATCCCGGCAATGCGCGGCCGCTGGTGCAGCGTCACGGTGACCGCGATTTGTGGCTCAATCCGCCGCCGATCCCGCTGTCCACGGCCGAGATGGACTCGGTCTACGACCTGCCCTACGCGCGAGCGCCGCATCCCTCCTACAAGGACGCCAAGATTCCGGCCTGGGAGATGATTCGTTTCTCGGTGACGATCATGCGCGGCTGCTTCGGCGGCTGCACGTTCTGCTCGATCACCGAGCACGAGGGCCGCATCATCCAGAACCGCTCGGAGGGTTCGATCCTGCGCGAGATCGAGCGCATCAGGGACAAGACACCGGGCTTCACCGGCGTGATATCAGACATCGGCGGGCCGACCGCCAACATGTACCGGATGGCGTGCAAGGATCCGAAGATCGAGGCGGCATGCCGCCGGCCGTCCTGTGTCTTCCCCGAGATCTGTCCGAACCTCAACACCTCGCATGACGACCTGATCCGGCTCTATCGCAAGGTTCGCGAAGTGAAGGGCGTCAAGCGGGTGATGGTGGCGTCCGGCGTGCGCTACGACCTCGCGGTGGAGAGCCCCGCATACATCAAGGAGCTCGTCACCCATCACGTCGGCGGCTACCTGAAGATCGCGCCCGAACACACCGAGCGCGGCCCGCTCGACAAGATGATGAAGCCGGGCATCGGCGCCTATAATCGCTTCAAGAAGATGTTCGATGCCGCGGCCGAGCAGGCCGGCAAGAAATACTACCTGATCCCGTATTTCATCGCCGCGCATCCGGGCACGACCGACGAGGACATGATGAACCTCGCGCTCTGGCTCAAGAAGAACCGCTACCGCGCCGATCAGGTGCAGACCTTCCTGCCCTCGCCGATGGCGACCGCAACCGCGATGTACCACACCGGCGTCAACCCGCTGCGCGGCGTGCGCCGCGGCGGCAGCGACAAGGTCGAGGCGATCAAGGGGCTCAGGCAACGTCGGCTGCACAAGGCGTTCCTGCGCTACCACGACCCGGACAACTGGCCGCTGCTGCGCGAGGCACTGATCCAGATGGGACGCCGCGATCTGATCGGCTCGCGCCCAGAGCAGCTGGTGCCCGCCCACCAACCGCCCGGCACTGGCAAGGCTGCCGGCACGCGACGGCCGCTCCGCCCGGGCGACCGGGCACAGCGCTTCACCACCAAGGGCCTGCGGATGGGCAAATAGACCGGCCAAACGGGCGGCCCGAATTCAGATCCGGCCATGCTTGGCCGACATCTGCTGCACTTTTCAGATTGGCGCCGGAATGGCGCGCCCGGAACGATTCGAACGTCCGACCCTCAGATTCGTAGTCTGATGCTCTATCCAGCTGAGCTACGGGCGCATTTTCGCGGCAGGGCCTAAAGCCCGCGTGGCTCCGAGAGGCTCGGAGCGTCACGAAAGAGCGCTCTAGCTACAGGCTCCCGGTCCGGTTGGCAAGGTCTGCAAGCGCCAATTTCGGCCCCCAGTGGAACACCGGGACACCTCAGGCCCGTGCCCGCTCGCTGCGGACCGACAGCAACTCGACCGGACGATCCGGGATCGAGATCCGGAACGTGGCGCCGATGGTGCCCTCGACCAGATGGATATGGCCGCCATGGGCACGGATCAGCTCGGCGGCGATCGCAAGGCCGAGCCCGCTGCCGCCGGGGCGGCCGGAGGTCTGGAACGCCTCGAACAGATGCTCGCGCGCCTTGGCCGGCACACCGGGGCCGGTGTCTGAGACCTCGATGATCGCAACCGTCCCCTCGCGGCGGCCGGTGATGCGGATCTGCTGGGCGCCGCCGTCGCTCTCGGGGCGGGTTTCCAGCGCCTGGGTCGCATTGCGCACCAGATTGAGCAGCACGCGGAACAGCTGGTCCGGATCGGCG
>BFBZ01000008.1_pt389 | contig 13832 bp, 4 predicted proteins | sample 1888401 | NCBI WGS metagenome assembly BFBZ01 (sample SAMD00112614, study PRJDB3348) | symbiont metagenome | host: Chara braunii | reverse complement strand
CGATCTCACTCTGGTTCCCGCCGGAACCGGCGGCTACGCGTCCGACCGCTACTACACCGCCGGCGGTCTGCTCGAGGTCGGCGGCTATCTCAATAACACCGCCCACAAGATTGGCGAGTGGGCCGCGGTCGGCGGCGACATCACATTGTCCGCACCGGAGATGGTCGCCCAGCGCGGGTCTATCTTCAATGTGTCCGGCGGGTCGGTTCAGTTCCAGGGCGGCTACCTGCCGCAGACCAATCTGCTCGGTCGCGACGGCCGCAACTACAATATCAACGATGCACCCTCCGATCTGGCTTATGGAGCGGTTGCGAACGGCTTCGTGGTCAATCACGCGCACTGGAGTGTCATCGAGATCTATCTCAGCCCGTTCGGCAGGTCGAACATGCGCTGGGAGAATGGCTACACGGTCGGCCGGGACGCCGGCCGCCTGGTGCTGTCGACACCGACCTCGGTGTTCGAGGGATCCATTCTTGCGGATGTGGTCAACGGGCAACGGCAAATTGGCGCGCGTCCCGCCAACGTCACTGATGCCTACAAGCTGACGCAGAACACGGCACCGCTGGCCGGTGCGCTGCAGCTCGGGCTCTACGACGCGCGCGGGCTCGTCAACGCGTCCACGACCGACGTCAAGTTCGGCAGCGTGGCGTCGATCGCGGCGGGGCTTGATCCGACCGCAGCGATTCCGCTCGATCGGGTCAATACCGGCTGGTTCGACGCCGGGATGATCAACGCGTTCGGGCTCGGCGGGCTCGGTGTGGCCGCGAAACAGTCGATCACGACAGATGCGCCGCTGAGTTTTGCGCGCGGCGCGCAGGTGGAGTTCATCGCGCCGATCGTCGACATCAAGGCCGACATCACCGCGCGTGCGGGCAGCGTCAGCATCACCAATATTCTCAAGCCGGACGCGGCCATCCTCACGCCGATCGTGCTGACGACGCCAGGCGGGCTCGCCCAGTTGAATCTGCATGCCGGGGCAACCATCGACGTGCGCGGACTGTGGACCAACGCGCTCAGCTCGCCGGACGATCTTTCCGGGCTCGCGTTCATCAATGGCGGCAGCGTCAGCTTCAATTCGACGCAGGGCGTCACGGTGGCGAGCGGCAGCAGCATCGACGTGTCTTCGGGCGGGGCGGTTCTGCCGAACGGCAAGACCAGAGGCGGCAAGGGGGGCGATGTGACCCTGATCGCCGACGACCGTTCGGTCGGCGGTCCCTCGGTCGGCGGCCGCCTGGTGCTCGACGGGCAGATCGACGGCTATGGGGTGAATGGCGGCGGCAAGCTCGTTATCGGCAGCGGTCCGTCGATCGTGATCGGTGGCAAGGCGCTGGCGACCGATGGCGTGCTCGCCGCGGGCGAGAAGGCTCCGGTCTCGCTGCTGCTCGCGGAGCAGGTCATCATCCCGGCCGGCGGCCGCGTCCCGTTCGATTACAACGAGACCATCACGAACCTCGCACCGGGAGATTTCGCCGCGATCGCCGTGAGGATGAACGCGAGCAGGGAGAGCCCGCTGACGGTGGGGCCGAGCGGCTGGACCGTTCCAGCCGGCACCACCTATTACGATGTCAACTACACGCCCTTTGGTGGTGGTACGCATATCGCGGCGGGCACCAGGATCTTTCCGGGAGACCAGGCCAAGCTGCCGGCAGGCTTCACCTTTACGGCCGGCGAGTTTCCGAACGGCATCCCGCTTGCGGCGACCCAGCTTACATTCTCGGCCGGCGACATCGCGCCGGTTCAGCTCCGCTTCGCCGTCGGCACAATGATCCCGGCCGGCTCCGTTACCTCGCGTCCATTTGCGGTCGCGGCTCTGACCGAACTCGGCACCGGCATCTTCAAGACCGGATTCTCGAGCTACGACGTCAACGGTCACCGGGGGCTTCTGGTGGTCGATCGCGCCGCGATCGATGTCACTGTGCCCGTGTATCGCTTCGGCTCGGCCGCCTTCGCGGCGCCGACAGGTTCCGATCCCGCCTCGGCCCTGGAGCTCTGGCTTCCGCCGGTCAATCTGGAAGATCCGGTCAATGGCCGCATGACGCGCCGCGCCGGCGCCGACCTCATGCTCGAGTCCAATCTCGATCAGTCGAAGGGCATGATCGCGATCGGCACCAACGCGACCATCACAGTTGATCCGGGGCGCGCGATCGCCTTGCAGAGCCCCGGTCAGATCAATGTCGACGGCCGCCTGACGGCGGCCGGCGGCCGGATCGATGTCCTTCAGAATGGCAGTCCCGGTGATCCCTATATCGGCGCGCGGTCGATCTGGCTCGCCGACAACGCGGTTCTCGACGTCGCCGGGCGAAGCGCCGTGGCCATCGACCGCTCTGGTCGCCGTTATGGCTTTGCGGACGCCGGCGGCAGCATCACGCTCGGCGACGACAGCGGGGGCCCCGGAGCGGCCACGCCGGCCGGCAACGGTTTTGTCATTGTGCGGCCCGGCGCACGTCTCGACGCGTCGGGCACCAGCGCAGTGCTCGACGTCGTGGGTGTCGCAGCAAACGGCACGAGCATCGTGCGCCCGGTCACGGTGGCGACGGCGGGCGGCAGCATCGCCATCAGCGCGCTGAGCGGTTTCTATCTCGATGGCACCATGACGGCACGGGCCGGCGGCGAGGGGGCTGCTGGCGGTACGCTCTCGCTGGCCCTGGTGACACCGAGCTACGCCAATCCGATCGGGCTGCCGGCTCCGAACGAGGTGCGCAAGTTCCGCATCCTGGAGGTCGCCGAGCGGGCTGGCGCGAGCGGCCTTGCGCAGGATCTGGCCTGGGGTGTGCGTGACCCGGCCCTTCAGTTTGGGCACGGCCGGATCGGCGCCGACCAGGTCGTGGCCGGCGGCTTCGCCAATCTTCGCCTCTACTCGGAGACCATCGCATTTGACGGCGACGTTCAGCTCACCTTGCCGCAGAGCCTCAGGATTTTCGGCAATCTTGTCGCCAAGGCGGGCAACGAACGGATCAATCTCGCCGCGCCCTACGTCTCATTCGGCAGCGTTTTGTACTCGTTCCACGAAGGAGCGTTCGAGCCCCGTCCGGGCAGCGTGACCGGTGACAGGCAACCCGGTTTCGGCACGTCGCCGAGCACGCAACCGGCCAAGACCGGCACCGCGCAACTGACGGTGAACGCCGATCTGGTCGATCTCGCCGGCTCCTTCGAGCCGCTCAACACGGCGCTCACACAAGCGGATGGTTCGACGCCGGTGCTGACCAGCATTGCGGGCATCGATCAGGTCCGTGTGGTGAGCCGCGGCGACATCCGGATCACCGGCAACACCTACGGCTCCCGCACCCTCGAACTCGACGCCGCGCAGATCTATCCCGTCAGCAATGCCAAGGTGCTCGTCGCGGCAAGTGAGCTGGTGCGGTTCGGCCGTACTACGTCCGATGTGCCCGCGCTGCCGTTCTCGGTGTTTAGCCGGCTCGCCGTTTACGGCAAGACGATCGAGCAGGGCGGCATCGTACGCGCGCCGCTCGGCACGCTCATTCTCGGCGCCTCGGCCTCGGCAAAGAACCTGGCGGGCGCGCAGCAAATCGACCTCCTGCCTGGCAGCATCACCTCGGTGAGCGCCGCGGGGCTCGCGATGCCTTATGGCGGCACCGTCGACGGCATCGTCTACAATTACAACGGAGCCGCGGTGACGCAGGCTATCAATGGTGTGAGCGTGTACGGCGAGGTTGTGGGCGGCATCAGCCTGTCCGGCCCCGCGGTGACGGTGGCCAGCGGCGCGCTGCTCGATCTTTCGGGTGGTGGTCAGTTGCTCGGCGCCGGCTTCATCAGCGGCCGCGGCGGCTCGGTCGATGTGCTGTTCAATCCGCTGGCGGCCGCCAATCCGGGCAACAGCTACAGCAGCCTGAAGAACCAGGTGTTCGCGATCGTCCCAAGCGCGAATCCGGACTATGCGCCGATCGTGCCGGCAAGCCAGGGGGCGGCGCCGTCGATCGGACAGCGCATCACGGTCGGCGGCGGTGTGCCCGGCCTTGCGGCGGGGACGTACACGCTGATGCCGGCCTCCTATGCGCTGCTACCCGGTGCGTTCCGCGTCGAACTTGGTGCGCAGGCACAGCCCGGAGGTAGCGCGGTCGCGTTGCCGAACGGCTCCTATGTGACGACGGCCTATGGCAGCGTCGCCAATACCTCGATCTATGCCAGCCAGCCCAATCTGGCCGTGATCACGCCCAGCGCCACGGTACGCAGCTATTCGCAGTACAATGAGCAGGACTATGCGAGCTTCATGCTTGCGACCGCCGCGCGCACCGGACAGCCGCGGCCGAGCCTGCCTGCCGATGCTGCCGTTCTGCAGCTCATCCTGTCGGCCCAACCATCGGGCAGTCCGTCGTTCTCGTTTGCCGGGCAGGCGTTGTTCACGCCGGGCAGCGGCGGTTATGGCGGTACCGTCAGCGTTGATACGGCTTACAATGGGCGTCTCGAAATACTCGGCGCCAACTCGACGCCGACGGCAGGCTTCGCCTCGGTGCGTGCGGCGGACCTCGATGCGATCGGCGCCGCCAGGATTTCGATCGGCGGCGGCCAGCAGCTCTATCTCGACCTTGGCTATGTGGGGACCGCCGGTTTCGCCACCACGGTTGCAGTGCGCGGCGGCGCGGTGCTGCGCGCGCCGGAGGTGTTCATCACGGCCGGCGCCGGTGGCTTGCGCATCGATGACGGAGCGCGCATCGACACGACCGGGACCGGCCCCGCGACCGTGATGCCGTCGAGCGACGGTTTCGCCTACAACATCGGGTCCGGGAACATGATGGTCGTCTCGAACGGCTGGATCGACCTGCCGCAGTATCCGACCGGCAGCGTCGCCGGCGGCATCACGATCGGCGCCGCGACCATTGCGACGGAAGGCACGCTCGCTTTCGGCGTAACGAGAGGTACGCTCGCGATCGCCGACGGGATGCGTTACGGCGCACGCTATCTGGCGCTTGCGGTGCCGAACGTGAACATCGGAGACGCTGCGGCGATCGCCGCGGCACGGGCCGCCGGCGTGCTGCCCGACGGCCTCGTGCTGAACCAGAACGTGTTCGGCCGCCTGCTCGCGGGCAACGCCGTGGTCGGTGCGCCCAGGCTGGAGAGCCTGATCCTGACGGCGCAGTCCTCGATCAATTTCTACGGCTCGCTCAATCTCTCGACGATCGACCCTGTGACCGGCCAGTCCAGCCTGCGTTCGCTCGTGCTCAATACGCCGGCGATCTATGGCCTTGGCGCGGCCGGCGACACCGCCACGCTGACCACCGGGCAACTGGTCTGGAACGGCATCAGCGATGGCGTCCTCCGCACCGGCAGAAATGAACCGCGCAGCCTGCCGCCCGGCGCGGTGATCACGGGCGGCGCCGGCACCGGTCACGGCACGCTCAATATCATCGCCGATGAGGTCATGTTCGGTTATCCCAGCGAGTCCAGGCCGGACACACAAGTGACGCTGGACCGCCTGGCGCTCGGTTTCTCGACGGTCAACGTCACGGCGCGCGGCCGGGTCACCGCGAACAACCGCAATACTTTGTCGGTGTATGAGAGCCAGGGTGCGTACCGGACGGGGACGGGATACAGCTACAGCGGCGGCAATCTCAATCTCATCACCCCGATGCTCACGGGCGATTCCGGCTCCATCAACCGCATCACGACCGGCGGCGCGCTCAACGTGATCGGCACTGGTGGGTTGGCCACGACGGGCCCGTCGGCGCTCGGCGCCGAGATTGCCTTGACCGGCAACACTGTCGCGATCTCGAGCGCCGTCGTGCTGCCGAGCGGCAAGCTGACCGTCACGGCCAACGGCGACATCTTGCTCGGCGATGCCGCGCGCATCGACATGGCGGGACGAACCGTCAGCCTGCTCGATGTGACGCGCTATAGCTGGGGCGGCGACGTGGCGCTCGAAAGCACCCGCGGCAACATCACCCAGGCAGCGGGATCCGTCATCGACGTCTCGGCAGCGAACAATCGCGCCGGATCGTTGTCGGTGACGGCGCTCGATGCCGCGGGCGGACATGTGGTGCTGGCCGGCTCACTCCGCGGCGGCGCCTCGGGGCGCTACGATGCGGGCGGCACGATGGTCCCGTTCCTCGCCGGCAGCATCGACGTCCGCGCGCAGACGATCGACGATTTCTCCGGGCTGAATCAGCGGCTCACGCTCGCCGGCGTGACCGGAGCGCGCAACTTCCAGCTCAAGCAGGGCGACCTGACCATCGGCGACGAGCTGGTCGCGAACAGCATCAGCGTGTCGGTCGATGGCGGCCGCCTGACCGTCAATGGCCGCGTCGATGCCAGTGGTGAGCGTGTCGGCACCATCCGGCTCGCGGCGCGCGATGGCCTGATGCTCGGCAGCAATTCGCTGCTCGACGCCCATGGCACGGTGCTTCGTGTCGACAGCTATGGCCAGCCGATCGATGCGCCGAACCGGGCCGTGCTGGAACTGACCACGACGCAGGGCCGGCTCGCTCTTTCTCCCGGCGCGCGGATCGACGTGCGTTCCGCGGACAATGTCGCGCGCGGCACGATCGAGTTGAGCGCACCGCGGCTCGGCGGCGCAGCTGGAAGCGGTGACGGCGCCAACGACGTGGCGATTGACGCGGCGGGGGCGGTGGGAATCGCGGGCGCGCGCAGCATCGCGGTCAACGGATTCCGTACTTACAAGCCGGCCGATGGCATCATCAACCAGGATCTGATGGACACCGTGCATGCGTCCAATGTCGCGTTCATCACGGCGGCGCTGGCGAATGTCGGCCTGCAGAACCGTCTCGGTGGCCTGCGTGCCTATGTCGATGCATTCCATCTGCGGCCGGGTGTGGAAATCACCAGCGCGACATCCAACGGCGACCTGACGATCTCCGGGGATATTGACCTGTCGCGCTATCGCTACGACAGCCTCAACCCGAACACCGCGAAGACCGGCATCTACGGCTCCGGCGAGCCAGGCCGCCTGGTGATCCGTGCCGGCGGCAATCTGAACGTGTTCGGCAATGTCAGCGATGGCTTTGGCGCGGCGCCATTGCCATTGGCCATCGACGGCCAGGACACGCCGGAGGTCGCGCGGCTTTTGATGAAGGGCACCCAGTCGAACAGCAACGACGTCGTGATCCCGCGTGCCGGCGTCGTGCTGGCGAGCGGCACGCTTTTCCCGCGTTTCAGCGTGCTGAATTACGACCTGCCGGTCCAGGGATTCTCACTGCCGGCAAACACCATACTTCCCTCCGATGCGCCACTACGTGGGGTGTTGACATTGCCTGCCGGGACGGTGCTGCGCGCAGATGTGCGCAATGCGTCTGGCGTGGTGATCTATCCACGCGGCACGTTGTTGCAGCAGAGCACCCGACTGCCCGTCGGCACGATCATCGGCGCCGGCAACCGGTTCGCGTCCAGCATCACAGTCGGCCCGATGCTCTGGCCGAAGAACGTGCCGCTGCCCGTGGCAATGACGCTGAACGGCGCGCTCGCGCTGCAAATCGGCGCTGTCATTCCAGCCGCAACGGTCGTCAAGCTGCCGGACGATGCGCCGTTCGTGAAATTGCGCGACGACCCTACACCGAGCGGGATCTGGGCCGCCGCGCCAATGCTGCCGCAGGGATCGCAATCGTGGTCGCTGCGCTTCGTGGCCGGTGCCGATGTGACCGCCGCCGACAGCCGCGCGCTGCGGCCACGCAGCGTCAATGCAGGCAGCCTGGTGCTGGCCGATTCTTCGGTCCTGGCGCTGATCAGGGTTTTGCCTCCCCACTGGGCGTATGGGTCCGCTGCGGCCGACTTTGGCGTGCCGGGTACACCGGTCAAGGATGACGACCTGTGGCTTTGCGATTTCGGTTACTGCGATTGGAATCCTGGAGGAGCTTCGGCAGAAGTGAAGCTTCCGATATCGAGCGTCTTGCGCACGGGAACCGGTGATCTTGAGCTGCTGAGTGGTTCCGATCTGAAGGTCCGCACATCGTTCGGCATCTACACGGCCGGCACCCAATCGCCGGCGATCCTGGCGCCGGACGGCTCGAACCCGTACGATCTCCCGCGCGGTCGACCGATTGGGAGCCCCGTTCTCGGGAACAGCGGTGCCGCCTATGAGGGGCTGGTCAACGGCGGTCCAAGCAGCGTCTATCACGCCTGGTATCCCGAAGGCGGCGGCAATCTGCTGGTGGCGGCGCAGGGCAACCTGACCGGCATGTCGAACAATCCGTCCGGTATTCAGGACGGCAACCCCGGCAACTGGCTGTGGCGTCAGGGCGGCAACATCACCGGCCAGCAGACCGCATGGTGGATCAATTTCGGCAGCGTTGTGCTTCCCCAGCCGCGCGATCCTGATGCGACGCCCTTGGCGTTGGTCGGCTTCACCGGTTTCGGCACGCTCGGCGGTGGCAACGTCACCGTTCTGGCAGGCGGCGATGCCGGTGTCCTGGCCACGCAAACCGGCGCCACCACCCAAGCGACGAGTTCGACTGCGTTGAACATCACGGTCGGCTCCACCGGGCGCATCACGTCCGATGGGCAGCTGGTGCTGACCGGCGGCGGCGACATGCAGGTCAAGATCGGCGGCCAGCTCAATCCGCTGCAACCGACGCTGATCACCACGAAGGTCCAGGGCGATTCCAGCGGCGTGCTGACCAACCTGCGCGGCCTGATTGACGTGCAGGCCGGAACGATCGGCGGGATCAACCTGACCTACGGCGCAAAACTCGCAGCCGATCCGCGCTGGCCGGATCCGTCGACCGCCAACAAGGGCCTCGGCTTTGGCGGACTGCTGATCATCCCCGGCGATGCGGTGGTCGATTTGTCGGCGCGCGGCGATCTGGTGCTGGCGGGTGCGGCGGACGCCGGCCGCGTGATACAGCAGAACACCACGAGCTATACGGTCGGTGGCGTTCCACACGTCGGTGGCGGCACCACGTGGTTCACGCTGTGGCGTAACGAAACGGCGATCAATCTGGCCTCGGCCGGCGGCAACCTCGTTCCCACCACCCAGAACAATCTCTCGGCTGACAACACCATCGATCGCCCCACCGATCGGACGTACCTTTATCCGCCGACGCTGACCGCGCTCGCGGCCAGCGGCAGCATCTACTACGGCGCCTACGACACTCAACCGAGCAGTATCCCACCGCCGCTTACGCTGGCGCCGTCGCCGATTGGACAGCTCGAGCTGCTGGCGGGCCGCTCGATCTATGCCAACGGCTATGCGATCGACATCTCCGGCGCCGATCTGAGTGGGGTGACAACGCCGTTCCAGCCCGCTTTTGTAGGGGCGCAACGCAATGACGTCACGACGACCAACGTCAGTGGCACCGGAACGGTTTTCCCGCGATTTGGCTTTTTGTATCCTGGTGGTGTGGAGCTGTTTGCGTTCGGCCCCAACACGGCGAGCAATCTGCACGCCGCCGACCCGAATCCTGCGCTGGTCTATGCCGCGACCGGCGACATCGTCGGCTTCAAGAGCGGCGAGATTTTCAGCGGCACGGGCGCCAGTCCCGAGCCGGCGGGCACCTGGTATGTCGCGGCCAAGCCGATGCAGTTGATGGCTGGGCGCGACATTGTCAGCCTTGGTACCCCGATCGGCGCGCCGGACCTGCCATACAACGGGATGCTGACCAGCAACCTGATCTTCCATCCTGGCGACAATGATGTCTCGGTGATTTCGGCCGGGCGCGACATCATCTACGCCAACCAGCAGATCGCGGGTCCGGGCACGCTGATGATAACGGCGGGGCGCAACATCTACCAGGCCGACAAGGCTGCGGTGACGAGCCTCGGCGCGGTGGTTCCTGGCGACAACCGCCCCGGCGCCTCGATGCTGATGATGGCCGGCGCGGAGGCTGCAAATTACAATGCGCTGCTGCCCTATATCGATCCGCTCAATCTTGCGAAGACAGGCGTGCCGCTCGCGGACCAGCCCGGCAAGCTGGTGAAGACCTACGAGAAGGAGCTCACCGACTGGCTCTCGCTGCATTACGGCTTCAGCGGCACCGATGCGGAGGCGCGCGCACGGTTCGCATCGTTGCCGCCGGAGCAGCAGGCGGTCTTCCTCCGGCAAGTCTACTACAACGAGCTGCGCGAGAGCGGCCGCGAGTACAACGACACCAACGGTCCGCGTGCGGGCTCCTATTTGCGCGGCCGGCAGGCGATCGCGGCATTGTTCCCGGATCGCGATCCCTCCGGAGCACCGATCGCGTATCGGGGCGACATCACGATGTTCGGCGGCGCCGGCGTCCGGACCGTCGACGGCGGCAATATCCAGTTGCTGGCACCCGGCGGCCGAATCCTGCTCGGCGTCGAGGGCGTGGTGCCGCCGTCCTCGGCGGGCCTGATCACCCAGGGCAAGGGCGATATCGAGACCTATTCGAAGGGCAGCCTGTTGCTCGGTCTGTCGCGCATCATGACCACCTTCGGCGGCGACATCGTCGCCTGGTCGGCGGAGGGCGACATCAACGCCGGCCGCGGCTCCAAGACGACCCAGGTCTATACGCCACCGAAGCGCGTCTATGACAGCTACGGACGCGTGACATTGTCGCCGAGCGTCCCGACCACCGGCGCCGGCATTGCGACGCTCAATCCGATCCCGGAAGTGCGGCCCGGCAACGTCGACCTGATCGCGCCGCTCGGCACCATCGATGCGGGCGAAGCCGGCATTCGTGTTTCGGGCAACGTCAACCTCGCGGCGTTGCAAATCGTCAACGCGGCGAACATTCAGGTGCAGGGCACGTCGAGCGGGATTCCGACGGTGCAGGGGCCACCGGTCGGCGCGCTGACCGCGGCATCGAATACGGCGGCGGCCTCACAGCAGACCGCCGCGCCGCCGCCATCGAGCAACAACCAGCCCTCGGTGATTATCGTCGAAGTGCTGGGCTATGGCGGCGGGGAAGGCTCCTCGGCGCCGAACCCGGAACCGGACAAAAAGCGGGATCAGCGGAGCCAGAATCCCGACAGCGCCTATCAGGTGCTGGGAGCGGGAGAGATCACGATCGAGGAGGCGAAGCAACTGATTGCGGATCGCCGCCGTCAGATGCAGTAGCAAAAGTCGCGCCCAGCCGCCGTTCTGTCTCCCCCGACACGCGGCTGCGCGCGAGGCCGGGAGCCGGTGGGGCGGCATTGCCGAAACCCCACGCACCCTGTAAACGGAGCCGGCACCGTTGCCGGCCGCCCCCGCGGCCCGCAAGGCGGCGGGGCCTGTAGCTCAATGGTTAGAGCCGGCCGCTCATAACGGTCTGGTTGCAGGTTCGAGTCCTGCCGGGCCCACCAGCGCATCAATGGATTGCTTAATCCACCGAGACGCCGGCGAACTCGACGACTTTGCGCCATTTCTCGGTCTCGTCGGCCACCAACCTGCCGAATTCGGCCGGGGTCATCGGTTTCGGGATGCCACCCACCTCGGCGAGGCGCGCCACCAGCTTGGGGTCTTTCAGGGCTTCGCCGACTGCCTTGTTGAGGAGGTCGACGATTTCCGGCGGCGTGCCCTTCGGTGCGGAGATGCCGTAGAACCCGACCGACTCGAAGCCCGGCACGGTCTCGGCGATCGCCGGCACGTCGGGCACGCCCGGCCAGCGCTTCGGCGAGGTGACGCCGAGCGCGCGGACGCTGCCGCCGCGCGACTGCTCCAGCGCCGACGGCAGGTTGTCGAAGATCAGCTGCACCTTGTTGGAGATGATGTCGGGGAAGGCGATCGCCGATCCGCGATACGGCACATGCTGCATGTCGCATTTGGTCATCGCCTTGAACAGCTCGGCCGACATGTGCACCGAGGTGCCGTTGCCGGATGAGGCATAGGCGATCTTGCCCGGATTGGCCTTGCAGTAGTCGATGAACTCCTGAACTGTCTTCACCGGCATGGCGTTCGAGACCACCAGCATGTTGGTGAGCTGCATGATGCTGGCGACCGGCGTGGTGTCGCGCAGGAAGTCGTAGGGCAGCTTCTTGTAGAGCGAGGTCGAGATCGCGTTGTTGGGCGCGACGAACAGCAGCGTGTAACCATCCGCCGGCGAGTTGATCGCGGCGGCGGCCGCGATGTTGCCGCCGGAGCCGGCGCGGTTCTCGACCACGAATTGCTGGCCGAGATGATCCGACAGCCACTGGCTCATGATGCGGGCGACGATGTCGACCGGCCCGCCGGCGGCAAACCCGATCAGCCAGCGCACCGGGCGGTTCGGATAGTCGGATGCGGACGAGGGGCCGAGCGAAGCAAGACAGCAGGCCAAACCAAGCAACGCGGCACGTGCGAACCGGATCATCATGTCTCCCGTCATTTTCTTGTGACTGTTGCCGTCATGGTTTCACAAATCGCCGCCTTTGCCTACGACACCGCCCGTGCGACGATAGTCGGGCTCATGTGCAATGCTTGAGGCTCGTGATGAAATTCGCTGTTATGATCTGCGCCGGGGTGCTGCTGCTGACGGGCGGCGCGGCGGCGCAAGAGGGGGGCAAGGCCATTTCCAAGGAATCGTCGAAGACCACGATCAGTTTCGCCACTGCGACGCCGGGCGGCGGCTTTCCGCTTTATGGCAATGCTCTTGCCGAAGTGATGAACGCGGCTGACCCGACACTGTCGATCGAACCGCGCAACACCAAGGGCTCCAACGAGAACATTCCGCTGCTCGAGGCCGATGGCGTCGACATCGCGACCGTTGCTGGCGAGCCGGCTTACGAAGCCTTCATGGGCATCGGCCGGCCGAAGGCGACGAAACTCAGGATCCTCACCGCGATGTATTCGGCGCCGGGCATGTTCGTGGTCCGCGCCGACAGCCCGTACCGGACGATCCGGGACCTGGTCGGAAAACCGGTCGCGTTCGGCGCCAAAGGGTCGGGCATCCCGATCCTGTCGCGCTACATCCTCGACGGCATCGGGCTGAAGCAGGACGAGGATTTCAAGTCGGTCTATCTCGACCGCGCCGGCGATGGCCCCGCGATGCTGGAAGATGGCCGCGTCGCCGCGCTGTGGGGCGCCGGGATCGGCTGGCCGAGCTTCACCAAGCTCGCCGAGAGCGCGACGGGAGCGCGGTTCATCGCGCCGACCGCAGACGAGATCGCGCGCGTCCGCGCCAAGCACAGCTTCCTCAAGCCGTTGACGATCCCCGCGGGCAGCTATCCGAAGCAGAGCGAGGCGATCGCTTCGATCGGCTCCTGGAGCTACATCCTGGTGCGCGAGAGCTTGGCCGACGACGTCGCCTACCGGCTGGCGAAGACGCTGCACGGCGTCGAGGCTGATTTCTGCAAGAAGCTCGCCCAGGCTTGCGAGACCACGGCGGCGAACACCGTCGCCGCCGCGCCCGATCTCAATTTGATCCACCCCGGTGTGCTCAGATATTTCCGCGAGATCGGGGTGACGCGATGAAGCGAGCGAACGGCGAGTAGCAAATGGCGAGTGGAAGATTCGCTTCGTCGCCATCGCTGTTCGCTACTCCCTATTCGCTATTGGCCTATTTCTTCACCATCGCGCAGGCTGAGTCCGGCGGGCCGAACGCATCCTCGCCCGAGATCTTCGCCAGGATCTTGTAGTAGTCCCACGGATACTTCGACTCGGCGGGTGTTTTGACCTGCACCAGCCAGAGGTCGTGCACCATCAGATTGTCCTCGCGCAGTCTGCCGTTGCGGGCGAAGAAGTCCTCCACCGGCTTCTCGCGCATCTTGGCGGCGACCTTGAGCGGATCGTCGGTGCCGGTCTCCTTGATCGCGTTCAGATAGGCGGTCACGGACGAGTAGACGCCGGCCTGCCACATCGTCGGCATCCGGTTCATCTTGGCGAAATAGCGCTTCGACCATTCCCGGGTCTTGTCATCCATGTCCCAGTAGAACGACGTGGTCAGCAGCAGACCCTGCGCGGCCGACAGTCCGATCGAATGGATGTCGGTGATCAGCGCCAGCAGCGC
>BFBZ01001699.1_pt1 | contig 13833 bp, 10 predicted proteins | sample 1888401 | NCBI WGS metagenome assembly BFBZ01 (sample SAMD00112614, study PRJDB3348) | symbiont metagenome | host: Chara braunii | reverse complement strand
TCTGCAGATGCTCGCAATAGAGAACGAGCTCGCCTTCGCCCTTGAACACTTCGTAGCTGGCGCGGATCAACCCCATTTCCTTGTAGCGGGGCTTCTTGTCGAGGTTGGAGCGGATCGAATAGATCGTGTCGCCAATGAAGACAGGCTTTATGAAGCGCAGCTTGTCGTAGCCATAGGAAAACGCGTTGACGCAGTTGGTGGCGACGAGCCCCAGGCCGGCCGAGAAGACGAAGGCGCCGGCGATCAGCCGCTTGCCGAAAATGCCTTCGGTCTCGGCAAACATCTGGTCCTGGACGTAAGGGTGGATGTCGAGCACGAGCGTGTTGAAAAGGTGGCTATCGCCTTCCGCCATGGTCCGGCGCAGCGACCGGATCTTCTGCCCGACAGGCCAGTCCTCATAGAACCAGTTCTCCGCGTTCCAGACGGGAAGATCGGCATGGTCCTTCGGCATGTTCGTGGGATGCGTCGAGGCGACGCCGACGGTAGGCGCGAAATCGCTCATGACCTGCCTCGCCGGCCTTGCACGATGTGCGGCCAAACCGTCGGAACACGCGTCAAAGCGTCAAAATGCATGACGTCTCCTCCCGTCAATCTTCTTTTGTAAATAGTATTTTCACATATGGGGTTGCGTTGCAAGCGAGTCTCGGCGAAATTTTGGCCGTTCCGGGGTGCCCATGCGCTGGCGGAACAGGGGAGGAAATCATGAAGAATGCCTGTCTGGTCTTTGTCGGCAGCCTGAACCGTGAGGCGCCATATTTTCAGGGTGCGCGCGGCGTTGGCCTCGGCGTCTACAGCTTTGATGAAGCGACGCTGGAGACGCAAAAGCTGGCCGAGACCAATGACGTCGACAACCCGACATTCCTGTCGGTGACGCCGGACGGCTCGCGCATCTATGCCAACTCGGAAGTGTTCGCCTGGCGCGAGGGGACCGTGTCGGCCTACGGCTTCGATCGCGCCTCGGGCACGCTGAGCTATCTGAACAAGCAGCCATCGCTGGGCAGCATCACCGCCCACAACACCATCACCCGCGACGGCACGAAACTGCTGGTCGCCAACTACGGCATGGGGCAGGGCGGCCCGGATAGGGCCGTGGCTGTCTATGGCTTCGAGAAGAACGGAGCACTGTCGGCGCCGCTGGCCAGCGTTTCGCATACCGGCACCGGCCCGAATGCAGCGCGGCAGGAACGCTCGCATGCCCACAGCGTCACAGAAACCATTGCTGGTGGGACAGCAGTTGTTGCCGACCTCGGCATCGACAGGCTGGTATCCTACCGGATCGAGCGCGATGGGAGCCTGAGCAAGCTCGCCGAATCCGCCTTGCCACCGGGCGCCGGCCCACGTCATCTCGCCCTGCATCCAAATGGGCGCTTCGTATTCGTTATGAACGAACTCGACTCGACCATCGTGTCGATGGCGCTGGACGAAACCACGGGCAAGCTGTCGTGGATCGATGCCAAGCCAGCCGTGCCAGCCGAGGCACGCGACAGCAACCACTGCGCCGATATCCAGATCTCGCCGGACGGTCGTTTTGTCTACGGCTCGAACCGTGGCCACGACAGCATCGTCATCATGGCCGTCGACCAGCAGACCGGCATGTTGAGCCTGGTGGACTATGTCTCCTGCGGCGGCGCTACGCCACGCAACCTGGCATTGACGCCCTCTGGCGGACACCTTTTCTCGGCCAACCAGAACGCCGACCGCATCTCGATTTTCGCCCGCGATGCCGCCAGCGGCCTGTTGACCGACACCGGACGCTCGATCGGGATTGGTACGCCGATGTGTGTGAAGATCGTGCGCTGATCTTTCCGCCATCTGTTGGGGACATGCGGCACTCCGGCTCAAGCGCCTGCAGGTCATCGGCCGCCGCAACGCCGACGCCGACGTCATCGCGGCGAGTGCCGCCTTCGAGCGGATTCGGCCATGGGCAAACACCTATCGAATCTGTCACAAGACCGTCGCGGCCGCGGCCGCGGGGAGCAATGGCGCGAACGGGGCCACGAATGGACTTGTCTTTTGATCTCGGCCGGGGCGCTGCCGCGCTCGGACATCGTTTTCTGATCGGCTTGCAGCCGGGCCATGTGCTCGGGGACCACGACAAGCGGTTGCTGTCGCTGCTCAAGCCGGCCGGCGTTGTCTTCTTCCGTGCCAATTTCCTCGCCGACGCGCCTTATGATGACTGGCTGGCGGCGCACCGCAAGCTCATGGCCGACATCCGCGAACATATCGGGCGCGACGAGGTCCTGTTCTGCATCGATCATGAGGGCGGCGGTGTGCTGAGGCCGCCGGCGCCGATCACGCCATTCGCCTATGCAAGGCGCTGGAAGGAGCAGGCGGCCGATGTCGGCCGGGCGATGGGAATAGAGCTGGCTTCACTCGGCTTCAACGTCAACTTTGCTCCCGTGCTCGATGTCAATTCCAATGCCGACAATCCGGTCATCGGCCAGCGCGCCTTCGGCGCGACGCCGCAAGAGGTGACGGCGGCGGCGCGGCCGTTCCTGCAGGCGATGCAGGCTCAAGGCGTTCTCGGTTGCCCCAAGCATTTCCCCGGCCACGGCGACACCAGCGTCGATTCGCATTACGGCCTTCCGGTCGTTGATATCGATGCCTCGACCTTCCGCAACCGCGAACTGGCGCCGTTCCGCGACATGGCGGACGCCGAAGCGCGGATGATCATGACCGCCCACATCGTCTTTCCGCAGATCGATCCCGGCACGCCGGCAACGATGTCGAAGGTCATGCTGCAGGACATCCTGCGCGGCGAACTCGGCTTCAAGGGTGTCGTCGTCTCCGACGATCTCGGCATGGCGGCGATCTCGCCGATGCTCGACCGGCCCGAAACGTCGATCAAGCTTGCCAATGCCGGCTGCGACCTGCTGTGCATGTGCGCCTATTGGGCGGACACTTCGCTGATCCTGCGCATGATCGATCACATCCTTGCGGGTGTGCGCGATGGCTCTGTCGCCGAGGGGACGCTGGCCCAGTCGCACCAACGCATCGCCGCCCTGCTGTCGTCCGCGCCACAGCATGCCGTGCGGCGCCTGCCCGACGATACCTTCGCCCGGCACAGCACCTTGGCACCCTTGCGCGACAACAGCCCGCGCAAGGTTTCAGAAGGTGGTGCCGCGACTGTGTAGGCGGTGCATCCGGGGTAGGGGCCTGCCGCTACTTCGCACGAGCGCCTCGGTCACTACCGCCATCAAGCCTCATCGTTGGCGCCATCATGGGGTGGGCCCACGGAGCCTCTTTCGATGATCCCGGTCGGCAGTATAAGTCTTTCGGGAGGTCGTGTTTCGCCCTTCAGGCGGCGAATGAGCAGTTCCGCGACGCTTTTGCCAAGCGCATAGACGGGCTGATCGACGACGGTGATGGGCGGAGTGGTGACGCTCGTCCAGTCCGCATCATGGAAGGTGATCAGCGAAATATCCTCGGGAACCCGCAGGCCGCGCTGGCGGATCACCCTGAATATCTCCAGCGCTATGACACTGTCGGAAGCGAGGATGGCCGTCGGCCGATCGGGCCCGGACAGCAGCTTGTCGGCGACCCCTCGCGCTTGGTCGGGGCTTGTTGCACCAAGGCGGACATAACGCTCTGGCCGATCAATTCCGGCGTCTCGGCAAACGGTGAGGAAGCCGTCGATTCGCTCGCGAACCGACGAGGTGTAGATCTGTCCGAGATCGCGGTATTCATGCCCCTCGGCGTCGACGGCGGTGACATAGGAAATGTTGCGGTGGCCGGCATCCGCAAGGATGCGGGTCGCCCGCATGGCGATGCCGCGATCGTCGACCGTGACGGTATCGACATCCAGATCGGGCAGCGCCCGGTCAAGCAGGGCAAGCGGCCGCCCTGAACGGTGGATGTCGCGAAGATGCGTGATGTCACGCGATTCCGACGGCGTGACGATCAGTCCGTCGACGCGCTTGCCGATCAGCAGCCGCACAGCCGCCTTTTCCACCTCGATCCGCTCGCCGGAGTTGGCCAGGATGACGTTGAATCCGGCTGCCCTTGCCGCATCGCTGATGCCGCGCACCGCGAGACTGAAGAACGGGTTCTCGATGTCGCCGACAACCACCCCGATGATGCCGGACCTGCCGGTTGTCATGCTGCGGGCAAGTTCGTTCGGACGATAGTCCAGTGCCTTGGCCGCGGCCATGACATCCGTGCGGATCGTGTCGCTGACGATGCCGTATCCACCGAGCACGCGCGCGGCCGTCGCTTTCGACACGTTTGCCGCGCGGGCGACGTCGCTGACTGTTATCGACCGGGTTTTGGGCGCGGTTCTTTTCATCGGATGAACGACTACAAGAGTTGTTGACGGAAGGTCAATCTGGCGATAACGATTATCAAAGAGACCGGTCTCACGCAACAAGAGACCGGTCTCTTTTAAGAAAATGCGGAGACAAGAGGCGTGATGACAGCCTGCCGTGCAGGCCGCTTCCGCGGCGACGGACGATGTGAGGCGTGAAATTACGGGCTCAACGTAAATGCCAAGAAGAACAGACCTTCAGAGTGGAGAGAAGACATGAGCAGGATTGGAATTCTCAAGTCGTTGATGTCGCCGGTCCGGGCCGGCGCAATGGCTCTTATGGTGATGGGCATCGGAGCAGGTTTGGTTTCGCCGGCTGCCGCCGCGGATGACAATCCCTATGGCCTTATCGATGCGAAGGTCATCAGCGTCGGTACCATGGGAGACGCCAAGCCCTACGCTTTCACTCAGGCGGACGGCACGTTCACGGGGTTCGATATCGAATTGTTCCGGAACGTCGCGAGCCGCCTTGGATTCAAGCCGGACCAGGTGATCTTCACCGGTCAGGAATTCTCGGCGCTGATGCCTTCGGTAGCCAACGGGCGCTTCGATGTCGCGGTCGCGGCGATCGGCACGACAGAGGCGCGCAAGAAGACTGTCGACTTTTCGGACGGCTATCTTGCAGGCTACCTCTCGGTGCTTACCGCCGACAAGGCGATAACTTCGCCGGATGGGCTCAAGGGCAAGCGTCTTGGCGTCGTGCAGGGTACATTGCAGGAAATCTATGCCGCCAAGAATTTTGTTGGAACGGATCTCGTCAAATTCCCCGACAACAATTCCGCCGTTTCCGCGCTCAACAACGGAACCGTCGACGCGCATTTCCTCGACTACGAGGCTGCCAAGCAATATGGCGAGCGTTATCCGGGGCTGACGATAGCGGTCAATATTCCTTCCTTCGACGCGCCCGCCGGCTTCGTGGTGCGCAAGGGCAACGACACGTTTCGCGGTGCACTGAACATCGCCCTTCACGCGGCCATGCAGGACGGCACCTGGAAGACGCTCTACGAGAAGTGGTTCCCCGGCTCGCCGATGCCTGACGAATACCTCCCCAAGAAGTGACCGCACCTGCCGCCGGCGGGATGGCCGGCGGCAGGAAGACACGCTGTCGCGCCTGATTTCTGGTCGTCGCGATTAGCGCAATCGAAAAGGGGATCGAATGAACTGGCTTGAAAACTTGCGCCGCAGTTTCCTTGACTGGCAGGCCATGGCGGACGTGCTGCCGAGCATGATCACCATCGGATTGAAGAACACCTTGATCCTCGCGGCCGCGTCCACCGTGCTCGGCGTCGTTCTCGGCATGGTCCTTGCGGTCATGGGCATCTCGCAATCGCGCTGGCTGCGCATTCCGGCCCGGGTCTACACCGATATTTTTCGCGGCCTTCCGGCGATCGTCACGATTCTGCTGATTGGCCAGGGTTTCGCGCGCATCGGCCGCGAAATCTTCGGGCCGTCGCCCTATCCGCTCGGGATTCTCGCCCTCAGCCTGATCGCCGGCGCCTATATCGGCGAAATCTTCCGATCGGGCATCCAGAGCGTCGAGCGCGGGCAGATGGAAGCCTGCAAGGCGCTCAGCATGAGCTACGGACAGGGCATGCGCCTCATCGTGGTCCCGCAGGGCATCCGCCGCGTATTGCCGGCTCTGGTCAACCAGTTCATCGGTAACGTCAAGGATTCGAGCCTTGTCTACTTCCTCGGCCTGCTCGCGTCGGAGCGCGAGATTTTCCGGGTCGGCCAGGACCAGGCGGTGGTCACCGGAAATCTCTCGCCATTGCTTCTGGCCGGTGTGTTCTATCTCGTCATCACCGTGCCGTTGACCCATGTGGTCAATTACATCGACAACTCGCTGCGGGTAGGCAAGCAGAAGGCCGGCCTCGTCACCAGCGGTCTTGCCGAGGTGAGCGAACTGGAAAGCGCCATCGGCAGTCCTCCTTCGGAGGCGGGCACTGAAGGCAGTTCGGCGCTTCCCCGGTTCAAGGGCGGCAGTCTGGCCATCAGCAATCTCGACATGGCCTATGGCAATCTCGATGTCCTCAAGGGAGTCAGCCTGACGGTCAAGCCGGGTACGGTCACTTGTGTCATCGGTCCGTCAGGTTCGGGCAAGTCCACCCTGTTGCGCTGCCTCAACCGCCTGGTCGAGCCAAAGGGTGGCGACGTGCTGCTCGATGGCGCGAGCATCCTGGCGATGAAGCCTGAAAAGCTGCGCCGGCGAGTCGGCATGGTGTTCCAGCATTTCAACCTGTTTCCCGACCACACAGCCCTTGAAAACGTCATGCTGTCGCTGACCAAGGTCAAGGGAATCCCGGCGCCGGAGGCCGAGCGCATCGCCGAGGCGCGCCTCGCCGATGTCGGCCTTGCCGCCCGCAAACATCATCGTCCTGGCGGTCTTTCCGGTGGCCAGCAACAGCGTGTGGCAATCGCCCGCGCACTGGCAATGGACCCGGAAGTCATCCTGTTCGACGAGGTGACCAGCGCTCTCGATCCCGAACTGGTGAAGGGTGTCCTCAACCTGATGGCGGACCTTGGCCGGCGCGGCATGACGATGGTCGTCGTGACACATGAAATGGGCTTTGCCCGCAAGGTCGCCGATCAGGTCGTCTTCATGGATGAAGGTCGCATCATCGAGGCCGGCACGCCCACCGCGATCTTCGACGCTCCGAAAAGCCAGCGTCTGAAGCACTTCCTGGCCGAAGTGCTTTGATCCGCGCGATCGCATGCATCCGAGATGCGTAGACACGCCGTCGCCCGGCCGCTCAATCCATCCCTTACACAGTGAAAGAACATTCCATGGCTACATTACATCCGGTCTCCAAGGTCATCGTTGTCGGCGGTGGCATTTTCGGTGTGTCCTCGGCCGTTCATCTTGCGCGGCTCGGCATCGAAACCATCCTCGTCAACGATGGACCGCTCGCCAATGGGGCCTCCGGCCGCTCGCTGGCGTGGCTCAATTCGGCGCGCAAGCGGTCGGCTGAGTATCATCGCCTGCGCATGATCGGCATCGACCGCTACCGGACGCTGTCGGCCAGATATCCGGATGCTGCCTGGCTGCGTTTCGACGGCGGTCTGACATGGGATCCGGACAACGCCTCGAACGAGATCGCGGATGTCTTCGCCCATGAAAAATCGCTTGGCTATGACGCGCAACACTTGTCCGCGGGTGCGATCGCGTCGGTCACGCCGGGCATCAATGCGAAAGCTGTCACGCCTCAGGGCGCGATCTTCAATCCGGGGGAGGGCTGGGTCGACTTGCCGTCGCTGATCGATGTGTTGATTGCGGAATTCGTGGAGCGTGGCGGCCAGCTTGTCACCGATGCCGGAAGCGCAGCGGTCGCGATCGTCGACGGTCGCGCCACCGGCGTCACCACGACAAGCGGCACCAGCTTTGCTGCCGACGCGGTACTCCTGGCGACCGGCGGTAATGTGCCGAGAATGGTTGCGGACTCCGGCCGGCATATCGCCGACGGGACGCCGATCGCGCTACTGGTCAGGACCAAGCCAGTCAGCCTGGCCCTTCGCGCCGTCCTGAATACGCCACGCGTCGCCATCCGCCCGACGCCGGACGGAGCCCTGGCGCTCGACTCCGCCTGGTCGGAAGAAGAAGTGGTCGTCAATTCCGACGGCACTTATGGCGTGAAGGATTCGACCGTTCAGGGGCTTCTCGACGAAGCCTCGAAGGTCCTCGAGGGCCATCCGAAGCTGGAGTTGGAAAGCTACGGTGTCGGCCCCAAGCCGATCCCCGGAGACGGCGAGCCGGTATTCGGCCAGTTGAAGGACATCGAGGGGTACTACGTCGCCTTCAGCCACAGCGGCGCGACGCTTGGCCTGATCGCCGGCGAATTGCTGGCCGGCGAGATCGCTACCGGGAAAGAGCACCCGCTCTTGGCAAACTTTCGGCCATCTCGGTTCTCTTGAGGATCGTTGCAGGGCAGAGAGGAAGTGAGCACCTCCATGGTTCGCCTGTCGTGCCGAACCATGGGTCGTTGCCGGATTGAGTCCTGCAGCCAGTTTCAAGAGTCCGTCCGGCTCGTCCACATGGCATCGGGCACCACCGCCAGCTTGCCGACGAAATCCTTGGCGATGAAATGCGCCTGCGCATGGTGGAAGCCCGACAGCTTGTAGCCGCCCCCGACCAGCGGCCGGGTCTTTTTCGCCTCGATGTATCCAACGATAAGGCGGAAATCGGCGCGCGTGCCTTGGCTGGACCCATGCAGTTGCAACTGCTTGAGATACATGGTCCTGAGACCGAGTTGCACGACCGGACCGGCGATCGCGCCGGCGGTGGTGTAGCGGCCCTCGGGCCTGAGAATGCGCAAGAGGTCGTTGAAGATCGCGCCGCCGACGAGATCGGCCACCACGTCGATAGGCTGGCCGCCTGTCGCCTCGTTCACCGATGCCGGCAAGTCTGCGACGCCACGGGTGATGACAGCCTCGGCGCCGATGTGGAGCACCGCCTGTTCCTTGCCCTTGCCGACGACGGCATAGGGAATGGCGCCGCGCGCCCGCGCCAGTTGCACGATGCCGGAACCGACGCCGCCCGATGCACCGGTGACCAGAACGCGCTCGCCGGCTTTCAGTCCGGCGCGTTCCAGCATCTGTTCGCCGGTGAGGTAGGCGCAGCAGAAGGTGGCGAGTCCGACGTCGCTCAAGGTTGTGTCGACGACGTGGGCGTTCTCGGCCGGCACCGCCTGGTACTCGGCGTAACCACCGTCGCGGCCATGGCCCATATAATCGATGTCGGGGAGTGAATCGTCGTCGCGGTTGTAGATGGAGAAATCGACCATCACCCGTTCGCCGATACTGTCCGGTGAAACACCATCGCCCACGGCGGCGATCGTGCGATCAATCCAGCTGAACGATCAATCCAGCTGATTGCCTCCCGGATTGCGGTCTGCCACATATTGCAACATCAGATGTGGCATAGGACCGTAATGTCTTCCATCAGCCCTCCACCAACACGCGCCCTTGCCACGCGTCGCCACGATGAGATCATGAAGCGCCTGGGCGCTCAGGGTTCCGTCAGCATTACCGAACTCGCGGACTTTTTCGATGTCTCGCGCGAAACCATCCGCCGCGATCTGAAGCTGCTCTCGGACAAGGGGCAACTGGATATCGTGCATGGCGGCGCCGCGCGATTTGAACCGAACGAACCGGCGATGAGCCTGCGCAGCCAGGAAAACGCGCCGGGCAAGGCGGCGATCGGCAGGGCGGCCGCAGGCTTGATCAAGAACGGAATGGTGGTTTTCCTCGATTCGGGCACCACAACGCTGGCTGTCGCGCACGCCATGACTGAACTGCGCGATCTGACCATCTGTACGGCGAGCCTGAAGATAGCGCTCCACCTTTGCCATGTTCCGGGCATGCGTGTGCACATGCTGGGTGGCGAAATCGACCCTGGCGAGGAAGCGGCCTCCGGCATCGACATGCTCGAGGCCATGTCGCGCTTTCGCGTCGACATCGCCTTCCTCGGCGGCGGCGCCCTCTCGCCCGACGGTGAGGTCACCGACTTCACGCGTGCCGGCGCCGAGCAGCGTGGACGGATGATCGCGCTCGCCGCGCGAGCTTATTTTGTGCTCGATAGCAGCAAGTTTGGAAAGCTGACGCCGCTCAGGATTCCGAACTTCCACCGCGCCGCCGGTGTGATTGTCGATGCGCTTCCCGAACCCGCAATCGTGGAAGCTCTGGCGGGAAAAGGACCCCAACTGATAGAAGCAATGATGTGATATTTTGTTGCATTTTGTGTTGATATTTGGAATCCTTCTGCTATGGTTCTGGCTGTCTCAAAACGGCAAGGTGTTCCATGGCAAGCGAATTCCCAACGCAAGCACGCGTCGTCATTGTCGGCGGCGGCATCATCGGCTGTTCCGTCGCCTATCATCTGACGAAGCTCGGCTGGACGGATGTTGTCCTGCTCGAACAGGGCCAGCTCAGCGGTGGCACCACCTGGCACGCTGCCGGTCTTGTCGGGCAGTTGCGCAGCCACGCCAACATGACCAGCCTGATCAAATACTCCACGCAACTCTACAGCGAGCTTGAAGCCGAGACAGGGCTGGCAACTGGCTGGAAGAATTGCGGTTCATTGTCGGTCGCGCGCACCGCCGACCGTATGACGGTATTGAAACGCACCGCCGCGTCGGCCCGCGCCCAGGGCGTCGAGATTGAACTGATCTCGGCGAAGGAGGCGGGCGATCTGTGGCCGGTTATGGCGACGGATGATCTCGTCGGCGCCGTCTGGCTTCCGGGCGACGGAAAGGCCAATCCGACCGACTTGACGCAATCGCTGGCCAAGGGAGCGCGCAACGGCGGCGCCAGGATTTTCGAGCGGGTCAAGGTCACCGGCATCAGCGTGAAGAACGGTGTCGCCTGTGGCGTCGAGACGGACCATGGCGATATCGCCGCCGAGATCGTCGTTAACTGCGCCGGTCAATGGGCGCGCAAGGTCGGGCTGATGTGCGGTGTCTCGGTGCCCCTGCATTCGGCCGAGCACATGTACATCGTGACCGGCAGGATCGAGGGCGTGCATCCGGACCTGCCGGTCATGCGCGATCCCGACGGCTTCATCTACTTCAAGGAAGAGGTCGGCGGCCTGGTCATGGGCGGCTTCGAGCCACACGCAAAGCCGTGGGGCATGAACGGCATTCCCGAAAATTTCGAGTTCGCGCTGCTGCCGGACGATTGGGACCAGTTCGAGATACTGATGGAAAACGCGCTGGTGCGAGTGCCGCAGCTGGCACAGGCCGAGGTCAAGAAATTCTACAATGGTCCCGAGAGCTTCACGCCGGACAACAACTTCATCCTCGGCGAGGCGCCTGAACTGAAAAACTTCTATGTCGGCGCCGGCTTCAACTCGATGGGCATCGCCAGCGCCGGCGGCGCCGGCAGGGCGCTGGCCGAGTGGATCGTCAACAGCGCGCCGACCATGGATCTGTGGCCGGTCGACATCCGCCGCTTCGCCTCGTTCAACAACAATCCGCGCTGGCTGCATGACCGGGTCAAGGAAACGCTCGGCCTGCACTACGCCATGCCTTGGCCGAACCGCGAACTGGATACAGCGCGGCCTTTCCGCCGCTCGCCACTCTATGACCGGCTCGCCGCCAAGGGCGCCTGCTTCGGCTCGAAGATGGGGTGGGAGCGTGCCAACTGGTTCGCCGCACCGGGAGAGAAGGCCGAGAACGACTACGCCTTCGGCCGCCAGAACTGGCACGAGGCGGTGAGGCGCGAGATGAAGGCGACACGTGAAGCCGTCGCCATCTTCGACCAGACCTCCTTCGCCAAGCTTCTCGTGCAAGGCCGCGATGCCTGTGCCGTGCTCAACCGGATCTGCGCCGGCAATGTGGATGTCCCGGTCGGTACATCTGTCTACACGGGCGTGCTCAACGCGCGCGGCGGCTACGAAAGCGATCTGACCGTGATGCGGCTTGGCGCTGAAAAATTCCTCATCGTCACCGGTTCCGCGCAAGCGGTCCACGACGCCGACTGGATCGTCAAGAACATTCCGTCGGATGCCCATGCGATCGTGACAGACGTCACCTCGTCCTATTCGGTCCTGGCTGTCATGGGCCCGCGCTCGCGCGGTCTCCTCGGCAAACTGTCCTCGGCCGATCTCTCCAATGCCGGCTTCCCCTTCGCCACCATTCGCGAGATCGATATCGGCTATGCCACCGCCTATGCCAACCGCATGACCTATGTCGGCGAGCTGGGCTGGGAACTGATCGTGCCGACCGAGTTCGCCGTCGCCGTCTATGAGGCGCTGCATGAAGCAGGCCGCGAGTTCGGCCTGACCGATGCCGGCTACTACGCGCTCGATGCCCTGCGCATCGAAAAGGGTTTTCGTGCATGGGGCCGCGAACTGACCCCGGACATCACCCCATGGCAGGCCGGACTTGGCTTCGCCGTCACCATGGACAAGCCGGGCGGCTTCATCGGCCACGACGCGCTCTTCAAGGCAAAACCGTCGGCAGCGCCGACGAAGCGCATCGTGCTGTTCACGCTCGACGATGCCGAGCCGATGCTGTGGGGCGGCGAGCTCATCTTGCGTGACGGCAAACCGATCGGTGAGGTTCGCTCGGCCGCCTATGGCCATACGCTTGGCCGGTCGGTGGCGCTCGGGCTGATCGAGAACGAAGCCGGCGTCGATGCCACGTTCCTCAGCGGCGGCCGTTTCGAGATCGACCTCGCGGGCGTTCACCACGCAGCCACTGCGCATCTGCGCAGCCCTTACGATCCGAAGTCGGAGCGGGTGAAAGCCGATGTCGTGGAAGTGAGGGCCGCAGCCTAATCCGCCGACATCGACCGGGCCATATCGAGGAAGGCGCGCACCAGCTTGCCGCCGCTGCGTTCGCGCAGGCAGATCAGCGCTTCATCCATCAAGGTCTCGGGAGCGTCGATCGCGATCGGGACCAGCCGCGAATCCTGGCCGAATTCGGCCGCCGAGACAAAGCCGATGCCGGCGCCCGAGGCGACGATCTCGCGAACGGCTTCGCGGCCCTCCGCCTCGATCGATGGCCTGAGTTCGACCTTGGAAGCCGCCGCCAGGTCTTCGAGCTTCTGGCGCGTCTTCGAGCCCCGCTCGCGCATCACCAGGGACTCCTGCGCGAGTTGCTTGAGCGTCAGCGAGGCCTTTCCCGACAGCGGATGATCGACGGATGTGAAGGCGATGATCGGCGTCGAGTTCAGTTTCAAAACCTCGAAATCGCGTCCGGCAGGCACTTCTCCGAGCACGCCGATGTCGGCATCGTAGCTGTAGAGGCTGCTGATCACCGTCTCGGTGTTGCCGGCACGAACCGAAACCTGGACCCCGGGATAACGGGCCCGGAAGCTGCCGAGGATGTGAAGCAGATGATGCGCGGCATCGGCGACGATGCGCAGCGTACCGGAGCGTAGCGCGCGCGACTCGGTCAGGAGTTCGAGCGCCTGCTGTTCCGTGTCGAACATGCGGTGGGTTATCTCGAGCAGCTTCTGGCCGGAATGAGTCAGCGTGACCTGTTTCTTGTTCCGGTTGAACAGCAATACGTCGTACTCTTCCTCGAGCTTGCGCACCTGGTCGGAGATTGCCGGCTGGGTCAGGAACAGGGCTTCGGCAGCCCGCGAAAAACCGCCGGAAATTGCCACCTGGTGAAAGGCCCGCAACTGAACGTAGCGCATTGTCTGTGCCTATGAGATGCCGATATCACCGGCAGCTTATCATAAGCCACGGTATTCAAAAGGTAGAAACGAACGATTTGGCTTATATACGGCCCAGCTTCACAGTCGTGTCATGACAGCCATGCAGCCTGCGTCTGGAGGTTGGCGCAACATCATCGTCTAAATCGATACTTCGATACAAAATAACGATTTTACAAATATGTCATCCCGGCCAAGAATGAGGCCATACCGAAAAAGCAGCGACCTGTCGGAGGACACCATGCTCGCCGAGACGAAATTTGCCGCAGCAAAGCCATTGGACAAGCCGGCGCTGGGCGAGCCCTATCTGCTGACCCCGGGACCGCTCACCACGGCCTACTCGGTCAAGCAGGCCATGCTGCGCGACTGGGGGT
>BFBZ01001695.1_pt1 | contig 13862 bp, 12 predicted proteins | sample 1888401 | NCBI WGS metagenome assembly BFBZ01 (sample SAMD00112614, study PRJDB3348) | symbiont metagenome | host: Chara braunii | reverse complement strand
ACAAGAAGATTGCAGAGGCTACTGGCGGGAAGATGTATCAAACAACTATTCAGAATAAGGAAGGGATCGACATGTTGTATACCAATATCGTCGTTCCTGCCGGGTGACACAATGGGTTTTACCATCAGGTCAGGATCGGATGAAAGGTACCATGTCGTCCTTGACGACGTACCACCTTACGTATTTGCTCTCGACATGGCACCCGCTACATTGGAGAGGCAACTCCTGAGCGGCCTGTGGCTCGTTGTCAGTATCTCAATCTGGAACGGAAATGATTGGGCTGCTGGTCATCGTGCCATCGACTTTGCCAAACAGTGTTCCGGCCAGTTCAACCTGGGCTTGAGACCATTCGATTATCCGGAAGAATTCGTTTCATGGCTTCCGAACGCAGTACTTAATCAGGCACAAGATCAGACCCAAATCAGCATGGAGGAAGACACCGGTGCGCGCCGTCTCTTGCTTCAAGGCAATGCCAAAGCGAGTCCTATCTGGGCAACGCTCCGGCAGGGGAAGGTGGAGACCGTGGCGTTCGGTCTGTTAACGCCGGACCAGATGGAGGGGCTCGTGTTTCCTCTCTTCTCGAATTCTGAGGAATCATTCCCTGCATGAAGGACATCGGGCTCCCTGTGTAAAAGCCTGGTGTTCGGCATCGAAAACGGTCTTTTACACTCTTGCGCTTGCTCAGGCGCTCGGCGTTACACCTGATGCTTTCACCAGCGAAGCGGGCGGTGCGACATCTGAATCTGAAGGGACGCCTCCTCCGAAGAAACCGAAGGGCAAGAAATGAACAACTGCCGGCTTGTTCCGGCGGTTTGCTTTTGGATGTTGGAGCCTTTTGGCGAAAAACGAAATTGTAAGAATGATTACGCTTAACCCTGTCCAACTCGCCGTGCTCCTTGATCTGACCCGTTCGAGGACAGCGTCTATCTGAGCATCGGTCCTGTCAGCCTCCGCCGCGTGGCACGTGCGGCTCGGGCCCCGGGAGTTGACCCCGTCCGAAGTCACATTGGTGAGCGGACTGAGCGCCGGTTGCGTGCGCGGTTGTGAGGGGCGATTGGGCCTTGGCCGAACGACTGGAGGCACCGAGTCGATCCAGTCGAACGAAGCTCGATCTCTATTACGCGACACACCGAAAGTGCTGCTTAGCAATTGCGACCGCGGGTTTCCCCGAAGAGCCGGACGGATGCTATGGTCGCGGTGTCTACCTGCTACCGTTTCCGGTTCTGTCCTTCAACGCGGATTCCCACGGCAGACGAATGAACGATGATATCGAACCACTTGATGCGGAGCACGTCGCATTCGCGTTCGATCTGCCTTCGGCCCTCGCTGCCCCCTTTGGTTGCGGGGGTACGATTATCTCCCTCCCGATCATCCGGACTTCATCCGGGGCGAGATATTCCCGATCCGTACTACCCCAAACGAATGCCTCCTGATACTTGGGTAGTTCCAGCTGACATTGCGAACCGCTTTTGTTGCGGCCTCAAGCATTGGAGCGGACTGCGCCGCTGACAGACGAGCAGGTGCGCGCGATCGACTCCCGGCGCGAAAAACCGAAAATGAGAGCAATTAAGGGCAGAAGTGAGCAATTGCCGGAGTGACCCGGCGGTTTGTGTTTCCTACTTACGTTCCGGCACGGTGACGGTAACGTGGTCCCCTCTATAGGGAGGGGGGTACGGACTGGCCATGTCGTCGCGAGTGGCCCATGATGTGATCCACGGCAACCTGGTCCTTCGCCTCGCCGCCGATCGTCTCGAACGTGTGGCGCAGCGCGTGGAAGCTTCCCTTGCCCCTCGATGCCGAGTGCGTCGAGCAGCTTTCGCGTCTCCTTCGAGATGGGGTTGTCGTCGAAATCCTTGTGCCATGAGCGGCCGGTTGCAGTGAGGAACACGAGCCCGGCGGCGTCGGGATCGAGCGGTTCGCGCCGCTCAGCGAGTACGGCCCGTAGCGCTTCGACCGTTTCTGGCCAGAGTGGGCACCGGCGGGGGATGCCCGTCTTCGACCGCGGGGCGTTCACCCATCCGTCGGTCAGGTCGAGGGCGGATTCGGGGAGAGCCCCACAGTCGGAGTTACCAAACCCACAGTTGATCCCCAGAAGGATCATGGCTCGGAGCGAGATGCTCGGGAGGACGTGTCCTGTACCTCCTTGCGTTCGACGGCGCGGCCGGTCAGGAGCAACCGGATCTCGTCGGCCTCGAACATCTTCGGCCCGTGCTTCGCGCGTTCGAGCCGGAGCGTTTCCCGAGTCGATGCGGCGAACCCCGACCCGAACTGCATCGGCACGGTGAGCAATTCGGACTCGTACCCGTACTTGAACACACTCCGCACCTGTTGGACGGCGTTCCGCATCCGGACCAGCCCCACTTCTTGGCCATCCACTTCCGCAGCTCGGCGAAGTCGTCTTGTCCCAGATCCGTGACGAGCCGGCTTTTCCCGGACCGAGTAACGATCATCGCGGCCGCATCTTGGTACGTCTTCCAGGTCTGCGGTGACAGCTCACCGGCATCAAGGAGGGCCTTCTTGTGGTTCAGGAACGCGTTGGCGAGGACTTTGACCGTGACGCCTTCGGAGCCTCACGGGGCTTACGGCCGGCGTGTAGAGCGTCTTTCTGTTTGAGATACTTTTGAGCGCCCCATCGGGGTCGTCCCGCGGACCGAAGTAGTGAATGACTCCGCGGATGCGCTTCGCCCACCGTCTGGTGGCGTGGGCATAGAGCGGGAAATCTACGTGTGGTTTGCTGGATTTCTGTGGCTTGTGCGCGAACTCCGAGCTTGTAGAATCGCTCTTGGGCACGGCGGTCGCCCCTCGAAAGCGGTTGTTGCGGATATGGCTGAGGGCGGTAATGATGCCCTCAGTCGCTCCCGAGGATATCAGGCATCAAACGCGAAAATGCGAGACGGGGAGGAGAGCTAAATCGCCTAAAATTTCCGTTAATTTGCCCTCGTAGCTCAGGGGATAGAGCACTGGTTTCCTAAACCGGGGGTCGCGCGTTCGAATCGCGCCGAGGGTACTCGATAAGTCCCACACTGCAAGCGAGTAGACGCTATCCGCCGGTAGTCGGCGGTGCGGCCAGAGGCAGGGGGACACTTCTGTGGGCTACGGAAGTTCCTCACTCCATCCGCACCCATAAATCACACGCCGAAGCTCTATCACCCCAAAACGTCTCAGCAAGGCGCCGTCACCCTCCACGGACGGTCCCAGGTTCGGCACCTGTCGAGCTTAGAACGACGCAAAGTTGCGGAGTATCTGCAAGCCGATCCGCTGACTCTTCTCCGGGTGGAACTGGGTCGCGAACACGTTGTCCTTCCACACCGCCGCGCAGAACGGCGTCGGGTAGTCGGCCTCGGCGGCGATGATTTCGCGAGCGGTCGGTTGCGGATAGTACGAGTGGACGAAGTAGACCGCCGCGTCGGTCGGCAGTCCGGCGAACAGTGGGCACGCGGGCCGCGCGAAGCGGAGCGTGTTCCACCCCATGTGCGGAACCTTTAGACCCTCCGCGTTGGGGAACCGCACCACGTCGCCACCGAACACCCCCATCCCCTCGTGCAGACCGTCCTCGTGATCACGGGCGAACAACATCTGCATCCCCAGGCAGATACCGAGGAAGGGCCGACCGGCGTCGATGTGCCGGCGCACGGTGTCGATCAGACCGGTGTCTCGCATCCGCACCACGGCGTCGCGGAACGCCCCGACGCCCGGCAGCACCACCCGCCCGGCGGAGGCGACACGCTTCGGATCTCCGGTGATCGTGGCGGAATGGCCGACCTGCTCGAACGCCTTCTGGACGCTCCGCAGGTTCGCCATCCCGTAGTCCACAATCACCGTTTCGGACATGACTTCCTCAGAAATAAGAGCCCAGGCGGGTGCGACAACCTCGCATCTCGTGGATGCGCTTTGTATTCCCGTAGGGTGGGACAAGGCTTTGCGCCGGCCCACCAGGGCGTCAACACGCCGGTGGGACGGCGCAAAGTCTTGTCCCACCCTACGAAAAGCCCTACCGGTTTCGTGGCGCAATGGTGGGACGGCGCAAAGCCTTGTCCCACTACGAAACCCATCCACGAAATCCGGTATCGGTAGTTGATTCTATCGCGCCACCGGCGCGGGTGCGGTTTCAACCGGCCGACGCAGGAACAGCGCCGAAGCCAGCAGCCCAACCCCCATGACGGCACAGAGGACGCCCATCATGGTAACGTCGAAGAACGGGAACTGGACGCGCGGGCCGATCCACGGCCACGCGAACCAGGTAACGATCACGCCGATCGCCAGACCGGGGCCGAACGGGAGTTCGTTCGCGTCCGGTGGACCGGTGACGGGTGTCCCGGAGGGGGGAGAAGGCGCCGCTGGGCGCACGACGCTTTCCAGCAGCTTCAGAAGGAGCGACGCGAACGAGCCGACGAACAGCGAGAGCACCACGATCTGCCAGCCGAGGAACGCGCCGGCCATCATCAGGAGGTCCGCGTCGCCGAGACCGAGCGCTTCCCGGCCCAGGCCGGTCTCGAACAGCCACTTGACCGCCCGGACCGCGAGCGAACCGGCCAGCGCACCCGCCACGGAGGTCAACAGACCGAGTTTCCAGCTCCCGGGTGGGGCGAACTCGAACGTCGGCCCCCAGACCGGCCACGGCTGCACGCCGGTCGCGATTTTCCCGATGTAGTCCGGGTGGGCCCACGTCACGATCTGGGGCGGGATCACGTTCGCCACGGCGCTCGCGTGTGGCCACGGCCACGGCATCAGCGCGCCGCCGACCACCCCGATGGCCATCACCGTGTACGTGATCTGCGCCGGAATGATGCGGTGTTCGGCATCGATCGCCGCCGCCGCGATGAGGCCGGCGACGAGAAAGGCGTGGTACGCGAACACCGCGAACGCGCGAGCCGACGGGGCACTGTCGAGCGCGAGCCGGTTGTACTTCACGCCCGGCAGCCCGTGCCAATCGAAGCCGACTTCGGCCACGAAGAGCGCCAGGAACGCGAGCCCGGTGCCGACTTCCACCCACAAGTAGCGGGCGGAGAACGGGGCCTGACAGTACCGGCACTTGCCGCGGAGCCGGAGGTAGCCGAGGATCGGAATGTTGTCCGTGAGCCGCACCTTGCGGTAGCACGAGAAACACCGGGACGACGGCCAGACGATGCTCTTCTCGTAGGGCAGGCGGGCAACGAGGACGTTAATGAACGAGCCGACCATGAGCCCGATGGTCAGGGCCCACAGGCACCAGAAGACGGCCGGGAGGTATTGCCACCATTCCATTCCGTGAGAATAGCAGCCGCGATCTCGTCCGGCGACAGGGAGTCGCCATTCCTCACGAAATCTGCAACGTCACGGTACAGTGCCTCGCGGGCGGCAACGAGCGCCCGCACCTCGTCCCACCCGCCGCCGGCGGTCAGGTTCGGCCGGCGGGCGGCGGTGGTCGGGTCGCCCTGCATCCGTTTCCAGAGGGKTTCGGGGGCGGCCGTCAGCCAGACCACGAGCCCGTTCGCCTTCAGCAACCGGCGGTTCGGTTCGCGCAGGACCGCTCCGCCGCCCGTCGCAATGACGTACCCGGATCGGGCACACAACTCGGCCAGCGCCGTCGATTCGCGGTCGCGGAACCCCGTTTCGCTCTCGGCCGCGAAGATCTCGGCAACGGACCGCCCCGCGCCGGCCTCGATGTGGTCGTCCACGTCCACGAACGGCCAGCCGAGTTGTTGCGCGAGACGCCGCCCGACGGTCGTCTTGCCGGTGCAGCGGTAGCCGACGAGGAGGATGTTACGCGGCATGTGCGGGTGTCGGGCGGCGCGGGGTCGTGATCGGTCGAGTCATTTCGCGCAGGGCGCGTTCTCTACTCCTCGGTTTTCGGCGCCGCCGGGGCCGGAACGTCGCCCCCCTCGTTCTCCTCGAACGCTTTCGTGAGCGGGGACAGCGCCTTGCGCATGATCTGCCGCATGACCTTGATTTCCGGAACGAGTCCGGTGAACAGCTCGATCTGCCGGGCCGCCTGGCGCACGAACATGTCCACGCCGGTGATGGTGTCGCACCCACGGGCGAGGGCCTCGCGGATCAGGAGCGTCGTCTCCGGGGTGTAGATCGTGTCGAACACGATCGTCCCGGGCTTCAGCACGCTGAAGTGGCACGGCGCTTCGTCCACGTTCGGGTGCATGCCCACCGGCGTGCAGTTGATCAGGACGTCGAACGTGACGTTGTGGCGGGCGTGCCAGTCCACCGCCTTGCACTTCACGTCCTCGGCGAGCCGCTGGGCGCGCTCGTAGGTGCGGCTGGTGATGGTGATCTGGGCGCCCTCGCGGTGCAGTGAGAACGCGATCGACCGGGCCACGCCGCCGGCCCCGAGCAGGAGCACCGAGAGCTGGCTGAGCTGCGTCACCGGACCGTCCTTGGCCCGCTCCACGAGGTGCGCCTTGAGCGACTCGGTCGCCGCCGCGTAGTCGGTGTTGGCCGCGACGAACTTGCCGTCGTCGCGCCGCACCAGCGTGTTGGCCGAGCCGGTGACCTGCACGTTGGGCTCGGCCTCGCGGGCCAGGGCCGCCGCCGCCTCCTTGTGCGGGATGGTGACGCTGTACCCGTGGACGGGGATCTTCTCGTAGGCCTCCAGCGCCGGCCCGAGCTGCCCGCGGAGCACGCGGAACGGCAGGTACAGCGCGTCCACGCCCAGCTTCTTGTACATGTGGTTGTGCAAGAGCGGGCTCAGGCTGTGGCCGACCGGGTCGCCCACGACGCCGTACACTTTCGTGTCCGCGCTGATCGCCTTCACCGGGTACGTCGTGCGGAACTCGTCGAGGCTCGGCAGCCCCGGGGCGATGCCGCGCTCCTTGTTGAATGCCGCGTAGATCCACGGGGCGCCGAACTTCAGCGACAGGAACCGGGTCGGCTGGCCGAGGTCGCCCATGCAGAACGCCACCGTCGGCTTCGGCGCGGAGCGCTGGAGCTGGAGCACGCGGGCCACGTCGTCGGTCGTGTGCGCGGTGACCGCCACCTTGTACACGTCCGCGTCCTGGCCGAGCATGGTCGCGTAAATGTCCTCGAGGTTCGCGGGCGTCTCGGTGGTGTTGTGGTAGCTGACGATGCGCTTCACCGAGCCGAACCGCGAGACCGAGCTGGCAATGTCCGTCTCCAGATCGACCCACTCGAACGCCCCGGACACGATCGCCTGGCGCAGGATCATCATCCGCTCTTGTTCCGTGCCGTTGTACCGGCCGCCGTCACTGGGGCGGCGCAGCGTGGCGACCCACGGGCACTGCTTGAGCGGGGCGAGGCGCTTGAAGTCCACGGCTTTGGCGAGGAAGTCGAGTCGCAGCTCGATGAACTTCGCCCCGCGCTTCACCGCCTCCTGGAGCTCGGCCACCACCATCTTGTGGCGGGTCCGGCCGATCACCACCAGCACCCGGTCCGAGGACATGACGAACCCCTTCGAGATCTCGATACACCGATCTTAACACCCAAAATACAACGAAGGCCCGCGCCGGGAGAGCGGGAACGGCTCGAAAAAACACGAAACCCAGACCTGACGGCCTGGGTTTCGGAATTTTGGAACGGTCCGACGGGTTACACCTTGCTGGCTTCCTTGTACATGACGTGCTTGCGCACGATCGGGTCGTACTTGCGGAGCGAAATGCGCTCCTTGGTGTTGTTCCGGTTCTTCTGCGTGAAGTAGCAGTGGTCGCTCGCCTCGCTCTTCAGCTTGATAGTGCTGCGGGCTTCCTTCGACTTCGCCATGCGTTGTGCCCCCGTGGGGTGGTGTACGTGAGCCGGCGCGCGGCCGGGGTAAGCAGAAATGATAGTACCCGGCGGACCAATCGTGGAGGGGGCCGGTTCATGGTTCCACGTTTGCACGCGGCTGCGATGCGACCGGGTTCGTGGTAGAGTTGGGGGCCGCGTGCCGGCTGACGGGGCGGAGTGGGGCGCGCAGACAAAGGACCGCCGGGAACGGGTCGGCGGCCCGTCAAAAGGTCGCTTTGAGGGAACACCATGTTCTGTCGGGGGCTCCTCGTCTGGTCGGTTCTGATCGTCGGCTCCGGCGCGGGGGCGGGGAGTGCCCAAGAGGCCGGTCCGCCCGGCGCGGTCAAGGTTCTGCCGGTGTTTTTCGTCCCGAACGGGGAACGCGCGCCGACGGAGGACCAGACCAAACGGCTCGTCAAGCACCTCGATTGGGCGCGGACGCGGTACAAGGAACTCCTCCGGGATCGGGACACGTTCACCATCGCGGAGGCGGCCCCGCGCGTGTACAAATCCCAACGCGCGCTGGCGTTCTACCGGGACAAGCCCGAGGCGGCGGCCGGTCACTTCGTGGACGAATTGCTCACGGCATACGAGCACACACGGTTCAACTGCCCCTACGTCTTGCTCGTCGTGGTGCTGAACCCGAAGGACGAGTTCCCGGCCGGGGGCGGCCGGCCGCTCAACGGCGGGATCGGCACCGGCGGCGGCGTCATCCAGATCTCCTCGTTCGCAATGGACCAGTTGCCGAACTTTCAGTCCACGCTCCAGCACGAACTCGGGCACGCGTTCGGGTTGCCGCACGTGGACGTTTACAAGTACGACATGAAGACGAACGAGTCGCTCATGTCGTACAACCCGAAGCACCACACCAAGGGGTTCACACCGAGTCGCACGCCCGGGGCGCTCATTCCGGAAGACCTGCGCGGGCTCGCGCTGAACCGGCGCGTGTTCCCCCAACTGCGGTTCGATCCGGTGAAGGACGTGCCGGCGGGGTACAAGATGGCCGAGCGGATCGTCCCGCTCGGACCGATGACGATTCCGAACCAGCCGGACGGGCCGAAGTTTATAACCGCGTCCGGGGAGGAGTTCGGCACCAAGGTCGCCAACCTCGCGACCGGTCCGGTGGGGCCGAACAAGAAGGGCAAGGTGACGTTCGACCCCGCGACGATGTGGCAGTCGGCGAAGACCAAGAGCGGGTGGGTGTCGGTGGACGTGACGTTCCCGTATGAGGTGGAACTGAGCCACATCACGGTCCATTCCCAGCACAGCGGGGAATACAACGCCGCCCGTGCGGTGCGGGTTGCCACGTCGGACGCCCGAGATCCGTTCCGTCAGGTCGCGGACGTGGCTCTGAAATCTCCAGACGAGAAGGTGCCGGTGCCGAAGACGAAGGCGCGGGCGTGGCGGTTCGAGTTTCAGGCCGGCGCGAGCCAGTGCGTCACCCTGCGAGGGCTGCGCTTCTATTCCGGTGCCGACGAACTGTTCCCGCCGCTGGTTCCCTCCCCAGCCTTGCCATGAGATGATCGCCGCCTCTTCGAAGTAAAGAGCGTGGGCCAACCGTGGAAGAGCTTTCGGATCGGTCTTGCCCCCGCCCCGGCCGCGCGGCTATGTGCGGTCCGAACCTCGGTGCCGTATTTGGTGGGTCATGATCGGTGCGGTGGCGGTCCTGGCCGGCCTCGTCCCGGCGACGGTGGCAGCGTCGGGTTATCTCGTTCCCACACTCGCCGGCCAGTTCGGCCGGACGTCGCGCCGGCGCACGCCGACACACCGGTTCACGATTGTCGTACCCGCTCACAATGAAGAGATCACGCTCCCGGCCGCCCTGAATAGCCTCGCCGCGCTGGACTACCCGGCGGAACTGATGCGCGTCTGCGTTGTTGCCGACAACTGCACCGACGGCACCGCGTCCGTCGCCCGGGCGGCCGGCGCGGTTTGCGTCGAGCGCTCCGACCCCGATCAACGCGGCAAGGGCTTCGCACTCGCTTTCGGTCTGGATCGCGTGTTGAAGGACGCGTCCGACGCCGTTCTCGTCCTCGATGCCGATTGCGAACTCAACCGCGGCGCCCTACGGGCTCTGGACGCGACCTTCGCGGCCGGCGCGGACGCGGCCCAGGCGGCTGTGCGGTCGCGAAACGCCGACGACGGCCCGGCCGGCTTCGTCGCCGCGGTGGGAGCGGCGTTCGACGACGCGACCGCCGCCGGGTGGGACCGGCTCGGTTTCTCGGTCCCGCTCCGGGGCACCGGGATGGCGTTCCGCTGGAGCGTTCTGACGCGCGTCCCGTGGACGGCCTTCGGAGCGGTCGAGGACGCAGAATACGACGCGCGGCTGAAGGCGGCCGGCGTTCGCGTGCGGTATTGTGGGGGCGCGGAGGTGGCGTGCGATGCGCCGCCGTCGGTGGCGGACCTGTGTCGCCAGCGCCGGCGCTGGCGCGGGGCCGGTCTGCTCGCGAGCAAGCCGCTGGTTCTGGCACACCTTGCTGTTACGCTGGCGGCGAGTGCCGCTTGCGGGTTCGTGGTGTGGCCCGCGGCACTCGCGGGCGTGTTCGTGCTCCTCTATCTGCGTGCGATGCTCAGGGTTGGCCTCACGCGTGGGCGCCTCGGCTTGCTCGTTCGTTCGCCGGTCGTGGTGCTGCGGCTCGGTGGTGTGACACTCGCGGGACTGGTGCGCCGCAGATCGGGATGGGAACGAGCCATTCGAGTGGCACGCTCCCCGTGACCCGATCGTGCGAACGGTCCCAGGAGCAAACCGGAACGATCGGCGGCGCCCGGTCGTCCTTACTTGTCGGCCACTTTGATCTGGTCCGCCTTATCGATCTCGATTCGGGGCACGTCGTCCACCTCCTTGACCGTGCCGGTGGCCCGGATCGACTTCCCCTTGAAGTGATCGGCCGGGTCCGTGATGCCCGCCTCTTTCAGACTCGCCGCACCCGCTTTGGTGATCACCACGGCGAAGTTCTTCTCGCTCTTGAAGTCCTCTTCGGCGTCGAGGTAGATCTCCCCGCGCTTCTCCAACCGATCCTTTGCGGCCTTCACTTCCATCCGAACAGTGATCTTCGAGCCGACCTTCTTACGGGCCTCAACGGGCGTCAGCGCCGCGTCGTCCGCGCGGGCGAGTGAAACGGCACACGCGAGGGCGGTGCCGACGACCAGGCAGCGAACGAGCATAACAGATCCCCGCGACAGGATGCGAAACCGGCACCCACCGACTCCGGAGTGTCTGTTTTATCCGGCCCGAGAAACTTTTTTGAGAAAAAACAGCCGCGCAGTCACAATCCCGCCCGCCGCGTCGTCGCGGCTTTTTCCTTCAATCGGGCGAGGGGTTAGCCGACGCGTTCGAAGGGCTGGCCACGGGCGCGAGCCCGCGGGTGGTGGTGGCCGCGCGGACCTTCACCGAGTTGGAGGCACGCGTGTCGGCCGACGGTATGGAGGGTGTCGCTCTGCGTTACGGGTTCTATGCGGTGGAGTGAGGTCGTTGCGGACAAATAATCCCGTGCCACGCCGGCCTCGGACCCGAGATTGAAATCTCGGGTAACGCTGTTACCGAGTGTAGAGTTGCCGGTACTCTCTGGGGCGTCGTATAATTCTCCGTGCCCAAGCGTCGGGACGACTCGACGTTCTCACACTTCGGTAGGGACGMCCCTGCCACTAACGCATGAGGTGCGTTATGGCGTGGGTTTATCTGTTCACCGCGGCCCTCTTTGAAATCGGCTGGGCCGTCGGTCTGAAGTACACGCAGGGCTTCACGAGACTCTGGCCGAGTGTGCTGACGATCGCCGCTATGGTGGTCAGCCTCACCTTTCTGGCAGTGGCTGTGCGCACGATCCCGGTTGGGACCGGCTACGCGGTCTGGACCGGAATCGGAGCCGTTGGCACGGCCATTCTGGGCGTGATCCTGTTTGCCGAACCGCTGACGGCGTGGCGAGCGATCTGCCTGCTCCTGATCGTTGGCGGGGTCGTTGGCCTCAAGTTCGCAACCCCGTGAACGCTCTCTTCCGTTCCGATCACATGCACTTAAAGCGCAGGTGGTCTCACGTTCCCCCATGTAACGTAACTGAGGGGAACGTTGGCCGTGCTGAACTCAGTGGAGAGGGCAAATGGGGTAAGTCAGAGTAGGTCTTTTCCGCCGCCGCTCGAGAAAGGAGTTCGGAAGTGATCATCCGACTGTATCGACTGTGCCGATTGTGCCGATAAGTAGGACGGTCTGCCCGCAACGGTACGAACAATCGGGGGCGGTGGTGCGAATTCGGTCGCGAACGAACACCGCCTTTCGGGCGGCGTGGCCGATCGTGGCCGGTTTGGTCGCTCTGAGCGGGTGTGCTGTCTTCGCTCCCATCCCGGATGACCCCGTCGCCACAACGGGCCGAGCGCCGGGGCCGCCCCGCGTTTCAGGGGGCAGTTCGAGCGCTGCGCCGGCCCCCGCGCCTTACGCCGATGCGGTGAAGATCGAGCAAGTGGGCCTGCGCGAGCAGACACCGGTCGCCGATGCGCCAGGCAAGCCGCTTCCGCCGCCGCGTGAGGTACCGACGGGAGCGGCGCTGACTCTCGATCAGGTCATCAACGCCGTTCTGGTCAGCGATCCGAAGTTGCGGGCCGGTTTCGAACTCATCAACCAGGCGAACGCCGACGCCCTCACGGCGTCGCTGCGGCCCAATCCGAGCCTGTTCGCCGACATTCAACTGCTGCCGCTCACCCGACCGTTCACTGTGGACGAACAGGGCGGTCCGCCCCAGGCCGACGCGCAGGTCACGTACCCCATCGACTGGTTCCTGTTCGGCAAGCGGGCCGCGAACATGGTGGTCGCCGCGCGGGGCGTCAAATCGTCTGAGGCCGACTTCGAGGACACCGTCCGGCAGCGCGTGGCCGAGGCGGCGGCGGCGTTTTACGACGTGCTGGAAACGAAAGGGCTATTGGCTCTCGCCCGACAGGACGTGACCAACCTGGAACGCGTCGAGGCCGCGCTCGTCAAGGCGGTCGAGGCCGGCGGCAAGACGCAAGTCGAACTCAACCGCCTCCGGTTGGACCTGGCCCTCGCCCGCCGACAGGTTCGCGACGCCGAAACGGCATTTGTGACGGCAAAAGCCAAACTCCGCGCGATCATCGGGCGGTCCAACTCGGACCCGGCGTTCGATGTGGCCGGCACCCTCGACACCCCGCTCGACGCGAACCTGCCGCCGCCGGGTGACGCGTTCGAACTGGCGGTCCAGAACCGTCCGGACCTGTTATCGCTCCGATGGAAGGTGTCCCAGGCGCGGGCCGGTGTCATCGCCGCGGACCGAGCGGCGTACCCCCAGGTTTCGCCCACGTTCGGGTACACGCGCCAGTTCCAGCAGAAGGCGATCGGGTTCCCGGACGCCAGTTCGTGGACGGCCGCCGCGAGCGTGACCCTGCCGCTGTTCGATCGCAACCAGGGGAACCGGGCGAAAGCGCGCTCGACGGTCACGCAAAACCAGTACCTCTACGATGCCGCCGTGGCCGCGCTCCGGGCCGAGGTGACGACCGCCGCTCAGGAGTACGCGGCGGCGCAAACCACGGCCGCCGAGATCGCCGCCGAGCAACTGAAACTCGCCCGCGACGTGTTCGACGCCATCACGTTGGCGTACCAGACGGGCGGGCGACCGCTCGTGGACCTTCTGGACGCCGAGCGGACCTTCCGGGACACGTACCGGTCCTACACCTCCAGTCGCGCCGCGTACTGGCGCGCCGTGTACCGCTACCGCGCCGCTATCGGCCAGCAGACGCCCCGATAGGTCGTTGACGTTCGATGGCTTTGGGCGCGAGACGGCGGGCATTTCGAGTCGGTCGGGCTGTGCTCGACGCTGCAATTCGGACGTGAAATCCCGTGTGGTTCTTGGAGCGAAACGCAGCCGGGGCTCAGCCCGACCTATGCGATCCAATCACTCCCGGAGCGGTCGGGTAGGGACTTCACTTTGGGGAATGGGGGAAAATCGGACGGTTTCTGAGCCCTGCTGGCGCGATGTGATACGATCCTCTCTAGCGCCGGTGCATTTCGCACCTCGGTTCCGGTCAATCACAATCCGACCCGATGAGCCAGCAACAGCCACCGCCGTCCCCGCCCCCGCCGGCGGGGGACACGACCACCGGACCGACGGCTCGGGTCGCGCGCCCCAACCCCGCATGGCGATCCCGGCTCGCCA
>BFBZ01001694.1_pt1 | contig 13866 bp, 7 predicted proteins | sample 1888401 | NCBI WGS metagenome assembly BFBZ01 (sample SAMD00112614, study PRJDB3348) | symbiont metagenome | host: Chara braunii | reverse complement strand
TGTTAAGTCGCTATTGGAGCAACCCACGGACCGTAAACCGGTTACACATTTTCTTCCGGCGCCGGGTCTCCGATAGCGGGTCCGAGCGCCCGCGCCAGCGCGTGCCGGCCGCGGTGAACGAGAACGCCCGCATTTGTTACCGATACGCCCAGCGCCTCGGCGATCTCGTCCTTCGACATCCCCAGTGCCCGCAGTTCCACCGCGGCCCGCTGCAAGGGGGGCAGCGATTCCAGTGCGCGACGAACGGTTTCTTCGAGTTCGCGGTGCTGCGCGACGAGTTCCGGACGGAGCGCGGTGGGATCGGCGATTTCGAGTGGTCCGTCGTCGGCCCCGGACGGAAGATCGAGGCTCAAGAGTGTTTTTTCGCGTGTGGCCTGGTTGATACACAGGTTCGAGATGGCTTTGAAGAGGAGTTTCACGCCGTCGCGTTCGAGGTCGTAATCGGCGGCCTTGCGCAAGAGCCGGTAGAGGCACTCCTGAACCACGTCCTCCGCGCGCGCCGGATCGCGCACGAGCGACCGGGCGTACGCGATCGCGCGGGGGCTCACCGCGACGATCCACGATTCGAACCGCCGGCGCTGGTCGTCCGTCAGCATCGTCTGTGTTCCTGGCCCGCCCTCATCCTACTGAGGGCGTCCAGGGTGTTCTGTCGCGACGACCCGTTCCGAAAGGCGGTGCCGCACACACGTGCGATCACAGGTACTTCTTGAACTCGGTCTTGAACCGCTCGGCCAGCTCCCGCGCTTTTGCGTCGTATGCGGATTTGTCCGCCCAGGCGTCCCGCGGGCGCAGAACGCCGTCCGGCACGCCGGGGCAACTCGCGGGGGTTGCCAGGCCGAAGACCGGGTCCGGCACGAACGGCACGTCCTTCAGCCCACCCGTCAGCGCCGCTCGCAAAAGCGCCCGCGTGTGGGCCAGCGACATCCGCTTGCCGACGCCATAAGGCCCACCGGTCCAGCCCGTGTTGACCAGCCACACCGGTACGCCGTGGTGGGCCAGTTTCTCCTTCAGCATCGCGGCGTACCGCTTGGGTGGAAGCGGCAGGAACGGCTTGGCGAAGCACGTGCTGAACTCGGGCACCGGCTCCGTCACACCGACCTCCGTGCCGGGCACCTTCGCCGTGTACCCGCACAGGAAGTGTTCCACCACCTGATCGGACGTCAGCCGCGACAGCGGCGGCAGCACGCCGAACGCGTCGCAGGTCAGAAAGAACACGTTCTTCGGGTGCCCGCCGACGCCGGACAGCTCACAACCCGGAATGAAATCGACCGGGTACGCGGCCCGCGTGTTCTCGGTGTACTTCTTGCTGTCGAAGTCCGGTTTGCGCGTGTTCGGATCGACGGGCACGTTCTCCAGCACGCACCCGAACCGCAGCGCGTTCCAGATCTGCGGTTCGCCGGCTGCCGAGAGCTTGATCGTCTTCGCGTAGCAGCCGCCCTCGATGTTGAACACGCCCGAATCGCTCCAACCGTGTTCGTCGTCGCCGATGAGTCGGCGCTCGGGGTCGGCGCTCAGGGTCGTTTTGCCGGTACCGGACAGGCCGAAGAACAGTGCGACGTCGTCCTTGTGCCCCACGTTCGCGGAGCAGTGCATCGGCAGCACGCCCTTTTGTGGGAGCAGGTAGTTCATCACCGTGAACACGGCCTTCTTGATCTCGCCCGCGTAGTGTGTGCCGCACGCGACCACGAGCTTCTGCGAGTAGCTGATGGCGAGGCACGCCTCGCTCTTGGTGCCGTCGCGGGCCGGGTTCGTGTGGAAATCGCACGCGTGCAGGATCGTCCATTCGGGGGCGAAGCCGGCGAGCTGCTCCGCATTGGGTCGCAGAAACAGGCAGCGGGCGAAGAGCGAGTGCCAGGCTTTTTCTGTGACGACTCGGAGCGGCAACCGGTGTTGAGGGTCGGCGGCCGCGAACCCGTCGAACACGTACAGTTCGCGGTTCTGGAGGTACGCGCGGGCCAGATCGCGTACCCGGTCGAACGCCTCCGGCGTCATCGGCTGGTTCGCGGTCCAGTCGATCTGGTCCGCGACGAGCGGCTCGCGGACGGTGAACTTGTCCTTCGGCGAACGGCCGGTGCGTTTACCGGTGTACGCGGCGACGGCGCCGAGGTCGGTGAGCAGCGCCTCACCGCGTCGGGTCACGTGCTCGGTGAGTGCGGCCGGCGACAGGTTGGCCCACACCCGGCCGACGTTGCCCAGACCGAGGCTGGCCGGATCGAAAGCGGGTGCGGTCGCGTGATCGGGATCGAGCGGCGAAGACATGGCGGCCCTCCGCGCCCCTCCGCCAAGAACGGCGGGGCAAGAAGGTATTATAGCCGAAGGCAGGAACGGGGCGGGGCGGAGCCGGGCTATTCGTCAATCGACTCGCGCCAGGGGAGGCCGAGAACGTGGAGCGCGGTGTCGTCCTGGGAAGATCGGAAGACGACCGTGAAGAACCAAGCCGTACCGCCCGCGCCGAGGGTCTCGAAGTGGAACAACTGTCCGCGCGGCGCAAACGGTGGCGAAGCCATCGGCGCGCTCAACGAAACGGGCGAGTCCGCCGGGCGGCGCAGGTCGTCTTCGACGACACCGACGAACTCCGGCGGCAACTCGCTGAACGGGCCGGCGGCGCGCTCGGAGTACCGCTCTCGGGTGGCGCGAACGCGGCGAAAAACAAAGCTGCCACGGAGTCGTCCGTGGCAGCTCCATTTCGAATTCCGGCAACCGAGGTTTATTGCGCCGCTTCGCCCGCTTTCGCTCGGAACGTGAGCGCGTCCTTGCCGGCGTCGTAGCCCACCGTCACCGCGCCGCCGTCGGGCACGTCGCCCTTGAGCAGCAGGCGCGCCAGCGGCGTCTCCACTTCCTTTTGGATCGCCCGCTTGAGCGGCCGGGCGCCGTAGGCCGGTTCGTGCCCCACCCGGACGATGTGGTGCTTGGCCGCGTCCGTCAGCGCCAGCGTGATCTTCCGCTCGGACAGCCGCTTCCGCAGGTTGCCCAACTGGATCTCCACGATCTTCGTCAGGTCCGCTTCGGTCAGCGCGTGGAACACCACGATGTCGTCGATTCGATTCAGGAACTCGGGCCGGAACTGCTTGCGCAGTTCTTCCAGCACCGCCGACTTCATCCGGTCGTACACCTCGCCGATGTGCGTCCCCCGGTACTGGAGGATGCGCTGGCTGCCCACATTGGACGTCATCACGACGATCGTGTTCTTGAAGTCCACCGTGCGGCCCTGGCCGTCCGTGAGTCGGCCGTCATCGAGGACCTGGAGCAGCGTGTTGAACACGTCGGGGTGCGCCTTCTCGATCTCGTCGAACAGCACCACCGAGTACGGCCGCCGGCGCACCGCTTCGGTGAGCTGACCGCCTTCGTCGTACCCGACGTAGCCCGGCGGCGCGCCGACCAGCCGCGACACCGTGTGCTTCTCCTGGTACTCGCTCATGTCGATGCGGATCATCGCCTTTTCGTCGTCGAACAGGAACTCCGCGAGCGCGCGGGCCAGTTCCGTTTTGCCGMCCCCGGTCGGGCCGAGGAAGATGAACGAGCCGATCGGCCGGTTCGGGTCTTTCAACCCGCTGCGGGCGCGGATCACCGCCTCCGCGACGGCTTCCACCGCCTCGTCCTGTCCGATCACGCGCTTGTGCAACTCGTCACCGAGGTGCAGGAGCTTCTGCTTCTCCCCCTCCATCAGTCGGGTGACCGGAACGCCGGTCCACCGGCTCACGACGGCGGCGATCTCCTCCTCGCCCACTTCCTCCTTGATGAGCTTGTTCGCCTTGTCGCGTGAGGACACCGTTTCGGCCGCCGCGAGCTTCTTTTCCAGTTCGGGCAACTTCCCGTACTGGAGTTCCGCGGCGCGGGTGAAGTCGGCGGCCCGCTGGGCCTGCTCGATCGCGACTTTCGCCTGCTCGATCTGCTCGCGGATCGTCTGCACCTGCTGGACCGACTGTTTCTCGGCCTGCCACCGCGCCCGCATCGCGTCCGCATCGGCCTTCAGGTTGCCGAGTTCGTGCTCCAACTTTTCGAGCCGGTCTTTCGAGGCCCGGTCGGTTTCTTTCCTGAGCGCCTCGCGTTCGATCTCCAACTGCATCACCCGACGGCTCAGCTCGTCCAGTTCCGCCGGCATGCTGTCGATTTCGGTGCGCAGCTTCGCGGCCGACTCGTCGACCAGGTCGATGGCCTTGTCGGGTAGGAACCGGTCCGCGATGTACCGGTGCGAGAGAACGGCGGCCGAAACCAGCGCCGCGTCCTTGATCCGGACGCCGTGGTGGACCTCGTACCGCTCCTTGAGCCCGCGCAAAATCGAAATCGTGTCCTCCACCGACGGCTCGCCGACGAACACCGGTTGGAACCGGCGCTCGAGCGCCGCGTCCTTCTCGACGTGCTGCCGGTACTCGTCCAGCGTAGTCGCGCCGATGCAGTGCAGTTCGCCCCGCGCGAGGAGCGGTTTCAGCAGGTTACCGGCGTCCATCGCCCCTTCAGACTTGCCGGCCCCGACGATCGTGTGCATCTCGTCGATGAACAGGATGATCCGGCCCGCGGACGACGTGACCTCCTTGAGCACCGCCTTGAGCCGCTCCTCGAACTCGCCCCGGTACTTCGCCCCGGCGATGAGCGCCCCCATGTCGAGCGCGACGATCATCTTGTCCTTCAACCCCTCGGGCACGTCGCCCCGGACGATCCGCTGGGCCAGGCCCTCGACCACGGCCGTCTTCCCGACCCCGGGCTCGCCGATGAGGACCGGGTTGTTCTTGGTCCGGCGGGAGAGCACCTGCATCACGCGGCGGATCTCTTCGTCCCGGCCGATAACCGGATCGAGCTTCCCGGCGCGCGCGAACTGCGTGAGGTCGCGGCCGTACTTCTCCAGCGATTGATAGGTCTCTTCCGGGTTCTGCGACGTCACGCGCTGGTTGCCGCGCACGTCTTTCAGCGCCGCCAGTAAACGATCGCGGGTGAGGCCGAACTCCTTGAGCGCTTTCCCCGCGGTGCCCGTGTCGTCGGTCGCGGCGAGCAGCAAGTGTTCGACGGACACGTACTCGTCGCCGAGCTTCTTGGCTTCGCGCTCGGCCGAGTCGATGAGCCTGACGAGCCGCTGCGTCAAACGAGGTTCGACGTTCTCCCCGGTCACGCGCGGCAACTTGTCCAGTTCGCGCTGGAGCTTGACGGTGATCGCATCGACCGACACCCCGGCCTTCTGAAGGATCGCGGGTGCGAGCCCCTTTTCTTGATCCAGAAGCGCCAAGAGCGCGTGTTCAACGTCCACCTGTTGCTGGTTGAGCCGGGCGGCAATTTTTTGCGCGCCCGCGAGTGCCTCGCGGGCCTTTTCGGTAAATTGGTTCAGATCCATGTTTGTTCCTCCTTCCCGGCCTCCGGACAATAGGGTGGAGGCGGGCGTCGCACATTAGAGGGGCGAATGAGGAATCCGATTCCGAACGTGCCCTGAATCCGGTCGCCATTGTCTACCGCGGGCTCTGAAGTTGTGCCAGTTCCCCGCGCAGATTGGTCCGCGCCCGTTGCTCCCCTTCTTCGAACATGATGCTGGTGTTGTAGATGCGCGGCGCGGAGAGGAACCGGTTCAGCACCGCGGCGCGTCCGGCGCGGTAGTCCGCGTCCGGCACCCAGGCGTACTCTTTGCGAATGTCGCTAGCGTAGCGGGCGTAGCGCTCCTCGGACGCGCCGAGAATCGCAAGATCCGCGTCGAGTAGCACCTGCGTGTCGCGCCCGGCCGGGGTATCGGCGATGTGGGCGGTCGCCCAGATCATTCCCACGATGCGGTCGATGGCCGATGCCGGGACGCCGATCGGGCCGAGCAGATCGACGGCCAGTTCGCCGCTCCGCCGCTCGTTGTCCTTCGCCCGCGCGTCGTACACCGCGTCGTGGAACCAGATCGCCAGGTGCAGCGCGTTGGGGTCCTCCACGATTCCGGTGAGGCGCTCGACCACCTTGAACATCTCGCTCAGGTGTTCGAGGTTGTGATAGTGTCGTTCCGGGGCCGTGTGGGCGGCGACCAGTACGTCGAACACCGGGTACGTGTCGGCGGGCGCGACGCGGTACTTCTCCAGAACCCGCACCCACCCTTTTTGCATCGACTCCAATCGCTCGGGTGAAACCATGAGGGCGAAATCCCTGTGAGGGTCTAAGACTCGCCGCGCTTGCCGCGCGCGCCTGCTTGCGGGTATAGTTTACTCACCTGTCGAGCGCGCGTCTTTTTCTCGTGCGCGTGCCCGTTCCGCCGGAGCGTTCATGTCCGCCCCACCCCCGCCGGCCATCGAGCAGCGGTTGTCCGCGCTGGTCCCGCGCGTGCGCGCCCTGCGGGTGACGCGGGGCGCGTGCCGGTTGGTCGTCGCGGCGCTCGGGGCGACGTCTGCGGTTCTGCTGCTGGACGCCGGGTTCCCGCTGCCCGCCCAGGTGCGCGGCCTGTTCCTTTCGGTCTGGCTGACGACTGTCGGCGTGCTGGCGTGGCGCTGGGTGCTGGTGCCGTGGCGCGAGCCGATCCCGCTGTCCGCAGTCGCACGCGAGTTGGGCAAGCACCTCCCGGAACTCGGCGAGCGGCTGCACGCCGTTGTCACGGACGACCCGACTGCGGCCCCCAGTGCCGTCCGCGCCGCCGTGGCCGAAGACACGGCCCGCCGGACGAAGGTGGTCGATCTGGCCCGGGCGCTGCCGTGGGGGGAGGTCGTGCGTCACGCGACGGTCGCGGCCGCGACCGTCCTCGCTGTGGCGCTCACCGTGACGCTGGTGCCGGGCAGCAGCGACCGCCTCCGCCGCGTCGCGCTGCCGTGGCACCGAACCGGGGCGGCTACGTTCCGGGTGGTCGTGACGTCGGGCGAGCCGGTCGTGAAGCGCGGCGGCCCCGTCACCCTGTCCGCCTACCCCGAGCGGACGGGGGCGCGCGCGTCGGACGCGGTACTCGTTACGCGCGACGCCCCGGACGCGCCCGAGATCCGGCACCCAATGACCGGCGACGGGAGCGGCTTCCACGCCACCGTTCCCCGTGTCACTGCGGACTTCGAGTATTGCGTCGAGATCGGGCCGGCCCGGAGCGAATGGTTCCGCGTGTCGGCGCTTGAGGCAGCGGAACTGGGGGAAGGGACGCGCACCGAGATCGCCGCACCGGAGTACGCGAAGCGGCCGAAGCGAGCGATCGCGGGCCTCGCGGACTTCGACGGCCTCCAGTTCGGGGCCGTCAGCTTCCGGTTGGTGTTCACGCTCCCGGTCGCGGCCGCGCACTTCGACTGGCGCGCGGACGGGGCCGGGAAATCGGAGCTGTTCCCGCTCGAACTCGCCCCGGACAAACGCGGCGCGACCGGCACCGTCCCGCTGAGCGCGAGCGGAACGTTGCGGCTCGTTCTCGTGCGCGAAGCGGACGGGAAGAAGCTCCGGACCGAAACGGCCGTGACCGTGCGCGTGGCCCAGGACGAACCGCCGTGGTTCGAGGAGCTGAGCGGCGTCACGACCCGTGTGCGCACGGTGCGGCCCGGCGCGCGCGTCCCCGTCCGGTTCGTCGCGCGCGACGACATGAGTGTGACCGGGGCCGAGCTCCAGTACGTCGTCGGTGCGGGCGAACGAAATGGGACGACCGTGCGCGTCCCGCTGACGGGGGCCGGCGCGCCGCGCGCGGTCGGACAACTCGACTTCGACCTCGCGGGCGCGGCCCGCGAGGGGGACGTGGTCCGCTTCCGGCTCCGGTTGACAGACAACCGGACGGTCGAAGCTCTGAAACGCGCACCGCAGGAGACCTATTATCCGCCCTTTGGGTGGAGCGAGGTGCAGGTGCGCGCGACCGCGCCGCCACTCGACGAGCAGGACATCGGCTGCCAACGGGACGCGACACACGAGGCCCTCGCGACCGCGCTCGGGGAGGTGAACGAACTCGCCGCGGAGGTCGAGGCGCTGCGCGCCGAAACGGGCACCCGCCCGGCCCTCGCGGGCGATCAAACCGTGCGGCTGAACAACGCCCGTGAGAAAGTGCGTGCCGGTGTCGGGCGGCTCGGCGCCGCCGCTCGCGACGTGGGGCTGACCCCGGACCTCCGGGCGCTCGCCGACGGGATGCGCGGGGTCGCCGAGCGCCACTTGCTCCTGGCCGAAGACGCCGTCCGCCGGGCCGAAACGGACGACCCGGCGGCGCGCAAAGACGCCCTCGCGGCGGCATCGTCGTCGCTGTCCGAGGCGGGCGCGCGGCTGAAAAATCTGATCGCGAGCAACGCCCGGCTCGGGCGCGACCGGCTCGACCGCGCCGCCCTCGCCGCCCTCGCCGCGGCGCAGGCGGCACTCGCGGACGCGAAGACCGAACCGGCCGCCGCGCTCACGCGCCAACGGGAACTGCTCGCGCGCCTGGCGGCCGTGGTCGAGGACAGCGACGCTCTCGCCCGCGCCGTGGTCGGTGCGCGGGGCGAGGAGGTGCGCCGGTTCGCGGCCGACCTCTCCGAACTCGCCGCGCTCACCCGCGACCTGGACGCCGCCGCGAAACAGACCGCCGCGGACGCGCGCGCCGCACTCATCGCCGCGCTCGCTCGCGATCTGGACGCCTTTATCGATCGGGCGGTGCCGCTGTTCGGTCGCGCGGACACGGCGGCCCGACTGGCCGGTATCGGGCTTCCGGCCCCGGCCGACTTCCGCCGGATCGGTGACCTCGCCGCCGCCGGGCGGACCGTGGACGCGCTCACGGAATTGGAGAAACAGGCCCGGACGATCGATCGGCTCGCGACGACCTTCGACAGTTGGCGGGCCGAGCGGGCCGATCCGAAATTCGCCGCAAAGCAACTGGTTCGCTGGCAGGACGACATTCAGACCCGCTACCTGGCCGCCGTCAAGGCGGGCGGGTTCGTTATGCTCGCGGACGATGCGAAGGCCGCACTCCGGGCCGAGCAAACCGCGCTCCACGCGGCCGTGCAGGCGCTCGCCGTTCCCCCCGAAGAGGCCATGAAGGTGATCCGGGACAACGCCGCCCGGCACGCCGAGCAAGCCGGCAAGTGCCTCGCCCTTGATGGGGCCGGCGCGGACGCGGCGATGAAGCTCGTCTCCGAAGTGCTGACGCAGCTCTCCGAACGCACCCCGACCGTTGCCGAACGGCTGACCCGGAGCTTGCGCGAGCTGGAGAAACTGCGCCTCGAATGGGAGACCACCGGGAACGCGATCGATAGCGCGCTGAAGGGGTCCGACCGCCCGCCGGACGCCCGAAAGTTCGCCCTGCAGTTCGACAAACAGCGCCCGCTAGTCGCGGCGGTGGCCGCGCTGGACCTGCCCGGTCTCGGCGCGCGACAGGCCCGCGTGGCGCTGGCACTACAGACCGCGGTGAGCGACCTGCTGCAAGAGGGGACGGGGACGCCGCTCGACATTCAAACGTCGCAGGCGTGGGGGCGCCGTGAGATCGAACGACTGAAGCTCGTCTTGGAAGGGTACCCGCCACCGGACGCCAAGGTCGAAGAACTGTTCCGCAAGACGCTCGCCACTGCCGACGCACTCGAGGCGTTCGGCCCGGTGATCACGAACGCGCAGACCGAACCGGCGCTCCCGGCGCTCCAGGACGTGCAGCGCCAGCTCGCGCTCGTCGTCGCGCCGGAGGCACCGGCGCTCTTGAACGACGCCCGCAACGCGGTTCAGAGTGCAGAGGCCGCGTTCCGCGACGCGAAACCGGACGCAATTCGTCTCCGCGTGCGCGCCGCTGCGGACGCGCTCGGTCGCCTCTCCGACCGCCTCGACGGGAGCGAGTCGGACCTGGACCGCGTTCGCCGGCTCGCTGTGGCCCGGCGCCTTGCCACGAGGCTCGCGGCGGACAAGCTCAAGGATCTGCTCGCCGCTGATGAAACGTACCGTCAGTTCGGCCGGGAGGCCGATGAACTCGCGGCCACGCGCGTCGGCGCGGCCGGGCAGGCGCTGAAGCGACGGGCGCTCGATCTGTACGCCAAGCTCCGCACCAAAGCCGACCCCGACCGAGCCGGGAGCGATCTGAAATCGCTTGCAATCGCGCTGGATGATCTCGCGGGAAAGATGGCGGGCGTTGCCGAACTGTCTTCGGGCGTGGCCCGTGCGGGCCCGCCTGCCCCGCTCGCCGCGGAGCAGTACCTGCCGTCGAAGGCACTGGCCGAAGCGGTGCGCGAGTTGTCCGAACCGCACCGCGCCATCCACGCCCGGGTAGCGAAGCTCGAAGCCGACCTCGCGGCCCACCTCCTACCGGCCGAGGACAATCCGTTCGCGGCCCTCGAAGTGAAGCAGCGGGCCCTGGCTGCGGACACGCTCGCGCTGGCGAAACGGCTCTCCCTTGCGCCCGCGACGAACGCAGCGGCGGCCGCCAACCGGGCGGCCGACCAGTTGCTCGTGGCCCGGGCTCCTGCGGCGAAAGAGGCGGCGGAACACGCGGCCAATTTCTTTCGCCAACTGGCAACGGTCGGGGCCGACAAAGCGTGGGGGCCGGACGCCACCGAACTCGTTACACGGCAGGACGCGCTGACCGCCGAAATGTCCGAACTGCTCGGTGCATCGAACGCAGCTTCCGCGCAGCACGCCGCGCGCGCCGACGATCTCGCGCGCGTTTCGGGCGCGCTTGCGGCGCGGCTCGTTCGCGCGGCTCAAGCGTTCGACGCGGCCGACCCGTGCCACGATGCCTTGACGGCGGCCGCCGAAACGCTGGTTACGGCCGGGAAGCACCTGGCCGAAGCCTCGAGAAAGGCGGGCACGGGKGCCGGCCGCGAGGCCGATCAGCACCGCGGTGCGGCCGTGACGCTCTTGCGGGCGGCGGTCCAGAAGGTCGTGCCAGTGGCCCCCGCCGGTGCGAGCACCTCGCCCGGACTCGCCATTCGGACCACCGAGCGGATCATGCGGGCCGCGATCGACGCACTCGACCGCAGCGACGAGGGCGGTGCGCGGAAAGCGATGCGCGAGGCGGCGGCCGCGCTCCGCGACGCCGCGAACGATATCGGGAAGTGAAAACACGTCCGTATTAATCGCAGCCCAGAGCCCCAGAGCGTTGCCCTGGGCTGAGGAATCTCACCCCTTCGGAGTGCGGATCTTTCATGCCGGCGGAACGTCCGCGACTCCTCAGCCCAGGGCCGCGCCCCGGGGTCACTTTGTCTGCCTCGGGCGCGGGCGGGGTTCTAATGATGAACGTGGAACGCGATGACTCACAGACCGATCCGGCTGCTCCGGAGGCGGATCGGATCGTGGCGGAAGTGCTCGCCGGGGACACCCAGGCGTTTGCGGGGCTCGTGCGCCTGTACCAGGAGGCCGTTTGGCGGATCGCCGCCGCCCTCCTGCGCGACCGCGACGCGACCGAAAATCTCGTTCAACAGGTTTTCGTGGACGCATATTTCCACCTCGACCAGTACGCCCCCGACACAGATTTCGGCGCGTGGATCCGGACCGTGGCCCGGAACCGGCTGCGGAAGGAACTGCGTAGCGCGGGCCGCGAAGACCGGCGCCTCGCGGGCTACCGGGAGCGTCTCGCCGAGCGCCTCAGGGCCGAGGCGACCGGCCCCCACGACGCCGCGGACGACTACGTCGCGGCCCTCCGCGGCTGCCGCGAGGCGTTGCCGCCCCGCGACGCCGCTCTCATACGGCTGCGGTACGAAAAAGGGCTCTCGTTCGATGCCATCGCCCAGGCGCAGGGGCAATCGGCGGAAGCCGTGCAGCGAATGATCTCTCGCATCCGGTTCCGCCTCCGCGATTGCATCCGGAGCAAGTTGAAGGACACATGACCCGGTCCGCCGAACTCACCGCGAAACTGCTCGACGGCACACTCACCGACGCCGAGTGGGCCGAACTGGACGCCCTCGTGTCCACGGACCCCCGAGCCGAGAGCGAACACCTCTCGTTACTGGAGGTGGAAGCCGAGTTGCGCGGGCTGCTCACCGACTTCGATCTCACGGCCCGGACCCTCGCCGCGGTCCGGACGGTGCAGACCGAACGGACCGTATCATCGGTAATGGAAGAGATCGCGCGGGGGGCCGCTCCGGAGTGGGCGGCCCCGCGTGCGACTCCCCCGCGCCCGCCCGGTTCACGCCAAAGGTGGCTGATCGGCGCCGCACTGTTCACGTTCGCCGCTGCGATTCTCATCGGACTGTGGCTCGGCGGACGCACCGCGGACGGCCCCGTTCCGGACCCGGGCGAGCGTGTCGCGCCGGCCGTGTTCGCACGGTTGGCGCGGAAGGCCGGGGCCGTCGAGTTGCTGACCCTCAGCGGCGATCCGATCTCGATCGAAGAGGGGAGCGACCTGCCGGCCGGCTTCACGCTCCGGACCGGCGGGGACGACAGTCTCGCCGTGGTCGAACTCCTCCACGACAAGACCCGCGTGGAGATCGAACCGGATTCCGTGGTGCGGTTCGCCGGTGACGCGCCGGCCGACGCCGGGAAGCCGCGCATGTTCCTCGCCGCCGGGCAACTGACGGCCGCCGTCACGCAGCGCCCGGACGACCGGCCGCTGGTCGTCGGCACGTCCGTGACCGAAGTCCGCGCCCGCGGGGGCACGTTCGTCGTCTCGTCGGCCGCGCCGGACACCGCACGCGTGGACATCAAGCAGGGGCGAGTGGAACTGGTCCGGGCGACGGCCCCGAAACCGATCCCGGTCGGTGCGGGCGGTTCGGCGGTCTTTCTCGCCGGCATCGATCGCATGGACGTCGAACGCTCCGTGAGTATCGACCGCACGCCAAAGCGGCAGTTCGCCGCGCCCGGAACGCGCGACGCGGTCTTCTCGGCCGATGGCACGGAAGTTTGGGTCGCGACGGCGAAGGCGTTCGGCCGCTGGTCGACCTCTGGTGCGCTCACGGAAGTCGGCTTTTTCCCCCGCAGGGGCGCCGACGGGGTGGCCGCGTTCACGCGCGACAAACGGTTCCTGTTGACGTTCCGCGGCGACCGGGACGACCGCGTCCTCGTCCGAACGCTGCCGGACGGGGGAGAACACGCCTCGATCAACGCCCGGCCCGGCGACGCGCGATTTTGGGCCATCGCGCCGGGCGCCTCCTGGCTGGCCGTGGTCGATCCGAAACCGAGCCCCAGGCGCGTGCGGGTGTTCGAGGGCGGGAGCGGCGAGGAGCGGTTCGAGCGCGAATTCGACGACCAGATTACGTGTGTCGCGGCGAGCCCGGACGGAACCGCACTGGCCGTAGCCACGAACGCGACGGCGCGGGGAGCGGGCAACAAGGTGGTTCTGGTCGATGCGCTCACGAGCGATCGACTCCTCGCCTTGTCCGTGCTCAAAAAGCCGGTGACGGCGATGACGTTCTCGGCCGACGGCCGGTTCCTCGCGGCGGGGTTCAACGGGACCGTTCAGTTGTGGGATCTGCGGACGTTGGAACTGGTCCGGTCGATTGCCGGCTTCGAGCGGGCGCTCGGGTGCCTCGCCTTCGCGCCCGACGGACAGAAACTCGCCGCCGGCACAGTGGACGGGAACGTCTGGGTGTGGGACGTGACCACCGGCCGGCAGACGCAACTGATCGAATCGGGGGGCCGCGGGGTCCGGGCGGTCGCGTTCAGCCCCAATGGCAAACAACTCTTAACGGTCGCGAACAACGCGCAGGTCGCGGTCTGGGACGTGGCCGACCCCGTGCCCGTGATCCCGTAACGGTCTTTGTGCGGTCCGCATACGAAACGAGTGAACGCCGCGAAGGGTTGGCGTGAGGCCGCTCTTGTAGGTCGCGGTCGAGCGTGGCTTTGTACACGAGGCCCGATGGCGGATCGCTTTGCGGATCGGCGCGAGTCCAGCGAGCGGCGCGGCGTAAGCCCGTCGGTGATTGGCATTGGCTACCACCGGCGGGCTTACGCTCGCTGGCGGAGTTATAGGTCCCCGCGACCTATAACTCCGCCAGCGAGCGGGGCTCAATCGTCGTCATCGTCGTCATCGTCGTCATCCTTCTTCGTCTTCAGCGGCAGATAGAACGCGGCCCGCACCGGCGGGGG
>BFBZ01001686.1_pt1 | contig 13867 bp, 13 predicted proteins | sample 1888401 | NCBI WGS metagenome assembly BFBZ01 (sample SAMD00112614, study PRJDB3348) | symbiont metagenome | host: Chara braunii | reverse complement strand
GCGCACGGCGAGGAGATCCGCTTCGGTCGCCTGCAGGATTGCGGCGTGCCGCGCCAATACGCCTGATAGCAGCGAAAACAGTTCGTCGTGCTCGATCCGGACGACGCAAAGCCGGGCGGTGAGTACATTGGCGAGGCTCTCGGCATTCGAGCGGCTGGCAAGGATCTGTGTCTGCAGCAAAGGGCCGAGCGTCGGCTCACGCTTGGCGAGCTCGGCAGCCTCCCGGCGGATCACATCCCAGACGCTTTCGGCTGATGCAGGTGTATTTCCGGCGATTGCCGATCCTGACTGGGGCATGATGCTGTCTTTCTCTTCAACCGGAGACGTCGACGACGCCGCAATCGCCGGCTTCGGAGGCGAAGGCCAGCAATTTGCCGGACTTGCTCCAGCTCATCGATGTGATCGCACCCTTGCCCGGCCGGCGCAAGAGCGCTTCCTTGGCGTCGCCGAGGCGGACCGCGAGGATCATGCCGTCGATGAAGCCGATGGCGAGGATATCCTCGGCAGGATGGAACTTCACGCAAGTGGCCATGATGTTGGCGCGGCTGCCGAGTTCGAGCGGCGCTTTGCCCATCGGGCCGTCCTTGCCCTGGAAGGGCCAGACGATTGCGGCCGGTGCGCCTGACGAGGCGAGCCACTTGCCCTTTGCCGACCACGACAGGGATTTCACCTTGGCGGGGTAGCCCGTCATGCGCATGTGCCGGGCTTCGGCGCCCGGTTTGACATCCAGCTTCCAGCCGTGCAGGGCGTTTTCTTGCATGGTGGTGACGATGAACTGGCCGTCCGGCGAGAAGGTGACGGCGTTATGCGCGCCCTTCCATTCCAGATTGATCGGCTGTGCGCTCATGCCGACCCAATGCAGCGATACGCCATTGTAGCGGGCGGCGGCGATGCGCAGGCCCTTGGGCGCAAACGCTATGCCTTCGACGGTGCGCTCTTCCGCAAATTCCTTCGTCGTGCCGTCTGACAGTCGCACGAAGGTGCTCTTGCCGTAGGAATAGGCGACCGCACCCTGCGGACCCGCGGCGATCTGCGCGATCCATTTGCGCGGGGCTTCAGCCAGGACCGTCACGCCGCCATCGGCTGCGATGCGCAGAACCTTGCCGTCTTCACCGCCTGAAATCAGGCTTTCGCTATGGGGATCGCGAATGCAAGTGAGCATGCCCTGATGGGCTTCGCTCACCTTGTCTCCGCCGTCCAGGCGATGGATTGCGCCGGCGGCGCTGGCGAAGAAGGGGGTGTCACCTAAAAATTCGACGGCCAGAACGTGGCCGTCGATGTCAAGCGGAGCAACAGTTGGCATCAGGCAGATGCCTCGCAGGCCTTGAAGCTTGCTTCGAGCTTTTCGCGGTCGAGATCGCGGCCGATGAAGACCAGGCGGCTCTCATGCTTTTCGCCATCCTTCCAGGGACGCTGATGATCGCCTTCGATGATCATGTGCACGCCCTGAACGACATAACGTTCCGGATCATCCTTGAAGGCGATGATGCCCTTCAGACGCAGGATGCTCGGCCCCTGGGTCTGCGTGACCTTCTGGATCCAGGCGAAGAAACGCTCTGCGATCATCTCGCCGCCGCGCAGCGACACCGACTGCACGGTCACGTCATGGATCGGCGACGGGGCGTGGTGATGGTGGTCGTGATGGTGGTCGTGACCGTGGTCATGATCATGGTGGTGGTGATGATCGTGGTCGTGGTCGTGGTCATGATGATGGTGATCATGGCCGTGATGGTCGTGATCGCAATCCGGGCCGCAGACATGATCGTCATGGCTCTGGTCGAGGAAATGCGGATCGTTTTCAAGCGCACGCTCCAGATTGAAGGCGCCCTGGTTCAGCACGCGGGCAAGGTCGACGCCGGAGCGGGTCGTCTTGTAGACGCGGGCGGCCGGGTTGATGGCGCGCACGATATCCTCGATCTGCGCCAACTCTGTCGGCGATACGAGATCGGACTTGTTGATGACGACGACGTCGGCAAAGGCGATCTGGTCTTCGGCCTCGCGGCTGTCCTTGAGGCGCAGCGGCAGGTGCTTGGCGTCAACGAGCGCGACGACGGCGTCGAGTTCCGTCTTGGTGCGAACATCGTCGTCCATGAAGAAGGTCTGGGCAACGGGAACCGGATCGGCAAGGCCTGTCGTTTCGACGATAATGCCGTCAAAGCGGCCGGGGCGGCGCATCAGTCCTTCAACGACGCGGATCAAGTCGCCGCGAACGGTGCAGCAGACGCAGCCGTTGTTCATTTCGTAGATTTCTTCGTCCGACTCGACGATCAGGTCGTTGTCGATGCCGATCTCGCCGAATTCATTGACGATGACGGCGTATTTCTTGCCGTGGTTTTCGGAGAGAATGCGATTGAGCAGCGTCGTCTTGCCGGCACCGAGATAGCCGGTGAGAACGGTAACGGGAACGGGCTTTTGCGTGGCTGTTTCGGTCATGGGAGCCTCGAAATATGGAAGGTTGCCCCGGGGAGCGGATATTGGTCGGGTTCCATATAAGGAGTTGGAGACGGCAGTTCAAAGGCTTTTATATGTTATAAGATCACATTGGGTTGCGGATCGGCGAAATGGCCGCATGGTCAGGTCATCGCTGATACATCGAAGCTATCGACATCCTGCAAAAGCTCCATCAGCCCTTTGACCGCATGGGCGATCAGCCTTTCGCCCTTTATAGCTGTTGCCGCCCTGGCATTGCCGGCCACGCCTTGCGCGCTCAGGTCCGACATCTTCCAGCCGAAGGCATGGGGGCCATAGGCGCGAAGATGCTTGAGGTCGCGGGTGAAATCGGACTGGCGGGACGGAAAGTTTTCCGCCTTCGACATATCGACCTTTTCCGGATCAAGGGCGAGCATGACGGAAGTCTCGATATCGCCGCCGTGAATATCGATGGCCTTGTCGTTCGGTGCGATCAGCCCGTCCGGTACGCCGAAGCGGGTCCAGCTGGTGGCGACCGCCAGCATGTCGAAGCGGACGCGGGCTTCGGTTGCGACAATGGTCATCAACGGCGAGTTGCCACCATGGGCATTCAGCATGACGAATTTGCGGATGCCGAGCTTGTGCATTCGCTCGGCAATGCCGAGCCAGCGTTGAACTGCCTCATCGAAGGCAAGCGACTTGGAACCGGCGACATCCATGTGCTCGATGGAGTAGCCGACAGGCTCGGCGGCGAGGAAGGTGACGGGCAGATTGGCGGGCAGGGCAACCTTGAGGCGGGCGACCACGCCTTCGGCGATCAGTGTATCGGTCTCGAACGGGAGATGAGGCCCGTGTTGCTCATAGGCGCCAAGTGGCAGCACGACGATCCATTTTGCCCGTTCTTCAGGGGTCAATGTAGCATCATTGTCGTCGAAACATGGCAAAGGATACGCCATCTGAGGGTGTGCCTCTTGTTTATGTCAATAACCTGCGCAATGTCATAGCGTGATGGCGCATCGGCGAAAAGGTCAACGGAATCACGATGGGTAAGAAGAACAAGGTCGGGAAGAAAAGTAAGTCAGGTAAAAAGAAGGATCACCGCGACTACACGCTTGCCGATCTGTCGCCGGCATTGACGCAGGCGGCGCGGTCGATGCGCACTGTGATAACACGCAACCTGACGGCAAGCGGTCTTTATGCCGGGCAGGATGGCGTCATTCTTGCCCTGGCGGCAAGTGACGGTCTCCCCGCCGGGTCGCTGGCACAAAAGCTCGGCGTCAAGGCACCGACTATGACGCGCACGATCGGCCGCATGGAAGCGCAGGGCTTCGTCGAGCGCCGGCCGGATGCCGAAGACGCCCGCCTGACCAAGGTCTATCTGACCGAAACTGGGCGCAACAGCGTCAGCGAGATCGAAAGTTCGGCTGCCAGCTGTGACGAGTTGGCGACGCGCGGCTTCTCCGAAAAAGACATTCGCTCGCTCGTGCGGCTGCTCAAGGCGATCGAGAATAACCTCCAGGCCGGCGATGACGACGAGGATGATGAGGAAATCTGAAATTCCTCAAGAATTCGAGTTGCGCGGCGCGATTAAACCTTTTAATTAAATATTTTAAATTCCGGAATCGTAAAACGACGGAATGAGTATAAAGCTGCGTTTCACGGGGAGGGTGCGCGTGGCGCAAAAGATAAAGCTTTCGACGATTGCGGAAACGCTGGGCATTTCAACGGCAACGGTATCCCTGGCCTTACGTGACAGCCCGCTGGTTGCGGCCAACACGCGTGACAAGATCAAGGATCAGGCCCGTGCGCTCGGCTATATATACAACCGCCGCGCGGCCAGTCTCAGGACGTCACGCTCGGGGATCATCGGCGTCGTCGTGCACGACATCATGAACCCCTTTTACGGGGAAATTCTGAAGGCGATCGAAAGCGAGCTCGACCGCAGCCGTCACACATTCATTCTTTCCAACCACTATGATTCCGTCGAAAAGCAGCGGACCTTCATCGAGACGCTGCTGCAACTCGGCGGCGATGGCGTCATCATGTCGCCGGCGATCGGCACGCCGCCTGAAGATTTCGAGCTGGCCGAAGAAAACGGCATGCCGGCTATCCTTGTAGCGCGTCAGATCGATGCGCTGGATCTGCCGACCTTTCGCGGCGATGACAGCTACGGCATCTCGCTTGCGACCAATCATCTGATCAGCCTTGGCCATCGCTCCATTGCGATGATCGGCGGCACCGACCAGACCTCGACGGGGCGCGACCGCTATCAGGGTTATGTCAACGCGCTTCGTAAGGCTGGCATCGAAGTGGATCCCGATCTGCGCATTCCCGGCGCACGCTCCAAGCAGGGCGGCTTCGAGGCGGCAGTGCATTTCCTATCGCTGCCGCAGAAGCCGACAGCGGCGGTCTGCTGGAACGATCTGGTCGCCATCGGCCTCATGAACGGCATTTCCCGCGCCGGCCTCGTGCCGGGACGGGACATCTCCGTCACCGGCTATGACGATCTGGAGGAAGCGGCGATCGCGACGCCTGCGCTTACCACGGTATGGAACGGCCAGGCCGAGGTCGGAAGGCTTGCAGCGAGAGCGCTTTTGGATAGGTTAGCTGGAAGCCATGAGCCGGATGGTATTCATCTCATCAAGCCGGAAATGCGCATCCGCCAGTCGACAGTGCCCTACAAGGCTCGCTAGTAGCGCCGAACCGTATCTCAAAGGAAAGATTCATGTCCGATAACCGCGTTGCCATCCTCGTCCCGGGGAAGATACACCCGCGTGTGCTCGAAAGGCTTGGAAAGCAGTTCGATGTCATCTCCGTCGATCGCGATGGTGGGCCGAAGGTTGACGCGGAAACTACTGCTCGCGTGCGTGGCGTGGCTGTCGCGGGTGGTTTCAACGCAGCCTGGATCGATGCCTTTCCGAATGTCGAAGTCATCGCCAATTTCGGCGTCGGTTATGACGGCATCGACGTCAAGCACGCCGCTTCGAAGGGTGTCATCGTCACCAACACGCCCGACGTGCTGAACGATGAGGTCGCAGATACGGCGATCGCCCTGCTGCTGAACACGCTGCGGCAATTTCCGAAGGCGGAGAACTGGCTGCGCGAGGGACGCTGGGCGAAGGACGGCGCGTTTCCGCTCTCACCCTTCTCGATGAAGGGGCGCCGCATCGGCATTAACGGTCTTGGCCGCATCGGCCTGGAGATCGCCAGAAGGCTCGAGCCGTTCAAGGTGAAGATCGGTTACCACACGCGTACGCCCCGCGACGCGCTGCCCTATGATTACTATTCAAGCCTCAAGGAGATGGCGCAGTCGGTGGACACGTTGATCTCCATCGTGCCGAAGACACCGGAAACGCATAAGGTCATCAATGCCGAGATCCTTTCGGCGCTTGGACCACAGGGCGTGTTCATCAATGTAGGCCGCGGCTGGTCTGTCGATGACGATGCGCTGATTGCTGCGCTCGGCAACGGAACGCTCGGAGCCGCCGGCCTCGACGTTTTCTACGACGAGCCTAATGTTCCGGAAGGCTATCTCTCGCTGCCTAACGTTTCGCTTTTGCCGCATGTGGCGTCCGCCTCTGCGCCAACGCGCGATGCGATGGCCGATCTGGTGGCCGACAACATCATCGAGTGGTTCGCTAAGGGCAAGGCGGTAACGCCGGTGCCGGAAACGCCGGTCAAGCCGCGCGGCTGATCAGACGGCGTTTTGGTGATGGGGAGCGGCGAGGGGCCGCTCCTTGCTCGATGCATAGTCGCGCACGGCGTCGCCGAATGCGACAAATAGCTTGTGCGACGGCGAATCCGTCTCGGCCCAATATTCCGGGTGCCATTGCACGCCGACGGCGAAGGCCTTGGCGCCGATCACGGAGACGGCTTCGATCGTGCCGTCTTCGGCAAGCGCTTCCACCTGCAGCCTCGGGGCCGTCTCGGCAATCGCCTGACGATGCAGAGAATTGACCCGCACTTCGCCCGGACCGATGACACGGGCGATGCAGGAACCTTCCTTGACGAAGACGCTCTGGCGGATGGAGTACATTGTGTCCCGGTCGACATTCTGAGGCTTGCGGTGATCCCAGATGCCAGGCTGGTCCTGGATCTCGCTCGCCAGCGTGCCACCAAGCGCAACGTTCAGCTCCTGAATACCACGACAGATGGCAAGCATCGGAATGGCGCGTTCTATGGCCCTCCGGATGAGCGGCAGGGATGTCGCATCGCGCGCCGGATCGAACGGCCCATCACTTTCGTGAGCCTCTTTGCCGTAGAGTGAGGGGTGCACATTGCTGGCGGAGCCGGAGACGAGCAGGCCGTCGACGCGGTCCAGAATGGCGTCAGCATCATTGTCTTCTTCGAGTGCCGGAACGATGAGCGCCGTCAGGCCCGCCGCCTTTACCGCCGCGCGGACATATTGCAGCTGCACCGCATGCCAGCTCGTACCGTCGAACTCGCGGATGTCGGCGGGAATGGCGATGATCGGTCTGGACATGCAAGGCTCCGGAGGCTGCTGAACGGCTATTTTGAGGGATCCCTGAATGACGAAGATGTCAATCCGAGGGCAGATTACCCTGGTCCTCAATCTACGCGAAGAGAGCTCGGCCGGCAACGCGGAGTGGTTTCGATAAGGCTTTGTTTCCGTTCGTCACGAGGATGTACAGGAATCGCCATAATGCGATGCAAGAGCAAACTTGAAAGACAGTGTGCGGCGTGGTTAGTTCCATCGCTTGCGCTGGGTTGGGGAGCGCGCCGCTCTCCTGCAAAACCGTCCGTATAGGAGATTTCGATGGATCGCCGTTCCTTCATAAGGCGGGCAGGTGCAGTTGGCGCAGGTGCTGCCGCCTCCGCGCTTGCAAGCCCGGCTCTGGCCCAGGAATATCCGAAGATCACCTGGAAGATGACCTCGTCGTTTCCCAAGAGCCTGGATACGATCTATGGCGGTGCGGAGGATATTGCCTCGCATGTGTCCGATGCGACCAATGGTAATTTCGTGATCCAGACCTACGAGGCCGGCGAGATCGTGCCCGCCGCGCAGGCTGCCGATGCCGTGAGCGCCGGCACGGTCGATGCCGCTCACACCTGCTCCTATTATTTCTCCAACAAGGATCCGACCTATGCCATCGGTACGGCGCTGCCGTTCGGCCTCAATGCCCGGCTGACGAATGCCTGGTTCTACCAGGGCGACGGCAACAAGCTGATGAACGAATTCTATGCGACGCAAGGCATTCTCGGCCTTCCGGCCGGCAATACCGGAACGCAGATGGGCGGTTGGTTTCGCAAGGAAATCAATACGCTTGATGACCTCAAGGGGCTGAAGATGCGCATTGCCGGCCTTGCCGGCAAGGTGATGGAAAAGATCGGCGTCGCGCCGCAGCAGGACATTGCCGCCAATGGTGTCTATGATGCACTGGACAAGGGCACGGTCGACGCGGTCGAATGGGTCGGTCCCTATGACGACCTGAAGCTCGGGCTGCAGAAGATCGCCAAATACTATTATTATCCGGGATGGTGGGAAGGCGGCGCCGTGGTGCATGCCTTCTTCAATCTCGACAAGTGGAATAGTCTGCCGAAGAATTATCAGACGATCCTTGCCGATGCCTGTGCCTTTGCCAACACCAACATGCTGGCGAAATACGATGTAAAGAATCCGCAGGCGCTGAAAGATATCGTACAGCAGGGCGTGACGCTGCGTCCCTTTAGCCAGGAAATCATGGAAGCGTGCTTCCAGGCGGCCAACGGGCTTTATGCCGAGCTGTCCAAATCCAACGACTCCTTCAAGCGTATCTATGAGGATCAAGTTGCCTATAAGAAGGATGCATATCTCTGGATGCAGCTCTCTGAATATACTTTCGATACCTTCATGATGATTCAGCAGCGTGCGGGAAAGCTCTAATCAGTATTCTATAAGTGTTTAGTGATGTTGTGTTTTATTTATTAGGCACTTAAATACTACATTGCTGGTAGAATCCACTTGGGTCGATTGCGCGAATACGATGCGGCTTACAACTTAAATTCAACGTAAGTTACCGACATAATTGGAAAAACTGTCGCGATGCATGCTATTTGGGCAATCAAATTTTAAAACGTTTCACCTAGGGTGTCCGCCGCATCAGGGGAACTCTGAATGAAGCCTCCAAGCCCGAACACCGTGCCGACGGATGTTTATCTGTCGTTCGTCAGTTCGCTTTTCGGAAACCGTAAAACATTGTTTACGGGGGTGGCTGTCCATATCCTGACGTATGTCATCGTCTTCCTGAGCACGCGCGCGAACATCTACCTCGTCCTTTGCCTGGCTTTCGCAGCCGTATTTGCATTGCGGATGTATTCGTTCTGGCTTTTCGACGTGGCCGACAAGCATAGTTTCACGCGTGCCGACATCGCGCGCTGGGAAACGCGCTATGTGATCGGCGCGGCGGCGACGGCGTCCATCCTCGGCATCGGCAGCGGCTATGCCATTCTGATCGTGCAGGATCCGCTGGCCGAATTCATCTGTATCGCCGTGACGATGGCGTCGATGGTATCGATCGTCGGCCGCAACTACGGTTCACAGAAGGCGATCGATCTCCAGACGCTCGCCTGTTGCCTGCCCATCATCATCGCCTGCCTGATGTCGCAGCAGCTCTACAAGGCCGTGGTTTCCATCATGCTCGTGCCGTTCGGCCTGACGACGCGCGCGATGGCAAACGGTGTGCGGGAGTTTCTCTACAAGAATGTCATTGCGTCACGCGAGATCTCGCAGATCGCTGACCGGTTCGATACGGCGCTCAACAATATGACGCATGGCCTGTTCATGCTGGACGCCCACAACCGCATCCTCGTGGTCAATCGCAAGGCATGCGAACTGCTGAATTTCTCACATCAGGAGCAGCTCAAGGACTGTGAGTTCGATGTCGTGCTGCGCTACGGCGCGCGTCATGCCTTCATCGACGGGTCGCTGCCGGGGCTCATTCAGCGGCAGATGGCACAGCTCGTCAGCGGCACGCTGTCGCGCACGCTGATCCAGTTCAACGAAGATCAGTTTCTGGAATTTTCGGCCAGCCGCCGCGCCGATGGCGTCGTCATCCTGATTTTCGAGGATGTGACGGTTCGCATTCGGGCCGAGCGCAAGATCCTGCACATGGTGCGCTATGACCCTCTGACAGGATTGCCGAACCGCGAATATTTCGTCGAGATGGTCAAGGAGAAGCTCGCTGCGCGCAGCAGTGAAGGCCAGATCGGCATTCTGGTTCTCGACGTCGACGACTTCAAGCATGTCAACGACACCAAGGGTCATGTGACCGGAGATCGTTTGCTGGTCGCCATTGCCGAGCGACTGAAGGAGATCGCAGGCACCACAGCGCTTGCTGCGCGTCTGGTGGGCGACCAGTTCGTGCTGTTTTTCCCGAATGAGGGCAATGCGTCTGATATCGACGACCGCGTGCGCGCGCTCCATGCCGGGATGACGGGCAGCTACGATGTCGATGACAATAGCTTCCGTATTTCGTTCAGCGGCGGCTACGTGACCATGTCGAACCGCGAATTCCGTTCCGAGGAATGGCAGATCAAGGCCGATCTGGCGTTGTTCGACGCCAAGCTGAGGATAAAGGGCGGCTGCAGCGCCTTCGAGCAGGAGATGGATGCGCGTTACGTCGAGCGGCAGAAGCTGAAGGATGATTTGCGCGAGGCAGTGGAGGCCGGCAATCTTCAAGCCGTGTACCAGCCGATGTTCACGCCGGACGGCTCCCGTATCGATTGCTGTGAGGCACTGGCGCGCTGGGTTCACCCGGAAAAGGGCTCAATTCCGCCCAACATCTTCGTGCAGATCGCCGAGGAAATGGGCATCGTCGGCGGCATCACCCGCTTCATGATCAACCAGGCTTGCCGGGATTGCGTCTCATGGCCGGCACCGGTTGCCGTTTCGGTCAACCTCTCGGCGCAGGATCTGCGCAGCAACGATATCGTCGGTATCGTCATGGAAGCGCTCGACGCGTCTGGTCTGGAGGCTTCGCGGCTGCATCTCGAGGTCACCGAAAGTTGCCTCATGGATGAGGTAGCGACGGTGCGCTCCATTCTTGCCGATCTACGCTCCAAGGGTATCACGATCGCAATCGATGACTTCGGCACGGGCTTTTCCAGCCTCAGCTATCTCGATTCGCTGCCTGTGGATGTCGTTAAGATCGACCGGTCGTTCGTTCGTGACATCACGACCGACAGCCGCCGCTTCAAGCTGCTGTGCGGCATCGTCGATCTTTCCCGCGCTCTCAGCCTTCACATCGTCATCGAGGGTGTCGAGACGTTGGAGCAACTGGCGCTCATCGTTGAAAAAAATCTGGCCGATATCATCCAGGGCTACGTATTCTCAGCTCCGGTTTCCAAGGAACAAGTTTCCGGCATGGTGGAAAATCTTGTCCGGCGACAGTCAGGGCCGCGGCACGATCACGTCGCCTGACACGTCTGAGACGCTTGGGATCATCGTTGGTAAGTCGCCATGGCTCGCGAAAGCAAGACAGCGGATCTATTTTGCGCGCCTTTATCAAGGCCGGTCATTGTCTGTTTTACAGCAACGTACACTCGGGCGCTTCCACGATCTCCAATTTATACCGGTATTCGTTTGAAAAATTAACCTTAATGAACGAATAGTTAATAAAATCTAAAACAAATATTGATCAAATTTTCCGTAAATACCATTAATGATTCGTTAACCATCACGGAACATTAATCATGACGCATATGAGTACTTTGCAAAACAGCTTCGCTGGCAAGCTGATGGAGGTGCTCGATCACGTGGAATACCGCCGGATCGAAAGCAGCGAAGACATGGAGGATGTCGCGCGGCTACGCTACAAGGCCTACAAGGCGCGCGAAGTCCTGCCGGTGGCGGCCAAAAACCTGATCGACGACATCGATTTCGATGATCACGCCTATATTTTCGGGGTTTATTACTACGAGGAATTGGTGAGCACGGTGCGAATACACCATGTGACGCCAGATCATCGAGTATGCCAGTCGACCGGCATTTTCCCTGACGAGATTCACGCCTTTCTCGATGCCGGCATGACGTTGATAGATCCCGCGCGTTTTGCCGTGGATCCTGATCTCGAGCTCGAATTGCCGGCTTTGCCCTACCTGACGCTGAGGCCGGCCATCGTGGGTGCCATCTACTTCGACACGGATCGGGTGATGCAGCATATTCGCCCGGCACATGCGGCTTTCTATAAACGCGTCTTTTATGCCGATACGGTCGTGCCGCCGCGCATGACCAAGACTTACGGTTTCGAACTGACGTTGCTGGCATCCCGATCGAAAGAGATTCGCGGCAAGCTGATGCAACGATATCCGTTTTTCGATTCCGAACCCTATGAGCGGCGCATGATGTTTTCCCGCAGCGAAGACACCGGCACTCCGCCTTTGACCATCCTGCCGACGGCACGGCTGGCAAGCGGCGGTCGACGCGACATTCGTGGGCAGTTTGGCTAGAGCAATTCCAGCAAAAGTGCGACGCGGTTTTGCGTCCGGAATTGCTTGAGGCAAGGAGATAGAGCATTTCCGTTCAAAAACGGAAATGCTCTGAGCTGCGCACCGATGCGACCTTCTCGTGCATTGCATTTTCCCTCGCTTTGTGTAACCCCTCGGTAGAGGATATTTTGCTGTGGCATCTCGCTCTTTGATGCTGCAGCTTTTGAGGACAATCTCCTGCCGCCAGCGAGCTACAAGGCGTGTCGGGGGAGAGGATTGAGGGGAGATTTTTGAATGGCCGAACATCATACTGGACCCGCGGAAACTGGTGCTCCCATGGACTACAGGGAGCATGAAAAGACCTATAATGGCTTCCTTTTCGTCGCCAGGGTCGGATCGGCGATCATTGCCGCGCTATTGATTGGAATGGCTGCCGGTTTCTTCGGCCACGCCGGCCTGTTCGGCGGATTTGCCATTTTCCTCGTTCTTGCGATCGTTGGCGGTTTTCTCGTGCGCTGATCGACGCTGGGCTGTTCCGCCCGCGCTTTCCCTGAAATTCTGACCTGATTTCGCAGGTTCTTGCGCTGCTGTATTCAGCGGGGCTGTCGTTTGATGCGAGGTGTTGTCGTTGGGCAATCTGGTTTTTGTCGGCAAAGAAACCGTAGGGGATGAAACGCGCGTCGCGGCATCCGTCGAGAGTGTCAAGAAGATGAGAAGCCTCGGCTTCGATGTGGTCATCGAGGCTGGCGCGGGGGCTTCGGCCCGCATTCCTGACAGCGAATATGAGGCCATGGGCGCGCGCATCGGCACCACGAAGGATGCCAAGCGGGCGGATGTAATCCTCAAGGTCAGGCGACCGACGAGCAAGGAAATTACCGGCTACAAAAGCGGCGCGATCGTCATCGCCATCATGGATCCCTATGGCAACGAGGCAGCTCTGGTCGAGATGGCGCGCGCCGGACTGACGGGCTTTGCCATGGAGCTGATGCCGCGCATCACGCGGGCGCAGTCGATGGACGTTCTGTCGTCGCAAGCCAATCTCGCCGGCTATCAGGCCGTCATCGAGGCTGCCGCAATATATGACCGGGCGTTGCCGATGATGATGACTGCCGCCGGCACCGTGCCGGCGGCAAAGGTATTCGTCATGGGCGCCGGTGTCGCCGGACTGCAGGCGATCGCTACCGCCAGGCGCCTGGGTGCCCTGGTCTCGGGTACCGACGTGCGTCCGGCTGCCAAGGAGCAGGTTGCCTCGCTCGGCGCGAAATTCATCGCCGTCGAGGACGAAGAGTTCAAGGCGGCGGAGACCGCCGGCGGCTATGCCAAGGAAATGTCGAAAGAGTACCAGGCCAAGCAGGCAGCGCTCGTGGCGGAGCACATTGCCAAGCAGGATATCATCATCACCACGGCGCTGATCCCGGGCCGGCCGGCACCGCGGCTTGTCAGCCGCGACATGCTGAAGGCGATGCGCCCGGGTGCGGTCGCGGTCGATCTTGCCGTAGAGCGTGGCGGCAACATCGAGGGCGCCGAATACAACACCGTCACGGATGTCGAAGGCGTCAAGGTGGTCGGATATCCGAACATGGCTGGACGAATTCCGGCGAGTGCGTCGGCTCTTTATGCCAAAAACCTCGTCACCTTCCTGGAAACGATGGTGGACAAGGACAGCAAGAGCCTCGGCCTCAATCGCGCGGACGAGCTGATCAAGGCGACGATGCTGACCGACGGCGGCGAAGTCGTGCACCCGAATTTCGTCGATCCCGATCAGCCGACGGTCAAAAAGGGAGATCTCTGAGATGGCCAGCCAAGCAATGGACCAGGCACTCCAGCAACTGAATGACGCCGTGACCGCTGTCACGACGGCAGCCGCACAGGCGCCCGAAGTGGCGAGCGCCGCAACGGGCGGGGTGATCGATCCCTTCGTGTTTCAGTTCGCGATCTTCGTGCTGGCGATCTTTGTCGGTTACTATGTGGTCTGGTCGGTGACGCCGGCTCTGCACACGCCGCTGATGGCGGTGACGAATGCCATCTCCTC
>BFBZ01001693.1_pt1 | contig 13873 bp, 14 predicted proteins | sample 1888401 | NCBI WGS metagenome assembly BFBZ01 (sample SAMD00112614, study PRJDB3348) | symbiont metagenome | host: Chara braunii | reverse complement strand
CGCCGGCACATTCTTGATGCCGGCCGGCAACACCTTTGCCAGAGTGTCTCCAGCTTACGGTTTCTGGATTCTCATCTTCGCCTTCACGCTTCTGCTGGCGGATGTGCTGACGCGGCTGAATTTGTCGCCCTTGGCACGTGTTGGTGTGCCGCTCGCCGCTGCCGTGGCTATTGGCCTGCTGTTGGTGTCGGGAAGCTGGAACGACCTGTCCATCCTCAAGGAATATTTCAACCGCGCCGACAGTTTCTGGGCCGAAGGCTCCAAGCATGTCACGCTGGCGCTCGGCTCGTTGTTTGCCGCGGTGATCGTCGGCCTGCCGCTCGGCATCCTCTGCCACCGTGTCGAGAAGCTGCGGGCCGGTGTGCTCAACGTGCTCAACATCATCCAGACCATTCCTTCTATCGCGCTGTTCGGCCTGCTGATCGCGCCGCTCGGCTGGGTCGCCATCCACGTGCCGGGGGCGGCTGCGCTCGGCATTCGCGGCATCGGCACAGCGCCCGCCTTCATTGCCCTGTTCCTCTATTCGCTGCTGCCGGTGGTGGCCAACACCGTGGTCGGCCTCGCCGGCGTGCCGCGTGCCGCCAACGACGCCGCGCGCGGCATGGGCATGACTGATCGCCAGCGCCTTTTCGGCGTCGAGTTCCCTCTGGCCTTTCCGGTGATCCTCACCGGTATTCGCATCGTGCTGGTGCAGAACATCGGCCTTGCCACCATCGCCGCGCTCATCGGCGGTGGCGGCTTCGGCGTCTTCGTCTTCCAGGGCGTTGGCCAGACGGCGATGGATCTGGTGCTGCTCGGCGCCGTGCCGACGGTTGCACTCGCCTTCGCCGCCGCGATCATCCTCGACGCCGTGATTGAAATGAACGCCACAAAGCGCAGGGTCGAAACGGCATGATCGAGATCGAACACATCACCAAGCGCTACGACGCGACAACGGTGGTCGACGACGTCTCGATGGTGATCGAGCCGCGCACCATCGCCGTCATCGTCGGCACGTCCGGTTCGGGCAAGACGACGCTGCTTCGGATGATCAATCGTCTGGTCGAGCCGACCTCGGGCGTCATCAAGCTCGACGGGGCGGACAACCGTTCCGTGCCCGGTTATGAACTGCGCCGAAGCATAGGCTACGCCATCCAGGGACATGGCCTGTTCCCGCATCGCACGGTGGCGCAGAACATCGCCACCGTGCCTGTCCTGCTCGGCTGGGACAAGGACCGCATCAAGGCCCGCGTCGATGAATTGATGACGCTCTACCAGCTCGATCCCGAGGAGTTCGGACCGCGCTATCCGCATGAACTGTCCGGCGGCCAGCAGCAGCGTGTCGGCGTTGCCCGTGCACTCGCGGCTGAACCGAATGTGCTTTTGATGGACGAGCCCTTCGGTGCGCTGGATCCGATCATCCGCACCAAGGCGCAGGAGGATCTCCTGGCGATCCAGAAGCGTTTCGGCACCACCATCATTCTCGTCACCCACGACATGGAAGAAGCCGTGCATATGGGCGACAAGATCGCCGTCATGGATGCCGGCAAGCTCGTGCAATACGCCAGGCCAGCGGAGATCCTGGCAAGCCCGGCCAGCACTTTCGTGGAAACACTGGTTGGCGCCAGCGAGCGCCCCTTCAGGCTGCTGTCCCTCGGGCGCGTTCGTGACGCCGTCGAAAATGGCTCGGCGGAAGGCGAGGCGATTCCCGGCGATGCCAGTCAGCGCGACGCGCTGGCTGAACTTTTGTGGTCTGGCCGGCCGGCCTTGCCGGTCACTGGCGCCGATGGCAAGTCCATCGGTCGCGTCACTGTCGATGGATTGATCAAGCGTGCGGCGAGGCCGTCATGAAAGCCTGGCTGCCGACGCTGCTCAGGCTTGCCTTGCTGGTGTTGCTCGTCGCCTTCGTCACCAATCCCGGCTGGTTCGAACCGCTGCTGAAACCGCTGACGGAGAACAACGCGCCGGCGATTTACAATCAGGGCAGTCTTTTGACACTGACGTTGCAGCATCTAGGGACCGTCTTGATCGCCACGCTGGCCGCCATCGTCGTTGCGGTCGGGCTCGCGATTCTGGTAACACGGCCGGCAGGCGTGGAATTCCTGCCGTTGTCGCGCAGTCTCGTCAACATTGGCCAGACGTTTCCGCCGGTGGCGGTGCTGGCGCTGGCGGTGCCGGCGGTCGGGKTCGGCGAGACACCGACGTTGATCGCGCTGTTTCTGTATGGCTTGCTGCCCATCTTCGAGAACGCGTTGACCGCCCTGACGACGCTGCCTGGCAATGTGATGGAAGCGGCGCGCGGCGCGGGCATGACTGGCTGGCAAAGGCTGCTCAAGGTCGAATTGCCTTTGAGCGCGCCAATCATTCTGGGCGGCATTCGCTTGTCGGTGGTCATCAGTCTTGCCACCGCGACCATCGGATCGACCGTGGCTGCCAAGACGCTGGGCGAGGTGATCATCGCCGGCCTCTTGTCCAACAATCTCGCCTTCATCCTGCAGGGGGGCCTGATCGTCGCCGCACTTGCCGTTCTGATCTATGACGGGCTGTCGGCGATCGAGCGCTATACCGCGAGGCGCATGGGGCAGAAGGCGGAATAACGCTGCACCGGTGGCCTGTCGGATTGCCTTCGGCCGGATGGTTTGACCCCCAACTGACAGCCGAATCATGTGTTCTTGGAACCGAGATGCGCTGTCCTGCGTCGAGCCTGCCCGCTTGAATGCAATTCAATCGGTTTGCATGAAAGCATTAAGGCGAAAACCGGGCAAAAACTGAACAATATCTTGACGTTCGCCAGCCTGTTTCGCATACACCGATGCGATGGGTCGGATTCCGCCCGCGGAACCCGGTCTCTGTCTCAACGGCCCAGGGAGGGGTTCTTTTGGGCCATCAATCGAGGAAAATCCGGCAATGACAATTATTTCCGCCGTCATCGCCTGCGGCCTGCTTTCTGTCCTTTACGCCATATGGGCGACACGTTCGGTCCTCGCGTCCGATCAGGGCAATGCACGCATGCAGGAAATATCCGCGGCCATCCGTGAAGGCGCGCAAGCCTATCTGGCGCGTCAATACACCACCATCGCCATTGTCGGCGTGGTCGTGCTTCTGCTCGCCTGGTGGCTGCTTTCGATCACCGCCGCGATCGGCTTCCTGATCGGTGCTGTCCTGTCGGGCGCCGCCGGCTTCATCGGCATGCATGTCTCGGTCCGGGCCAACGTGCGCACGGCGCAGGCGGCTTCGAACAGCCTCGCCGCTGGCCTCGACATCGCTTTCAAATCGGGCGCCATCACCGGCATGCTGGTGGCTGGTCTCGCGTTGCTCGGTGTCTCGATCTATTACCTGATCCTCACGCATTTCATGGGTCTGCAGCCCAACGATCGCATCGTTATCGACTCTCTGGTTTCGCTTGGCTTCGGCGCCTCGCTGATCTCGATCTTCGCTCGTCTGGGTGGTGGCATTTTCACCAAGGGCGCGGACGTCGGCGGCGATCTCGTCGGCAAGGTTGAAGCCGGTATCCCGGAAGATGATCCGCGCAATCCGGCCACCATCGCCGACAATGTTGGTGACAATGTCGGCGATTGCGCGGGCATGGCCGCCGACCTGTTCGAAACCTACGCGGTGACCGTCGTCGCCACCATGGTTCTCGGCGCCATCTTCTTCGGCGGCACCGCCATTCTCGGTGCCGTGATGCTGTATCCCCTCGCCATTTGCGGCGCCTGCATCATCACCTCGATCATAGGCACTTTCTTCGTCAAGCTTGGCTCCAACGGCTCGATCATGGGCGCGCTCTACAAAGGCCTGATCGTCACCGGCCTCTTGTCGATCGTTGGCCTCGGTGTCGCCACCTCGGCCACCGTCGGCTGGGGCGAGATCGGCGTTGTTGCGGGCATGTCAATCACCGGCAAGAACCTGTTCATCTGCGGCCTGCTCGGCCTCGTGGTGACCGGTTTGATCGTCGTGATCACCGAATACTATACCGGTACCGGCAAGCGCCCCGTGAACTCCATTGCCCAGGCGTCGGTGACGGGTCACGGCACCAACGTCATCCAGGGCCTCGCGGTCTCGCTGGAATCGACAGCACTTCCGGCGATCGTTATCGTCGGCGGTATCATCTCGACCTACCAACTCGCCGGCCTCTATGGCACGGCGATCGCGGTGACGACGATGCTCGGCCTCGCCGGCATGATTGTCGCGCTCGACGCCTTCGGTCCAGTTACCGACAATGCCGGCGGTATCGCCGAAATGGCCGGCCTGCCGAAGGAAGTGCGTCATTCCACCGACGCGCTCGACGCGGTCGGCAACACCACCAAGGCGGTAACCAAGGGCTATGCCATTGGCTCGGCCGGTCTCGGCGCGCTGGTGCTGTTCGCGGCCTATTCGAACGACCTGAAATACTTTGCCGCCAACGGCGACAAATTTCCCTACTTCCATGGCATGGGCGACGTCTCCTTCGATCTCTCCAACCCCTATGTCGTCGCTGGCCTGATCTTCGGCGGCCTGATCCCGTATTTGTTCGGTGGCATCGCCATGACGGCCGTCGGCCGCGCGGCGGGCGCCATCGTCGAGGAGGTGCGCAAGCAGTTCCGCGAGGATCCGGGCATCATGGCAGGCACGTCGAAGCCGAACTATGCCCGCGCCGTCGACCTGCTGACCAAGGCGGCGATCCGGGAAATGATCGTCCCGTCGCTGCTGCCCGTGCTGGCGCCGCTCGTCGTCTATTTCGGCGTGTTGCTGATCTCGGGTTCGAAGGCGTCCGCCTTCGCCGCGCTCGGTGCTTCGCTGCTAGGCGTCATCGTCAATGGCCTGTTCGTCGCCATTTCGATGACTTCCGGTGGCGGCGCCTGGGATAATGCGAAGAAGTCGTTCGAAGACGGGTTCGTCGACAAAGACGGCGTCAAGCATCTCAAGGGTTCCGAAGCACATAAAGCTTCGGTGACCGGCGACACGGTTGGCGATCCCTACAAGGACACCGCCGGTCCGGCGGTCAACCCGGCGATCAAGATCACCAACATCGTGGCGCTCCTGCTGCTGGCCGTGCTCGCGCACAGCGCTTGATCCGCCCCACAGGCGTTTACCGACAAAACCCGCGGGGAGCGATCCCGCGGGTTTTCGCTTTCAGGTGACTGACGCTTTAGTCCCGGCATCTGGACGCCGCACGCGTGGCAGCTGTTACTTTCCGGTATCTTCCAGCTTGCTACGCTTGTGGTAGATGGTCAGTAGATCACCCTGACTTGGTTCCCGCTCGGGCATGGGCGGCAGGCCGCGTACCTCTCGCAGTCTGGAGACGAAGGCGCCATGTCCGTATTTGCGGCGGAACTCGAGGGATCTCGGATGGATGCCACATGCAGCCCAAAGCCTGCGTTTCACATAGCTGGATTTCTTCAGGCGAGAGGGGGGCACCGCTGCGGCAAGAATTTTGACGCGCAGGTCGTCCGGCATTCGCATGCCATTGATGAATTCCTCCTGTTCGATGGCCGTGTCTTCTGCATAACTGCCACTGCGCTGGCCGGAGAAGATACTGAGCACGCTTAGATGCGGCATGGTCGCGATCACGGCTCCTTTTCGCCAGGCCCGGAAGAGCCAGTCCTGCGAACTTTCGCAGGAGCATTCGCTGGCAGGGCGCCATGGGCCGAGCCAACCCAGCGATGCCCGCCTGACCATCTGTGCCGATCCATATCCGGCTGTGAGGACGGGATCGTAGAAACCGTCTTTGCCCATCCCGTAGATCGAGGTCTTGAGAGGATCGCCTTTCATCCGCGCAGGCTCGATAATGGCACCACGGGCAATGATGACATCGGCGCCGGTCGCATCGATCCAGCCGGTCATCGCTGCGAGATGGTCGGGAAACCAGAGGTCGTCATGATTCAACAAGGCGACAAATTGCCCGCGCGACCGGGCAAAGCCGACATTGTTGGGCCCGGATTGTTCGCCAAAATTCACAGGCAGGTGGATGTAGGCGATGCGGTCATCGTTGAATTCAGCGACGACGGCGGCGGTATCCGGCAGGCAGCCATCGCCTATGACGAGAATTTCCCAGTCCTGAAGGGTCTGGGCCACCACGCTCCTGAGCGCCTGCCGCAAGGCCGCCAGCCGGTTGTGCGTGGCAATCACGACCGACACAAGCGGCTCGTGGAACCTAGTCTGATCAATCTGCCATGGCCGCATCAAGGCCTACACCAACTTGTATGGAATAAGGTCCGTATCCGGCGGGAGGCGCCAGTGATCGGGGTCTTCGAAGGCATAGGCCTTATCGACGAGATTGAGAAACAGGGCGGTCTCAGGCCCGAGTGCGGCGACGCCGTGCCATACGCCCGGCGGGATGACAACGACCGCCGGGCGCAGCGGCCCGACGATCCTGTGCCAGACCGCGCCAAAACTGGGGGAAGCTTTTCTTCCATCGTAAAGCGATATGCGAACGCTGCCGGCGCAGCAGAAAAGCCGATCTTGCGTCACCGCATGCGCATGCCAGCCAGTTACGGCGCCAGGATACAACGTGCGCTGATATACTTGGCCGACCGGCAGGGAATCGAGCCCCCATTCCTCGCGGTAGATTTCCGTCAGATATCCGGTGGAGGTCGCAACCGAACTGATCTCCTTGACCTGGACGCCGTCTATTGCCGGAGCATCGATCGGCATCCAATCAGCCGTGACGGTCTGCCGGTCTGGCGTTCCAATCGCCATCCATCCTTCTGGTTTTTGACGATCTTGGCTACTCATTCAGGCTCCCCAGCCATTGCGGCGCGTTAATACAAGTTTGCCCCTTGGCGGGCAAATCAAAGTGTCGGCATTGGACAGGTCGGAATGATCTAAACAAAAACCCGCAGGATTGCTCCCGCGGGTTCTTGGTCGCCTGAGATGTTGCTGCTTGCCTGAGATTCGGAGGGAAGCAGAGTTGAAAGATCAGGGAGTACCGCCGCCGGGAATGCCGGGCGCAATCTTGCTGGCGCCGCTGATGATCTGGCTGAGGAAGTTCTGGTCCTTGCCGCCGGTCGGTGTAGTGCGCGAAATGAAGTCGAACACCTTGCCGTCTTTCAGGCCATAGTTCGCGATCTGGGTGACGCGTCCGTCGCTGCCAAAATAGACTGCCAATACGTGCTGGTCGACGAGCCTGGCCTTGTCGAAGGCGACGTAGCGTTTGCGTGTTTGCGAAATGTAGTAGAAGGCCTCGTTATCGAACGTTGCCGTCGTCGATGGTGTGCCGAGCGCCAGAAGCACCTGCTCTCGACTGGAACCGACCGGCACAAGGTCGATCGCCTGCTTGTCGATGACGTACCCTTGGGTGATCGTCTCGCTCGGACTGAGATCGCCGAACATCTTGGACGAGTGACAGGCGGAAAGCGCCGAGACAACCATCAGCAGCGAGATCGCGCCGACAGGGCCTGACGAAAAGCTCGACTTGAATTTCAGCGCGCGCAACAACAACTCCCTCAAATCGCCGCAACTTGCGCTGGGCCGCAAAACCGGTAAACCAGCTTGCTCGCCGATGCAACAAGGCCACTTCAACAAACGGTCCCGGGAGACCATCCCCAATGTTCCAGCGCCTTTTTGGCCGCGAACGCCAAGCCAACCGCGCCATCACAGAGGCGCTCTACGCACAAATCGTGGCGGCGGCGCGGCAGACTGTGTTTTATTCCGACTGGAATGTGCCGGACACGCCGCTCGGCCGTTTCGAGATGCTGTCGCTGCATATGTTCCTGTTCCAGCACCGGCTGCGCGGCGAAGGCGGTGCTGCGGCCGAGGTGGCGCAGGTGTTGATCGACGAGTTCTTCATGGATGTCGAGCATTCATTGCGGGAGCTGGGAATCGGCGACGTTGGCGTGCCGAAGCGTATGAAGAAGCTGGCGAAAATGTTCTATGGTCGCACCGAGGCCTATGACGACGCGCTGGAGCGTGACGACCGCGACGCGCTCGCTGCCGCTCTCGCCCGCAATGTCAGGCCGGATGCCGCCGTGTGGTCTGAAGCATCGCAACTGGCCGCCTATGTCGGCGACGCCAACAAGGGACTGGCGGCGCAGCAGTCCGAATCGATTGTTTCGGGGACTGTGACGTTTCCCGTAGCCACGGCTGGCTGAAGGAGGATCGATGAAACACTCAAACCTGCAAGGCCCGGTCTCTTTCCTGGCAAACGTCGGCCGCTTGCCGCACAAGGGGCTGCCGGTTGTCATCGAGGCGGATGCGGCCCAACGCGCCGCATTGGCCGCAGAGCACGAACTGCTTTCGGTCGAGAAGTATCGCGCCGAACTCCTGGTAGCCCCGTGGAAGCGCAACGGCGTGAAGGTCAGTGGCCGTGTCGAAGCTGACATTACCCAGGCCTGTATCGTCACTCTCGACCCGGTCCAGGCGCATATCGACGAAGAGGTCGAGGCACTGTTCCTGCCGGAGGCGTCAAAGCTTGGGCGGCAAGGGTTTGAAGGCGGCGGCGAAATCCTCCTCGACGCCGAGGGGCCGGATAGCCCGGAGACTTTTTCGGGCGACACGATCGACGTCGGCGCGTTGGCCGAACAGTTTTTTGGATTGGCGATCGACCCTTATCCACGCAAGCAAGGCGTATCGATCGAGGCCGCTGACGATACCGGGACCGAGGAGAACGAATTTCAGCAAAAGCTGCGATCGCTGCTGGGAAAATCCTGAAAGCCGACCCGATTGAAGAAAAGTCGGTTGTGCGACAGCCCAAAAACGCTATTTTCGCCAAACCTTGGCGACCGCCCAGCAAACCGTGAGATGAATACCGCGTGATCAGGATTTCCATCGATGCCATGGGCGGCGATCACGGACCAGGCGTGATCATACCGGCGCTCATGACGGTTGCGACGCGCCGTCCCGACATCCGCTTCTTTATCTACGGGCGCGAGGAGTTGGTCCGTCCGGAACTCGCCAAATATCCTAAACTCGCTGAAATCAGCGAATTCTTCCATTGCGAGGTATCGGTTCGGATGGACGACAAGCCGAGCCAGGCGCTGCGCCACGGCCGCTGGAAGTCGTCGATGTGGAAGGCGATCGAGGCGATCAAGTCTGGCACGGCGGATGCCTGTATCTCGGCCGGCAACACCGGCGCGCTGATGGCGATGTCGAAATTCTGCCTGCGCACCATGGCGACGATCGACCGGCCGGCCATCGCGGCGATCTGGCCAACAGTGCGCGGCGAGAGCGTGGTGCTGGATGTCGGCGCGACCATCGGCGCCGATGCGCATCAGCTTATCGATTTCGCCATTCTCGGCACCGGCATGGCGCGCTCGATTTTCGGCATCGAGAGGCCGACAGTTGGCCTGCTCAATGTCGGCGTCGAGGAGATCAAGGGCCAGGAAGAGGTCAAGGAAGCCGGGCGCATGCTGCGCGAGGCCAATATGGCCTCGATGCGCTATCACGGTTTCGTCGAGGGAGACGATATCGGCAAGGGCACTGTCGACGTTGTGGTGACCGAAGGTTTTGCCGGCAACATCGCGTTGAAGACGGCGGAAGGCACGGCAAGGCAAATCGCCGGTTACCTGCGTGCCGCCATGAGTCGCACGCTGATGGCCAAGATCGGCTATGTCTTCGCCAAGGGTGCCTTCGACCGGTTGCGCGAGAAAATGGATGTCGGCCGCTCCAACGGCGGCGTCTTTCTCGGGCTGAACGGCATCGTGGTGAAAAGCCACGGCGGAGCGGATTCGGATGGCTTCGCTGCAGCGATCGAGCTTGGGTACGACATGGTGCGCAACAATCTGCTTGATCGCATCGAAGCGGACCTCGATCTGTTCCATGCGCGCAATCCGCATGCTCAGATAAACAGGAAATCCGACGTCGTTACCGACGCAAAGGAATAGGGAAAAGCTTTGATCAGATCAGTCGTGCGCGGCATAGGCGCCGCGCTGCCCCGCCGCATCATGAAGAATGCCGATTTTGAAGGCATGGTCGAGACATCCGACGAATGGATCGCCCAGCGCACCGGCATCCGCCAGCGCCATATCGCCGGGGATGACGAGACGACCGCCTCGCTTGGCGAGGCGGCCGCGCGTGCGGCGCTTGAAAATGCCGGCCTGACGCCGGCCGACATCGACCTCATCGTGCTGGCGACCTCGACGCCGAACAACACTTTTCCGGCGACCGCCGTCGAAATCCAGAACCGGCTCGGCATGCATCACGGCTTTGCCTTCGACATGCAGGCAGTGTGCTCGGGCTTTGTCTACGCGGTAACGACCGCCGACCTCTATATCCGTGGCGGGCTGGCCAAACGGGTTCTGGTGATCGGCTCTGAGACGTTTTCGCGCATTCTGGACTGGAATGACCGCTCGACCTGCGTGCTGTTTGGCGACGGTGCCGGTGCACTGGTGCTTGAAGCGGGCGAGGGGGCTGGCGACATCGCCGATCACGGCGTGCTGGCGGCCAGCCTGCGCTCGGACGGCGCCCACAAGGACAAGCTGTTCGTCGATGGCGGGCCATCGACGACCGGAACCGTCGGCCATCTGAGGATGGAAGGCCGCGAGGTTTTCAAGCATGCGGTCGGCATGATCACCGACGTCATCGAGGCGACGTTCTCAGCCGCCGGCGTGACCGCCGAGGATCTGGACTGGTTCGTGCCACATCAGGCCAATAAACGGATTATTGACGCTTCTGCAAAGAAGCTCGGGATAGCCGAGCAAAAGGTTGTGGTGACCGTCAATTTGCACGGTAACACCTCGGCTGCTTCCGTACCGTTGGCGCTTTCGGTGGCGGTTGCGGATGGTCGCATCAAGAAGGGCGATCTGGTGCTGCTCGAGGCAATGGGCGGCGGCTTCACCTGGGGCGCGGTCCTGGTTCGCTGGTAAGTGCTGAGCGGCCCGGTTTCGGTCCTTGACCTTGCCGGATCAATTACTTAGGCTCTGCCGTTGTTGTGCCGATTTTTACGTTTTGAGCTGATGGGACGGTCGCATGGGGGGAAAGACACTTACGCGCGCCGACCTTGCCGAGGCCGTGTACCGAAAGGTTGGCCTGTCGCGCACTGAATCGGCTGAACTTGTCGAAGCGGTTCTCGACGAAATCTGCGAAGCCATCGTCCGCGGCGAAACCGTAAAACTCTCATCCTTCGCGACGTTCCACGTCCGCTCCAAGAACGAGCGTATCGGGCGCAATCCGAAGACTGGCGAGGAGGTGCCGATCCTGCCGCGCCGGGTAATGACCTTCAAGTCGTCGAACGTGCTGAAGAGCAGAATTCTGCGTTCGCACCAGAGCAGCAAGACCAAGACTGGTAAATAGTCGTCTAATAGACGGTTGAAAACCGGTTCTATCATGATGCCGGGCTTGAATATTGCTTCACAAACCGCTGAAATAATGCCCGATTCGGCAACATGGCTGGATCGTCGTCCAGCGTGAGGATTCGCCCATGGACAAGAGCCCCGACGCCTTCCGCACCATCAGCGAGGTCGCCGAAGATCTCGATTTGCCGCAGCATGTCCTGCGCTTCTGGGAAACGCGTTTCAACCAGATAAAGCCGATGAAGCGCGGCGGCGGCCGCCGCTACTACCGGCCGCAGGACGTCGAACTGATCAAGGGCATTCGCCACATGCTCTACGACCAGGGGTACACGATCAAAGGCGTGCAGAAGCTGCTGCGGGAGAACGGCAATCAGTTTCTGGTCGCGATCGGCAATGGCGACATGGCGGCCGTCGAGGCGATCTCGCAGCGCCGGCAAGCCGATGCGGTGCCATTGACGCCGGCGGCGCAGCCGCGTGGAACCGACGATGAAATGCTGGTCGGCCAACCCAAGGTGAAACCCAGCCGACGGTTTTTCGGCCTGGGCAAGACCGACGAGGATGGTCCGGTCATGCCGGGCGCGTCAAAACTTTCGCGTGATAACCGCGCGCTGCTGCAGGAAGCGTTGTTCGACCTTCTGGAATGCAAGCGCCTGCTCGACCAGGTGCGCTGAGAGCCCGGCACGCCACTGGAAGGCTACGCAGTGCGCCACGTCCAAGACCGGAACCGGTCTTGAGGTCACGCGTTACGTTTCCCTCAGCATATGAAGGAAACACAGAAATGGCATCGCTTTCGACCATCTCCGACATCGACCTGGAAAAACAGATTGCGGCTCTTTCCAGGGAATTGGCGACGCTTAGGAAGGCAGCGGCCAAGCGCGGTAGTGCCTACTACGAGGATGGTCGGGATGCCGCCTCAGATTACTATTCCAGCCTTGCCGGGCGTATCGGCGATGCGTTGCCCGCGATAAGGCAGCAAGGCAGAGTGATCGAAAAGACAGCGCGTGACCATCCTGCCAAGGCAGCGGCGGTCGGGCTTGTTGTGGTCGGGCTGATAGCAAGTTTGCTGTTCAGCCGGCGATAGACCGCGCCGCGCCTGAGGTCGGGGCTTTGCAAACAGCTTCCAGAACCTCGTCGTTGCTGAAATCGGACATGTATTTGGCCAGGAGTGCCTCGGCGTAAAGCCGTGCTGCGCCAGTGTGGTTCCGTCGCATGTAAGCGGACTTCGCGATATGCCAGTGACGTTCGATCTCGCGCGTGATGTCCGGATTGGTCCAGGTTGCATAGCCCGCGGCCGAGTAGACGACGATCTCGCCTGCAAAAAGCTGCTCGTCCGTGACCAGAAAGTCGATGCGAATGTAGTCGAGATCGGCAGCAAGACGCGGCGCAATGGCAATGGCCTCTCGCACGAAGTCGACAAGGCGCTGATTGATAGGCAGCACCTGATCCTCGCGCGGATAATCTGGATCGCGTCCAGGCAGCGGATTTGCATGCCTATCAAAGAGCACGGAGCGATCCGCCTGTTGGTCCTCGACCCATACGTGGCAGACTATGCCGTTGCAGACATGGACCTTGATGTCGGTGGCGATTCTTCCACCGCCCAGGCTGAGCTTCTCTTCCACCAGGACTGCCGGCTTGATCGGCCAATAGGCCCATTCACCGTCTCGCTGCCCGAACGGCTTGCTGAGCCATCGCGTCGTCTGACGCAGAATAGCGGCGCGATCCGGCGAACCGCCCGACACAAAGATATTCATCGCGCAGCCGTGGTTGACCTTGATCACCACGTCCTCATCGAACAGAGCCGGAGGAATATCAGCGGGATTGTAGCCGGACCAGAGCGTCGCGGGTAACTTCAGATCCGGACAGGCTTTTTGGATATGAGCCTTGGCCGCCAGCTTGTCGGTAAGCGTCACGAACAGCGGGTTGTGGTCGACGAGTTTCCGCCACAGCATCCGCTCGTGATAGGTCTCGGGCGCGGCCGGATTCGGCAGATAGCCCAAGCGCATCACGAATCGCAGAATCAGGGCGGGATGGCAGACAGTGAACCATACCCGCGCGACAGCAAGGACAGCGCGGTTTGTCCACGAAATATCGGCCTTGGCCGTCATCATTAGAGATACCCTTGGGCTTTTGGGGCTCCGGTTGATCCGATGGGCGGCACCGGTCAGCAGTATCTCTTGCGTTATAGCGATTTGCCTCAGTGCAGAAGGCACTGTCCCGGATGCCAATAGCGCCAAGCCCGGCCGACTATGGCTCGCTATTCCATTTGCCCTGTCGATCGCACCTCACGTGGCAGCAACCACAAGAAGACCGCCTTTAGCCAAAAAGACCAAAGTCAGTCTTCTTGTTGGCGAGCGGTAAGCTTAGGCCTTCTTCATCATCTTCTTGTGGTGATGATGATGGTGGTGATGATGATGGTGGTGATGACGATGAGTATGGTGGTGACGGTGATGATGCTTATGCATCGTGGCCGCATCAGCGCTGGTTGCCCCGATAACCGGCACAAGGGTGAGTGCAGCAGCTGTCTCTTATACACATCTAGATGTGTATAAGAGACAGCCTCAAGAGCGCCGCCAGGCCCAAATGGTAATGTCATTTGGGCCTGCCTGTCGGGTCTGGTCCAAGGTGAGGCCTTTATGGCCTGTAGTACCCCAAGGTCGGGCCTTTAGGCCCTGATGTGTCCCTCTAGC
>BFBZ01001692.1_pt1 | contig 13878 bp, 13 predicted proteins | sample 1888401 | NCBI WGS metagenome assembly BFBZ01 (sample SAMD00112614, study PRJDB3348) | symbiont metagenome | host: Chara braunii | reverse complement strand
GGTGTGCCCGCCATGAGTGGCATCTCGAATTCCTTGAGTGCTGGAAAGAAGGTTGCGCCCCCGCCGGGGCAGGTGGCGAGGGCGCTTCGTCGGGACCGACCAAGGCTCGTCGGTCAAAATCGGTCCCGCCGAATGGGATTACTGATTGACGGTGGCGGCTCCGCTGAGGGGCACGGTGCGAGAAGCCCACGGCTTCTCTCGCAACGCGGCCGAAAGCTTCGAGGCCGCCGCCTCCAGGACCTCCGGAGGCGCCTGGCCCGTCAGGGCGTAGGCCAGGTGACCCACCTGCCAGTAGGACACCGCCCGGCGGCCGGCCTGAACCGTCTGCGGATCGTTGTCGGCGAACTCGGGCGCGTCGGCCGCGAACAGCGAGATCGGGCCGAGTTCCTCGGTGTCGAGGGCCATGGCCACGGTCGGGCCGTCGTCGGACGGGAAGACCTGCACGTCCGTCACCCGCCAGGCGGGCGGAAGCTGCGGCAGAACGATCCGCGTCGCCGAACGGATTTCGCTCGGATTGTACGAGACCGCCTCCGGCTGCGAGTTCATCGCCGCCCGCATCAGCGATGTGCGGTGCGCCTGCACCGCCTCGGCGACGAACTCCGACGCCGCCACGTGTTCGGGACGCTCAACGGAGATGAAGCGGCCGGCCATGGCGCCGGTCAGCATCAGCGCCGTCGCCGCCGCAATGCGCCCCAGCATCCGGTCGCGGCCCGCGCGCCGCAGGCCGCCACGCAGCTTTCCCACCGCCTCGATCTGGCCCGACGTCGCCGGCGTCAGGGGTTCGGCGGCCAGCAGCCGCACGGCGTCCCGCGCCCGCATGTCGGCCATGACCTGAGCCGCGGCGACAGGGTTGCGCGCCAGATGGTCTTCCACCTCGAACCGTCTCTGCGGGTCGAGCTGGCCGTCCACATAGGCCTCAAGGTCGAAGGCCGTCACCACGTCGGCTTCAGTCATCGGTTCCTCCCACGATCCGGAAACGGCTCGGTCGATCCTTGGTGGTTCGCGGCGCCTCGACCTCGCGCAGGGCCGCCCTCGCCCGGCCCAGCCGCGACATCAGCGTGCCCAAGGGCGTCTGCATGACGGCGGCGGCCTCGCTGTAGGAGAGCCCCTCCACGGTCACCAAGTGCAGGGCCGCACGCTGGTCGTCGGGCAAGTCGAGGAATGCGGCCTGGATCTGGGCCAGGCGGGTCGAGTGTTCCTGGGCGGGCTCGGCGCGCTGCGGCGCGATCACCGCCAGCCGATCCACCCGCGCCTGTTCGGCGCGCTGTTTGCGGATCCCGTTGAGGAACGTCGAATGGACGATGGACAGCAGCCAGCCGCGCAGCTGCTCGCCGCGGAAGGTGTGCCGCTTCTCGTAGGCCCGCAGCAGGGCGTCCTGCACCAGGTCGTCCGCCGCCCCCGGATCGCGCGCAAGCGAGCGGGCGTACCTCCGCAAGGTGGGGAGGTGTTCTATGGGGTCGAAACGGGTCTCAGGGTTCGGCATTCAAGGGGGCGGACGCAGCCGCCCGCAGGTCTAATCCCGACCCGGACAAATTATTCGTCGGACGCCGGCTAGTGCTTGTCCACCTTGGCCGCCAGCCAGTCCATGAGGGCTAACAGCACACCCGAGACCACGAAGGTCACGTGGATCACCACCAGCCACATCAGCACGCGGTCGTCGATCTCCTGGCCCTCGGCCAGTTCCATGAACGCCCGCAGCAGGGCGATGGCCGAAATCGCCACGATGGAGGCGATCAGCTTCATCTTCAGGCCGGAGAAGTCGACCGTCCCCATCCAGCCGGGACGGTCCTCGTCGTTGGCGGTGTCGATCTTGGAGACGAAGTTCTCGTAGCCCGAGAAGATCACGATCAGCAGCAGGTTGCCGGCCAGCGACAGGTCGATCAGCGACAGCACCATCAGGATCGCCTGGTTGGGCGTCATGGTGAAGATATGGGACAGCTCGTGGATCGCTTCGTTGAAGAACACCACCAGCAGAGCGGCCAGCGCCACCACCAGACCCACATAGAACGGCGCCATCAGCCAGCGGGACTGGAACAGGCCGGTCTCCAGCCAGAGTTCGAAAACGGGCTTGGGCCGCGGCTTGCGGTCGGGAGCTTGGGTCATGCCCGCTGAATAGCCGGATCGCCGGACCTTCGCCAACAACGATCCTGCGACAGGCGCGAGGGTAAACGAGCGGAACCATTCCCCACGGTTGAGGTTAGGGTTTCATGTCCATTCTCATCCTCATTCTCGTCGTCGTCATCCTCCTGGCCCTGGCGCTCTACGCCGTCCGGATGATGCCGATCCCGTCGCCGCTCAACTGGATCATCCAGGTGATCTTGGTGGTCATCGCCATCCTGGTGATCGGCCAGCGCGCGGGCCTCTTCTAGGCCCTTCAGGCGTCGGTGCGCACGCGGGCCACAGCGTCCAGCCACCGCGCATAGGCCTCTTCGCGGCCGTGCCCGGTCAGGGCCGGCTCCAGCCGTTCGGTGGACGGCCGCGCCGCCGCGGCGGCCTCGACATCGGCATAGACCCCCGCCCCCACGCCGGCGAACAGCGCCGCGCCCAGGGCGGTGGTCTCCTGATAGGTCGCTCGGCCCACCGCGACCCCGGTCAGGTCGGCCAGCCGCTGGCTGAACCAGGCCGACCGGCTCATCCCCCCGTCGATCCGCAGCTCCGTGGCCTTGCCGAAGGCGCCCGGCGCGTCGGCGCGCATGGCCTCGATCAGGTCGCGGGTCTGCAGCGCGCAGGCGTCGAAGGCCGCCTGGGCGATCTCGGCGATCCCTGAGTTCCGGGTCAGGCCGAAGATCGCGCCCCGCGCGTCGGCGTCCCACCAGGGCGCGCCAAGGCCGGTAAAGGCCGGCACCAGCACCACCCCGTGGTCGGGACGCGCGGTCTGGGCCAGCTTCTCGACCCCTGCCCCGCCGCCCTCGACGCCGAAACCTTCGTTGACCCATTGCAGGGCCGCCCCGGCGATGAAGATCGAGCCTTCGAGGGCGTAGGTCGTCCGGCCGTTCACCCGCGCCGCCACCGTGGTCAGCAGCCGCGAGCGCGACGGCGCTAGGTGCTCGCCGGTGTTCACCAGCATGAAGCAGCCGGTGCCATAGGTGGCCTTCATCTCGCCGGCCCGCACGCAGCCCTGACCCATCAGGGCCGCCTGCTGGTCGCCGGCCACGCCGCGGATGGGAACGGCCCGTCCCAGCAGCTCGGGATCGGTCGTCCCATAGTCGCCGGCGCAGTCCAGCACCGTCGGCAGCATGGCCGCCGGCACGTCCAGCAGGTCGAGCATCTCCTGCGACCAGCTCTGGGTCTTGATGTCGAACAGCATGGTGCGCGAAGCGTTGGTGGCGTCGGTCGCATGGACCCTGCCGCCGGTCAGGTTCCAGATCGCCCAACAGTCCATGGTCCCGGCCAGCAGCTCGCCGGCCTGGGCCCGCGCCCGCGCGCCGGGAACCGCCCCCAGGATCCAGGCGATCTTGGTGCCCGAGAAGTACGGGTCCAGCAGCAGGCCGGTGATCTCGGTCACCCGCCCCTCGATCCCCGTGGCCCGCAGGCGCTCGCAAACGTCGGCCGTTCGCCGGTCCTGCCAGACGATGGCGGGATGGATCGGCTTGCCGGTGGCCTTGTCCCAGACCACCACGGTTTCGCGCTGGTTGGTGATGCCGATGGCGGTGATCTCGCTCACCGGGTGCCCGGATTTCTCCACCGCCTCGCGCAGCACCGCCTTGCAGGCCGCGGCGATCTCCTCGGCGTCGTGCTCGACCCAGCCGTCGTCGGGATAGCTCTGCTTCAGCGGTCGTCCGGCCTGCGCCACCTCGTGGCCCAGGGCGTCGAACAGGATGGCCCGGGTGGAGGTGGTGCCTTGGTCAAGGGCCAGGATGAGCGGCTCGGCCATGCAAGTCTTCCCTCTTTACTGGCCTGCGATCCTTTGTTCGCGGCGATCTTGGCCCTTGTAACCATGTTTTCATCCGACCAGGGCAGATTCGCCACCTGAGCGGTTTTGCAAGTTGGGGATCCTTGCCTTGAGCGTGGTCGCCAGGACCGAAGAGATCATCAGTCTGGCCAAGAGCCGGACGCCGGCCGACCGCGAGCGCCTCATGCTCGCCATCGTCGAACTGTGCGATGTCGAAGACACCGGCCAGGCGATGATGAGCCACGCCCCGGTCCAGCTCCTGCTGAACTCCATTTTCATGAGCCTGGTGGTCGAGGCCGAGCGCGATATCCGCTCACGGCTGGCTGAAAAGCTCTCGGGCGCCGAGTGGGCGCCCCCTGCCCTGATCAACGTCCTGGCCCTGGACGACATCGAGATCGCCCGGCCGATCATCGCCGCCAGCCCGATCCTGAAGGATCAGGACCTCGTACGCCTGCTGGTCGAAGCCACCATCGAGCATCAGATCGAGGTCGCGCGCCGTCCGCACATCGGGCCGCCCGTGGTCGCCGCCATCCTGCAGCAGGCCGAGCCCGCGGTCCTGACCGCACTGGCTGGGAACCTCACCGCCCAGGTCAGCGAAGACGACATGGGCGTGCTGGTGAAGGCCTCGGAGCGGATCGCGGCCCTACGTTCTCCCCTGGCGCGGCACCCCGCCCTCACCGAAAACCTGGCGCGCGAGCTCTATATCTGGGTCGGACAGGCCATCCGCCAGACCCTGGTCGGCCGGTTCAAGCTGGATCGCGAGGCCCTGGACGCCGCCTTGGCCGAGTCGGTGGGCGAGGCCTATGCCGGCGGCGATCCCGACGAGCCCGACGTGGTCTGGACCCGCGAGGGCGAGCGCGAGGAGATGGAGCAGCGGCTCATCGCCAAGCTCGACACTGCGGGCCAGCTTCGTCCCGGCTACCTGTTGCGCGCCCTGCAGGAGCACAAGCTTTCCCTGTTCGTCGGCGGCCTGGCCACCCTCGGCAAGTTCGAGGTCCGTCAGGTCCAACAGGCGGTGAATTCGGACAAGCCTGAACTGCTGGCCCTGGCCTGCGCCGCCGTCGGCATCGACCGCAGCGTCTTTCCGACGATCCTCGATCTGGTCCGCGAACTGAACGCCGGCCGGCCGGGCGGCGGCAAGGAAGGCGCCCGCCGCGCGATCGGCGCCTTTGGCCCCTTCGCCCCCGATATCGCAGCCTCCGCCTTCCGTCAGGCGCTCAACCCCGGTTGACGGCGCGCCCGTTTCACGGGTTTGTCTGCGCCCATGTTCAAGCCCGAGCCTTTCGTGACCCGCCTGGCCTTCGTCGCCAGCGACCGGCCTGAGGCCCAGGACGCCATGCGCGCCCTCGCCGCCCGCTATGGCGAGTGCACGCCGGAGCAGGCCCAGGCCATCGTCGCCCTCGGCGGCGACGGCTTCATGCTGGAAACCCTCCATGGCAATCTGAACGACGGCAAGCCGATCTACGGCATGAACCGCGGCTCGGTCGGCTTCCTGATGAACGAGTACAGCGAGGACGGCCTGCTGGAGCGGATCAACGCCGCCGAGCGGGCGATCATCCATCCCCTCTCCATGGTCGCCATCGACACCCAACGCCGACAGCACCGGGCCCTGGCGATCAACGAGGTCTCCCTGCTGCGCCAGACCCGCCAGACCGCCAAGCTGCGCATCTCCATCGACGGCAAGGTCCGGCTGGGCGAACTGTCCTGCGACGGGGCCCTGGTGGCCACGCCCGCAGGCTCGACCGCCTACAACCTCTCGGCCCACGGCCCGATCATCCCCCTGGACGCCAAGGTCCTGGCCCTGACGCCGATCAGCGCCTTCCGGCCCCGGCGCTGGCGCGGCGCCCTGCTGGCCCACACCAACCGGGTCAGTTTCGAGATCCTCGAGGCCGACAAGCGTCCTGTCAGCGCCGTCGCGGACAACTTCGAGGTGCGCGATGTCCTCGAAGTCCATGTGGCGGAAGACCGGGATATCAGCCTGCATATGCTGTTCGACGCCGGCCGCAGCCTCGAGGAACGGGTGCTGGCGGAGCAGTTTTCCGTATAGTTTCCGAGAGTTGCAGGGTCCATTCGTTGTTAACGGATGCGCCCTAGGCTTGCATTGTCGTTTTAGGAGACGCGCGTGAGCCAGCAGAACCCCGGTCAGGTTGTTCAACCGCAGAACGCCCTGCGCCTGAAGGTCGGCGGACGCTTCGGCGCCATCGACCCAGCGGCGATCGCCAAGGCCGAAGCGGCGCTCAAGAGCCTCTCCGGCAATTTCTCCCAATGGCTGAACGACGAGGTCGTCAAGCTTGACGGCGCTCGCCAGCGCGTGCGCGCCGAAGGCGTCAACGCCGAGACCATGGAATTCCTCTATCTCCGCGCCCACGACCTCAAGGGCTTGGGGGCGACCTACGAGTTTCCGTTGATCACCCGCATCGGCGCGTCGCTGTGCAAGCTGATCGACGACAAGGATAAGCGCCTGACCGTCTCGCTTAGTCTGGTTGACGCCCACATCGACGCCATCAAGGCGTCCGTGCGCGACGACATCAAGACCGACGACCATCCGGTGGGCCGCGTCCTGATCCAGGAACTGGAACGTCAGGTCGCCGCCACCGGCGCCTGAGGGCTTCCGCCTCTACATCACATTGGCCAGCGGTTCGGCCACGTCGCCGTAACCGGCGTCTATCGGCAGGGTCAGGACCTTGCCGTCCGGCCGGTCGACGATCTGCGGCTCCACCGTGACCAGGGTCCGCGCCTTGGCCCGGTCCACGCAGTCCTGGGCGCTGTTCGCCTCGGCCAGGAGCTGGACGTTCATGCGCGTCGGGAAGATCACCTTGCGCTCCCCGGCGGCGGCCATACGCAGGACCTCCTTGGGCGAGATCCACTCGGCGTCCACCGTCTCGCGGCCGTCGCAGGCCGCGACCTGATCGTCCGGCGCGCGCACGGCGTAGAACCAGGTGTCGAACCGCTTGGGCGTCAGCGGCGGCGTGATCCAGCGGGCGAAGACCGTCAGCGCCTCCAGATCCAGTCTCACCCCTAGTTCGCGGACAACATCGATGAAGGCCGTGGTCCCGGCGTCCACCGCCAACCGCACCTCCAGCGGACAGGCCTCGCCGCCGATCGGCTCGCCGTTCGAACGCACGCCCAGCAGGATGCCCGCCTCCTCGAACACCTCGCGGATCGCGGCGATGCGCAGTCCCCGCTGCTCGGCGTCGAAGGCGCTCCAGCCCAGCACGTGATCCGCCCAGGCCGGATCGTGGTCCCCCGCATGGCTCTTGCCGCCGGGAAACACCATGGCGCCGGAGGCGAAATCGATCTGGTGATGGCGCTTGACCATCAGCACTTCGAATTCAGGGTGATCCCGCAGCAGCAGGATGGTGGCGGCAGGCTTGATCTCGTCGGTCATCCCGCCAGCTTGGGAGCGGCCGGCGACGCACGCAAGACTTCCCCGAGGTCAACACCCTTGGGGCGAGGCCTCAGAAATTGCGACTATAGGTAGGCGACTTGCGCTTCCACCACTTCAGAAACTTCGACACGATCTTGCGGCGGCTCGGCCGTTGCAGCCCGCGTTGACCGGCGCGCCGTCGACGAGATCCGGTCCATCTTGTCGACCAGATACTCGATGTCGTGCTTGGACGCCGCGGTCGGCTGGGTCAGGAACCGCTGCAGCATCCGCTCCTGGAACCGCTCCCGATCCCGGGCGCCGCCGTCGAACTCCATGGAGTGGTAGGTGTCCACCCCGGCCCGGAACGCCGAATAGAGCCGCGCCGGAAGCCCGGCCCGCTCATAGATCGCCTTCAGGCCCAGAGGCCCGGCGTCGTGGATCATCAGCCAGGTGCGGTGATGCGGCACGTGGGCGAGCTGGGCCAGGCCCCACTCGAAGAAGGTCATGTGTCCGTGGGCCAAGGCCCTCAGCAGCAGCGAGGCCGTCAACCGCTCGTTCTTGGCCAGGTGGCTGACGAACGCCTTCACGTCCTGGGCGCGGCCGGCCTGATCCACCAGATCGACCGTCGCCCGCTCACGGGCGCCCAGGGCGATCTCCATGGCCAGCTCGGGCGACAGGGAGTGATTGTTCAGCAGGTGGTCGCGAACGGCGTCGCTGACCAGGTTCACCAGCTTCTCGGTGACCGACACCGGAAGCACGTTGCGATAGGCGACCGCCGCCAGCACCCGCTCCGATTCCTCGAAGCGCTGGACCACGGTCTGCAGGGTCTGTTCGGCGAAGTCGGCGTTGTCGTTGGCGCAGGCCGCTTCCACGGCGCGTTCGTTGCCGAACTCGACGATCGCCTTGGTCACGGTCTGCGAGACCCGCGGGCGCTTGGCGATCACCACCTGGCGCACCGGCCCGCCCAGACGGACGATCTCGGCGAGGTCTTCGTCGGTGAACACCGGCGAGGAGCCCAGGATCGGCAGCGCGATGCTCTCAATATCCTTGGCCAGCCGCAGCGCCACGTCTCGCGGGACCAGCGGCGAATTCTTGAGGGTGACGGCAAGGGCCTGACGCACCATGTCCTGGGCGTCCTGGGCCATGACCCGCAGGATTTCCTGGGCCCGTTGCCGGTCCTCGTCAGTGAGTTCGGCCTGATCGATCGTGCGGCACAGCTTCTGAGCGGCCACAGCCCGTTCGTCAGGCGTCGCGCCCTTCACCAGGGTGCGAATATCTTCGTCCGTCAGCGCCGCGCGTGTCGTCGCCATTCTCAGCCTCACCCGAATGGGACAGGTAGTCCCCCGCCTGGATAATGAGCGATTAGGCTTAATGATCGGTTGCTCGCCAACCTGTGGATTAACGCTGCTGCGTAACCCCTCGCCAACCTTGCGACACCTAGAGTGATTCCGGATTTCGGAAGGGCCTCCTATGCAGATTGAGACGGAGAATCGCGCGGCGCCGCCGCCGCGCGGTGGGGTGTCGGTGGCCCAACAGGCGCTCGAGGCGCAGACCGCCCTGCTGCCCTACGCCATCGCCGTCTTCACGGTCAGCCTGCCGGTCTATGTCTGGGCCGGCTCCTATGCCGACAACGCCGTCTGGATGAGCTGCAGCTTCGCCGTCTTCGCCGGCGCCTGGGGTGTCTTCTACGCCGTGGTCAACTGGCTGAAGAAGCCGGAAGCCCGCAACAACATCGCCCTCCGAGGCAAGGTTCACGTCTTCTCCGGCCTGATCTGGGCCGCGGCGGTCACCCAGATCGCGGTCTTCGCCAGCCATGCGGGCCCCGCCCGCGAACCGCTGATGGTGATGGCGCTGGCTGCGTCCGTGGTCATCGTGTTCTTCGCCGCCCCGTGGCTGCCCAGCCTGCTGATCGTCGGCTCCGCGGCCACCGCGGGACCGCTCTACCTGATGTTCAGCCACCATGAGAGCCGGGAGAACTTCAACCTGGCCTGGGGCGCCGTGGCGCTCTCCATGGCCTTGGCCCTGATCCTCAACCGCATCCTGCGCCAGCAGTTCGCCATGGCCGCCGAGCGTGAGGTCCTGATCGCAGAGCGCGCCGGCAAGGTCGAGGAGGCCCGCCAGCTCGCCCAGTCCAAGTCCGACCTCGTGGCGACCCTCAGCCACGAGATCCGCAACGGCCTCACCGGCGTCGCCCATGTTCTGGCCGCCGCCACCGGGCAGCATGGCCGCTCGGCCCCGTCGCGCGAGCAGCTCTCCGCCGCCCTGGACGCCGCCAACGACCTGATCGCCGTGCTGAACACCACGCTGGACTCCGAGACCGCCGAAGCCGGCCGCCTGTCGGTGGAGACCCAGCCCTTCGACGCCGTGGGCCTGGCCCGCGACCTCGTGCTGCTCAACCGCCCCAACGCGGCCGCCAAGGGTTTGCAACTCAGCCTGCACGTGGACCCCGACCTCGCCTCCGCCGTCAACGGCGCCGCCCTGGCCGACGTCCGCCGGGTGCGCCAGATCCTCGCCAACCTGCTGGGCAACGCCCTGAAGTTCACCGTCCGTGGCCGCGTGGAGGCCCGCATCGAGCTGACGCCCGAGGGCCGGCTGGTCATCGAGATCGCCGATACCGGTCCCGGCCTCTCGACCGAGGAGCTGGACCGCGCCTTCGAACCCTTCCACCGCATCGCCCGCACCAGCGCCGGCACGTCGGGCGCGGGCCTTGGCCTGTCGCTCTCGCGGCAACTGGCCCGCCTCATGGGCGGCGAGCTGGCGGCCCACAGCGCCGTCGGCGTCGGGTCCTGCTTCCGGCTGCTCCTGCCCTACGACGCCTCGGTCTCGCCGCAGCGCGAAATGCCCGAGGACGAGGCGCCGCCGGCCAGCGCCCAGGAAAGCCGCGCCCTGCGCATCCTCATCGCCGAGGACGACGCCCTCAACGCCGCCATGCTGCGCGCCGTCATCGAACAGCTCGGCCACCAGGTGGTTCACGCCATCGACGGCCACCGGGCGGTGGAGCTCACCAAGATCTGCGAGTTCGACCTGCTGATGATCGACGGCCGGATGCCCAACATGGATGGCCCCGCCGCCATCGCCGCGGTTCGCGCCATGGAGGGCTCCGTCGGCGAGACACCGATCGTCGCGGTGATCGGCGGCGACGCCGAGGAAGCCCGCGAATGCCTCAGCGCCGGCGCCAATGCGGTGCTGCGCAAGCCCGTCACCGTCGCCGCGGTGGCGCGCGCGGTGGCCGACGCCGTGGCCGCCGATCGCATCGTCCGCCAGGCCCGCGTCGCCTGATCCGTCAGCCGCTAACCTGCGGTCACCCTTGAGGCCGCCTCCCGGCTCCGCCACTGTGGCGAAAAGTCTGGGAGAACGCCGTGCTGCTCAAGGGTCTCAAGGTCGTCGAGTTCGCGTCCTACATCGCCGCTCCAGGAGCGGCGGCGATCCTGTCCGACTGGGGCGCCGAGGTCATCAAGGTGGAACGCCCTGAAGGCGACCCCATGCGCAACGTCTTCGGCGACGCCAAGACCGCGCTTTCTGGTAACCCGACCTTCGCCCTGGACAACCGCGGCAAGCGCGCCATCGTCCTCGACACCGGCAAGCCCGAGGGCCGTGACGCCCTGGCGCGTCTGGCCGCTGAGGCCGATGTCTTCATCACCAATGTCCGGCCGGCGTCTCTGAAGCGCGCCAAGCTGGACGACGAAACCCTGCGCGCCGCCAACCCACGACTGATCTACGCCGTGGTCACCGGCTATGGCCTCGAAGGTCCGGACGCCCACCTGCCCGGCTTCGATGTCACCGCCTTCTGGTCCCGTTCGGGGGTGGCCAGGATGCACGCGCCCAAGGGCTCCGATCCCTTCATCCTGCGCACCGGGGTCGGTGACCACACCACCTCGCTGGCCACGGTCTCGGCGATCCTGGCGGCGCTCTACGACCGCGAGCGCACCGGTCAGGGCCGGCTGGTCCAGACCTCGCTCCTGGCCACCGGAACCTATGTGGTGGGTTCCGACCTGGCGGTGCAGCTCTCCTTCGGCCGCCTGGCGTCCAATCGTCCCCGGAGCGATCCGTTCGATCCCCTGGCCAATTTCTACAAGAGCCAGGACGAGCGCTGGTTCGTGCTGAACCCCCGCGGCGGCTCCAAGGACTGGCCCGTCCTGGCGAAGGCCTGCGGCCGGCCGGAGCTGGTGGACGATCCTCGGTTCGGGTCGGGTCGTCTGCGCAAGGACAACAACAAGGCGCTCGTCGCCGAGTTCGACGCCGCGTTCGGCGCCCTGGACTTCGAGGAGATCGCCCGGCGGCTGGACGAGGTCGATCTGGTCTGGGCGCCGGTCCAGACCCCGGCCGAGGTCGCCGCCGACCCGCAGGTTGCGGCGGCCGGCGCCTTCGTGGACGTCGAGGATGGCGAGGGTGGCGTCTACCGCTCCCTGGCCGCCCCGGCCCGATTCCCGGGGGCGGACGCCACCCAGCTTGGCCCCTACCCGTCCCTCGGCCAGCATACCGCCGAGGTCCTGCGCGAGATCGGCTATTCGGAGACGGAGGTCGAGGCGATGCGCGCCTCGGGCGCGGCGGTCTAGCTGCGCTTGTCGCGGGCTTCGGACAGCACCCGCAGCATCTCGCTGGTGAACAGCGAGCCGGTCAGGCGGTTGCCCCCGGCGTCGTCCTTCGACTGGCTGCCCCGCAGGATGATCTCAACCAGGGCGTCCTGGTCCTTCTGCAGCGATTGCTGACGGGCCGAGGCGTACTGGATGAAGCCGGTGGGCGCAGGCGGTGCGGCGGGCGCGGAAGGCTCGATGGCTCGCGCCGCGCCTCCGGTCTTGGTCAGGTTGGCGTAGACCTCCGCCACGGTGGCCGGACGGCCCTCACGGTAGAAGATCGACTTGTTGGCGGCGGCGGCGTCCGGAAAGATGCTGGCGGCTGCGGCGCCTGGACGCGACTGCATGGCCTCGATCAGCCGCGCCGATCCTTGCGGCCCCAGGAAGTGCGCCGCGTAGAGTTCGCCGGCGGTGGGCGAGCGCCCCACCCTGCCCCGCAGGTACGAGGCGTGGTCGGAGGTCAGCTCCCCGGCCATCAGCGAGGCGGCGTGCGGATCCAGACGCAGATCCATCACCGTCTTGCGCGCTTCGTCCCCCGACACGCGATAGCGGCCGTCGGACCCCTTGGTGATCAGGTCGGCGTAGCGGGCGTAACCGTACTTCGCGCCGTGCTGCTTGAGGGTGGAGAGCCAGGTCTGTTCGACGAACTGGAACAGGCCCGCCGCAGAGGACGATCCCGCCCTGGCCTTGGGGTTGTAGCCGCTCTCCCGGTGCGCGGTGCGCATCAGGAAGCTGAAATCCACGCCCGTCGCGCTGGACGCGCGCTGGATCGCGGATTCGACCACACCCCTGATTCCGTTGACGGACATGAGGCTGAAAGTCGTCGGGTATGGTTAACGGCTCGCTAACCATACTGCGGCGCAGTGGCGCGCCGGGCTCAGACGGCCAGGGCTTGCCCTGCTTCGTCGGGACGTTCCAGCACCGATTGGATGACCGCGGCCAGCCGGGACAGCTCGATGGGCTTGGCGACGAAACCGTCCATGCCGGCCGCCAGATAGCCGTCGGTCTCCTGGCTGAGCACGCTGGCGGTCAGGGCTACGATGGGGGTGCGGACGCGGGCTTCGGTCCGCTCGCGACGGCGGATCTCGGCGGTGGCGGCTATGCCGTCCATCCCGGGCATGTGGATATCCATCAGGATCAGGTCGAAGGGCGCCGCGGCCCAGGCCGTCAGCGCCGCCTCGCCGCTGTCCACGCACTGGGTCTCGACGCCCAGGCCGCCCAGCAGGGTCTGGATCACCGTGCGGTTGATCACGTTGTCGTCCACCGCCAGGACGCGGATGCGCTCGGCGTCCTCGATCACGGCCGGACCGGTGGTGACGCCCGGAGCTTCCGCTCGCGGCAACGGCACCTGGAAGGTGAAGCAGGACCCCTCCCCCGTGGCGCTGGTGAAGTCGATGTCGCCGCCCATCAGGCTGACGATCTCGCGGCTGATGGCCAGGCCCAGGCCCGACCCGCCGAACCGCCGGGTGGTCGAGGCGTCGGCCTGGACGAACTTCTCGAACAGGAACGGCGCGCGGTCGGGAGAGACCCCGATGCCGGTGTCGGCGATGCTCACCCGCACGCGCTCGCCCTCGCAACGCACGAAGGCCGAGATCGAGCCCTCCTGCGTGAACTTGAGCGCATTGGACAGCAGATTGGACATCACCTGTCGCAGGCGCACGTCGTCGCCCAGACGCCAGCCCCGGGCGGCGGGATCGACCTCGAAGGTCAGGGTCAGGCCCTTGTCGGCCGCCAGACTGCGATAGAGGCTCTGCAGATCGTCGGCGAGCTGGCCCAGATCGAACACGGTCGGCGACAGCTCAAGCCGCCCGGCCTCGATCTTCGAGATGTCCAGCACGTCGTTGATGGTGGCCAGCAAGGCGCGGCCGGAATTCTGGATTGTCGCCAGGCGCGCGCGCTGGGCGTCGTTGAGATCGTCCAGCGCCATGACCTGGGCCATGCCCAGCACCCCGTTCAGCGGCGTGCGCAGCTCGTGGGTGATGGTGGCGAGGAACTCGGTCTTGGTGCGGTTGGCGGCCTGCTCGCTGATGGCCAGGGCCTGGGCC
>BFBZ01000012.1_pt271 | contig 13887 bp, 15 predicted proteins | sample 1888401 | NCBI WGS metagenome assembly BFBZ01 (sample SAMD00112614, study PRJDB3348) | symbiont metagenome | host: Chara braunii | reverse complement strand
TCGATCCAGGAATACATCCTGCGGTCTTGGAGCCTTGTGAAAATGGGCACCACGGCGGCGCAGAAGAAGCTGTTCTTCAATCTGCGCAAGGCCAAGAACAAGATCGACGCCATCGAGGAAGGCGATCTGCATCCCGAACATGTGACGGAGATCGCGACCAAGCTCGGCGTGCGCGAAGACGAAGTGGTGGACATGAACCGCAGGCTTTCGGGCCCGGATTCGTCGCTCAACACGCCGCTGCGATCCGATTCCGAATCCGAATGGCAGGACTGGTTGCAGGACGATGCGCTGGACCAGGAAACGAGACTGGCCGAACGCGAGGAAATGGACGAGCGCCACGGCCTGCTTTCGACCGCGATGGCCGAACTGACCGAACGCGAACGCGACATCATCGAGGCCCGCCGCCTGCGCGACGAGCCGGTGACTTTGGAAGAACTTTCCAAGAAATACGATGTCAGCCGCGAGCGCGTGCGCCAGATCGAGATGCGGGCGTTCGACAAGCTTCAGGCCGCGATGAAAAGCGCGCTGACCGAGAAGCGCGGGCAGATTTTGGAAGCGGCCCACTAGCCTTCTTCGCATTTCCGCTATGCGCAAACGCGCGTTCCTTCGGGCGCGGGCGTGGTTCTATCGTTTTGCGTCATGCGGGAGAGTGCGATGAAGCTCAGGCTTTGGCAGGTCGATGCGTTTTCGGAACATGCGTTCGGGGGAAACCCGGCGGCCATCGTTCCGCTTGCGGCATGGATCGACGACGGGCTGATGCAGAAGATCGCCAATGAAAACAACCTCGCGGAGACGGCGTTCTTTGTGCGCCATGAGGCGGGCAAATATGCGCTGCGCTGGTTCACGCCGGAGGCCGAGGTCGATCTCTGCGGGCACGCAACACTTGCCAGCGCCTGGCTCATTTTCGAAACGCTCGCGCCGGAATTGAAATCGGTGGCATTCGAAACACGCTCGGGCACGTTGACGGTGGAACGCGGGCGCGACGGGCGCCATGTGATGAGCTTGCCATCGGATCAGATACTGCCCTTCGCGCAGGATGGCGTGGCGGCGGCCATTGGCGAAGCGCTGGGAGTTGCGCCCCCGAAAGAGCTTTTCAAAGGGCGCTATCTGGTTGCGGTGTGGGACGATCCGGCAATCGTGCGCGGCCTTGAAGGACCGGGCGATATTGCGCGGGTTCTGCGATCCCTCGGATTGTGGGGATTGATCGCCACAGCGAAAGGCGATGCGGGTTACGATTTCATCTCGCGCTTCTTTGCGCCCGACAAAGGCGTTCCGGAAGATCCGGTGACGGGATCTGCGCATTGCGCGCTGACGCCGTTCTGGGCGAAACGGCTGGGAAAAGCGGACTTGAAAGCGCGGCAGGTTTCGCCGCGCGGCGGCGATCTTTTTTGCACGGACGCGGGAGAGCGCACCGTGCTTGCCGGGCCTTGCGCGCTTTATATGACGGCGGAGATTTCGGTTTGATGTTCAGTTGATTTCGTTTTCGTCGGAAATGGATTCGCCGAACGCATCGAGCCCTTCTTCCAGATAGTCGCCCAACATCGGAAGACCCAGGAGATATTGCGCGGTGCGCCCGTTGTGTTCACTTTTGGCGGTGGCAATCGCTTCGCGCCATTCCTCGATGTCATATGTGCCGCGCCCGAGCCAGGCCAGCGCCACAAGCTCGATCTGCTCGTCCACATTCAATCCGTTGATGTAGGAGACCAGTTCCTGACGCACCGGATCGTCGGGCTTATCCTCCAGCACATCGGTCTCGTCGTCATCGGTGGCGTTGGAGCCGGAATCGGGATCGCTGTCGGCCTCCTTCACGTCGAATTCGCGAGCCTTAACAATAATAAAGGCAACCTTATCGGTCGCGATATTCAAGGTTGGGCCGGTTGCGATTTCGGAACTGGGAGCAAGCGCCATGGCGGAGAGTCCTTTGTCTGCTGCAAAGGAAACGCTGCGCTGTGTGGTCGCGTTCCATGGATTCCATTTGACGAAGGGCCGGCAAAATCCTAAATCGGCGCCGGGCCACACCTCCCCAACGAGGTGCTTCATTCTGGAAGGAATGATCAGCGATGACTGCCAATGCTCCCGCCGTGCGTCCTGCGCGGCCTTTTTTTTCCTCCGGCCCTTGCGCCAAGCGCCCCGGATGGACCCCCCAAGCTCTCAATGACGCGCTTCTGGGCCGCTCGCACCGCTCCAAACCGGGCAAGGCGAAGCTCAAGGAAGCCATAGACCGCACCAAGCAGGTTCTGGGCATTCCCGCCGATTATCGCGTGGGCATCGTGGCCGCCTCCGATACGGGCGCGGTCGAGATGGCGATGTGGTCGATGTTGGGCGCCCGCGGCGTCGACATGGTCGCCTGGGAGAGCTTTGGCGAAGGCTGGGTCACCGACGTCGCCAAGCAATTGAAATTGAAGGATGCGCGCATCCTGAAAGCGGGCTACGGCGAATTGCCGGACCTGACACAGGCCGATCCCACCCATGACGTTGTGTTTTTGTGGAACGGCACGACTTCCGGTGTGCGTGTGCCGAACGGCGACTGGATTTCCGACAAGCGCGAAGGCCTTACGATCTGCGATGCCACGAGTGCTGCGTTCGCGATGAAGCTGCCGTGGGACAAGCTCGATGTGACGACGTTCTCCTGGCAGAAGGTGCTGGGCGGCGAAGCGGCACACGGGATGCTGGTGCTTTCGCCGCGTGCCGTTGCCCGGCTTGAATCCTATACCCCGCCATGGCCGCTGCCGAAGATCTTCCGCATGACCAAGGGCGGCAAGATCGTCGAAGGCATTTTCGAGGGCGAGACGATCAACACGCCATCCATGCTGGCACTCGAAGATTATCTCGATGCGCTGAAATGGGCGGAAGGCGTGGGCGGGCTCGATGGGCTTGTCGGACGCGCGCAATCCAATCTCGCGGTGATCGACCGCTGGGTGCAGGGCAGCAAATGGGCGGCCTTCCTGGCGCAGGATGAAGCGAGCCGTTCGAACACATCGGTGTGCCTGAAGATCGTCGATCCGTGGTTTGCGGGACTTTCCGCCGATGCGCAGGCCGAAGCGGCCAAGAAGATCGCGAGCGTTCTTGAAAAAGAAAAAGTCGCCTACGACGTGGCGGCCTATCGCAGCGCGCCTTCGGGCCTTCGCATCTGGTGCGGTGCGACCGTTGAAAAAGCCGATCTCGAAGCGTTGACGCCCTGGCTCGATTGGGCCTGGGCACAAGTGAAGGGTTGATCCCATGCCGAAAGTTCTGATTGCCGACAAGCTTTCGCCGGCCGCCGTTGCGATCTTCAAGGAGCGCGGTGTCGAGGTGGATGTGAAAACGGGATTGAGCAAGGAAGACCTGCTCAAGATCGTGGATCAGTATGACGGCATCGCCATCCGCTCCGCCACCAAGGTGACGGCGGATGTCATCAAGGCCGCGAAGAACCTCAAGGTTGTGGGGCGTGCGGGCATCGGTGTCGACAATGTGGATATACCGGCGGCGACCGCTGCCGGTGTGATCGTGATGAACACGCCGTTCGGCAATTCGATCACCACCGCCGAACATGCCATCGCGATGATGATGGCACTCGCCCGCGATCTTCCCGCCGCCAATGCCTCGACCCAGGCAGGCAAGTGGGAAAAGAACCGCTTCATGGGCACCGAAGTCTACGGCAAGACGCTGGGGCTGATCGGGGCTGGCAATATCGGCTCCATCGTTGCCGATCGCGCCAAGGGCCTGAAGATGCATGTGGTGGCGTTCGACCCGTTCCTTTCGCCGGAACGCGCCGCGGGCCTTGGTATCGAGAAGGTGGAACTGAACGATCTTCTGGCGCGGGCCGATTTCATCACCCTGCACACCCCGCTCACCAACGAGACGCGCAACATCATCTCGGCCGACGCCATCAACAAAATGAAGAAGGGCACGCGCATCATCAATTGCGCGCGCGGCGGGCTCGTCGATGAAGCAGCCCTGAAGGCCGCACTCGATTCCGGCCATCTGGCGGGAGCAGCGCTCGACGTGTTCGAGGAAGAACCTGCCAAGACCAACATCCTGTTCGGCAACGAGAAGGTGATCGCGACGCCGCATCTGGGCGCCTCCACCGAGGAAGCGCAGGAAAACGTGGCGTTGCAGGTGGCCGAACAGATTTCGGATTACCTGCTGAACGGCGCGATCACCAACGCGCTCAACATGCCTTCGATCAATGCCGAAGAGGCGCAGAAAGTGCGGCCGTGGATCGCGCTGGCGGAAAAGCTTGGCGCGTTCGTGGGCCAGCTCACCGACACGAGCCTGCAATCGGTGGAGATCCTTTATGAAGGCTCCGCCGCCGAACTGAACCAGCGCGCGCTGACGCAGGCGGCCATCGCGGGCCTTCTGAAACCCGCGCTCTCCGATGTGAACATGGTCAATGCGCCCATCGTCGCCAAGGAACGCGGCATCAAGATCAGCGAAACGCGCCAACCCCGCCAGGGCGTCTACGAAGGTTACATCAAGATCACCGCGGTGATGGATGGCACGACGCGCCGCGTGGCGGGAACGGTGTTCTCCGACGGGCGGCCTCGGCTGATCCAGGTGAAGGACATCAACCTCGACGCCGAATTCGCGCCGCACATGCTCTATGTCGTCAACGAGGACAAGCCGGGCTTCATCGGCGCCTTCGGCTCGCTGCTGGGTGCGGCCGGCGTCAACGTCGCGACCTTCAATCTCGGCCGCGCCAAGCCGGGCGAAGATGCCATCGCGCTTGTGGAAGTGGATGGCGGCATATCGGACAAGGTTCTGGGCGACATAGGAAAATTGCCGCTCGTCAAACTCGCCAAGGCTTTGGCGTTTTAAGCCACGCTTGCAATCGCGCCCGCCCTGCCCCACCTCTCAGGAGAGGTCGGGCGGGGTTTGCCGTGATTGCAGGTTGGTGGCCGGAAGCGGCGATTAACATTCCCTGGGATGTGTGGATCGTTACCTGGATTGCGGCGGCACTCTGGAAGAACCGCACGCTGAAACGGCCGGGCGGCGGGCGCGAATGGACCTATCGCATTCTGGAAGTTGGCGGCTATATCCTGTTGCTGTTTCTGTTCGTCAGCAACGAGAAGGCGCGCATCAGCGGACGGCCGCTGATGGATTTTCTCTTTCATCGCTTTTGGTATCTGCCCGCGGGCGCGGGCTGGGCGATGGTGCTGCTGGCCACGGCGGGCTTTGCGTTCTGCTGGTGGGCGCGGCTTCATCTGGGGCGGCTTTGGTCCGGGCGCATCACGCGCAAGGAAGGCCACCACATTATCGATACCGGCCCTTATGCGGTGGTGCGCCATCCGATCTATACGGGCATCCTGACGGCCGTGATTGCGACCGCGCTCGTCAAAGGCGCTGTGCACGCGCTTATCGGCGCGGCACTTCTGATTGTGGCCTATTGGATGAAGGCGCGATTGGAAGAACGCTTCCTGCGCGAGGAACTGGGTGCGGCGGCCTATGACGATTACAGCCGCCGCGTTCCCATGCTTATTCCATTTCTGAAATTCTAGATCGCGTCGAACAGCTGAACGTCAGGGCGGCCAGCCATTGCGGGGCCCATTTTCGGGCCGATCGTCTTGAAGTGATCGGAATTGCGATGGGCATCGACGGCGGCCGCATCTTCATACATTTCCATCACGACATAGGTGTTCTCGTCGGTCTTCGACTTGAAGAACTGGTAGTATTTGTTGCCCGGCTCATTCTTGCGCACGGCGGCCATCAATTCTTTGGCCACGCCTTCGAGTTCGGCATTCTTGCCCGGCTGGATCTTGATCGTCGCGACAATACCGATGGCCATGTGATGTCTCCTGAATGTTGGTGGGGATGTTTTGCGGGGGCACGCTAGACGGCCCCCGCATTTCCTTCAATGTCGAATTATTGGCAACATCGAATTAACGGCCCTTGAAATCGCCCGGGCGCTTTTCGAAGAAGGCGGCGACGGCTTCGTGGTGATCCTCGGTCATGTGGGCAAGGGCCTGCATGCTGGCGCTCATCTCCATGATCGTGTCGAAGCTCACGCTCTGGCCTTCGCGCATCATGCGCTTGGTCATGCGCAGCACATCGGGCGGCTGGCGGCAGATGCGGGCGGCGAGGCTGCGCACCTCATCCATCAACTGGGCTTGCGGCACCAGGCGGGAAACAAGGCCCCAGGAAAGGGCGGTTGCCGCATCTATCGTATCGCCGGTGAAGAAAAGTTCGGCGGCGCGCGCATGGCCGATGGTGCGCGGCAATATCCATGAGCCGCCATCGCCGGGCACCAGCCCGATGCGCAGGAACGTGGCTCCGAAAATCGCGTTATCGGCGGCGATGCGCATATCGGCCAGACATGCCACATCATTGCCGAGCCCGATGGCCGGGCCGTTTACCGCCGCGATCATCGGCACCTCGACACCCCAGAGCGAACGCACGATCCGGTGGATGCCGTTTCTGTAGCGCTCGCGAATGTGAACGCCGGCACCGGCGAACGAGCCCGAGCGCTCGCGCATCGCCTTCACATTGCCGCCCGCCGAGAATGCGCTGCCCGCGCCTGTGAGAATTGCGCAGCGAATCTCCCGGTCGGCATTGATGCGGGCACAGGCCTCGGCGAACAGATCGCCATCGCCCTCCTCCCCCAGCGGGTTGCGGGTTTCGGGGCGGTTAATCGTGAGTGTGACGACGGGACCGTCTTTTTCGAACAAAAGCGCGGACAAGGGGGACCTCCAGGGCTGGAATGGGCGAAATAATTATGGTGAACGGGAATTTACCACTTCGATCCGCATTTGCGAAAAGCTCCATTAACGCTCGGCGGCGCATTCTGGGCCAAAGAACCGGAGCATCCGTAGTCATCGTGGGACAGGAAAGTAAAGCGGCCAGAGCCGAACGGGCACCTTTCGGCCGGATACGCATGATGCTGCGCGGGATGCGCAGCGATTTCATGCGCGCGATGGTGCCACAGACCGAGGCGGATCTGCGCCTTGTCGAGGCCCAGCTCGACATCTCGCGCAAGCAGACCGCCCCCACCAGCTATTCCCTGCCCTTCACCGCCATCGTGGTCGCCGCCGCCAATTTCTATTGGGTGCCGACGATCCGGCTTTTGCTGTGGCCGCTTGCGGTGACGCTGTTGAGCGCGATCGCCGAAATCATCTATCTGCAGTTTCTCAAGAATGACGATCACTCCGCCAAATCGGTGCGCTATCGCGCGAAGATGGCGGTCACGATGGCGGCCATACTGGTGGCTGCGTGGTGCGCGATGGTGGCTGTCATCTGGGTGCCGGGGGTACCGGGCAACCATCTGCTGATCCTGTTTTTGTTGTGCGCGTCGCTTTCGGGCTGGGTGACGGGCGGTGCTGTCTATCTGCCGATGCTTTATGTGACGCTGCCGATCTATCTCGTCGCGATGACCGCGGTGCCGATGCTGGCGGGCGACACGATCGATGCGATCCTCGGGTGGCTGTGCATCGGGTTCTGGGTGATGATGGCGGCGCAGGCTTCCATCAACTACGAAACCAGCACCCGGAAATTAAGGCTCGAAGACGAGCGCGTGCTGCTGATCGAGGATTTGCAACGCGCCAAGGAGACATCGGATCGCGCGCGCGAACGCGCCGAGGCCGCATCGCGCGCCAAATCGACCTTCCTGGCCAATATGAGCCATGAACTGCGCACGCCGCTGAATGCGATTCTCGGTTTCTCCGAGATCATCAAGACGCGCGCCTTCGGCGAATCCATCGACCAATATGCGGAATATGGCAGCTACATCCACGGCTCGGGGCAGCACCTGCTCACCCTGATCAACGACATTCTCGACCTCGCCAAGATCGAGGCGGGCCGCATGACCCTGCGCGAAGACGATGTGGATATCGTGCGCCTCATCGAAGATTGCGTCGAGATGATGAATGTCAGGGCGCAGCAGGCGGGCGTGAAGCTTGCGATCACGGTGGAAAGCGGATTTCCGCTTGTCTATGCCGATGAACGCGCGCTGCGGCAGATCATCGTCAACCTGCTGTCCAACTCCATCAAGTTCACGCCGCTGGGCGGGGTGATCACCAGTTTCGCCAAGCGTTCGGTGGACGGCAGGCCTTCCTTCGGCGTCAGCGACACCGGCATCGGGATCGCGCCGGAGGATTATCGCCGCGTGTTCGAAAGCTTCGGCCAGGGCCGGCACGATGCGGTGCAGGCCGACAAGAGCACGGGGCTCGGCCTTCCCATCGTCAAGGGGCTGGCGGAAGCCCATGGCGGCGCGGTGCTGCTCGACAGCGAGCCGGGGCGCGGCACGACCGTCACCGTTCTGCTGCCGACGACGCGCGTGCGCGTGCGCTCCGAGCCGTTGAAAGCCGCGAGCTAGCTCAGCGCCACATAGCGCTTGAGGTGATGATCAACATTGCCGAACAGCGTGTCGATCATGGTCAGGCGCTTGAAATAGTGGCCGACGTTCAATTCATCCGTCATGCCGATGCCGCCGTGGATCTGCACGGCTTCCTGGCCCACGAAACGCCCCGCACGCCCGATCTGCACCTTGGCGGCCGAGGCCGCCTTTTTGCGCGCGTCTGCCTCTTCATCCAGGTTCAGCGTGACCATGAGGGTCATGGATTTGGATTGTTCGTAGCTTGTGAACATATCCACCATGCGGTGTTGCAGCGCCTGGAACTTGCCGATCGGCACGCCGAATTGTTTGCGCGTCTTGGAATATTCCACCGTGGTATCGACCAGCACCTTCATGGCGCCGGTTGCTTCGGCGCAATGGGCGGCGATCGCTTCATCGGAGGCGCGTTCGACCAGCGCCAGACCGTTGTCGATCTCGCCGATCACGCGGCCGGCCGGCACCTCAACGTTTTCGAGCGTCACTTCGGAGGCGCGCAGGCCATCGACGGTGGGATAATCGCGGGTGGTCACGCCCTTGGTCTTCTTGTCCACCAGGAAAACGCTCACGCCCTTCTCATCGCGTTGGCCGCCCGCGGTGCGCGCGGTGACCAGCAGCGTGTCGGCCCAGGGCGCGCCGATCACGACGGCCTTGTTGCCGTTCAGCACATAGCCCGAACCCTGTTTCTTGGCGGTGGTGGAAAGATCGGCGAGGTTGAAACGGCTCTTGGGTTCGGCGAACGCGAACGCGATGATGCTTTCGCCGCCCGCGATCCTGGGCAGGATTTCATCCTTCAAATCCTTGGAACCGCTGCGCGCGATCATGCCGCCGCCGACCACCACGGTGGACACGAACGGTTCGATGACCAGCGCTTTGCCGAATTCTTCCATCACGACCATGTTGTCGACCGCGCCGCCGCCGAGGCCGCCGAAATCCTCGGGCAGGCTTGCCGCCAGAAGGCCGAGTTCGGCGAAATGCTGCCAGTTGGCGACATCGCGGCCCGGTTCGGCGCGGGTGAATTTGCGCCATTTCTCGAAGGTGTAGTTATCCGCGAGGAATTTCGCGACCGAGTTGCGGAGCAGCGTTTGCTCTTCGCTGAAGGAGAAATCCATGAGCGTTGTCCTGTCGAATTGCGCCGGGCCTAGAGGCCGAGAACGGCTTTGGCGATGATGTTGCGCTGAATCTCGTTCGAGCCGCCATAGATGGAGGCCTTACGCATGTTGAAATAATGGCCCGCCGCGCCCTGCGCATAATCCGGTCCGATATATTCATTGTCGCCGAGCTGGCGATCGTCGGGGTAGCCGTAATAGCCGACCGCTTCGAGCGTCAGTTCGGTGATGCGCTGCTGGACTTCGGTGCCCTTGATCTTGAGGATCGAGCTTTCCGGGCCCGCCATCTGGCCTCTCGATTCCTGCGCCAGGGTGCGCAGTTCGGTATATTCCAGCGCGGTCAGGTCGATTTCCAGTTCGGCGATCTTGGTCGAGAACGCGTCGGTCGAGATCAGCGGCTTGCCGTCGAGGGTTTCGGCGTGGGCGATTTCCTTCAGCCGTTCGATGGCCTTCTTCGAACGCGCGACACCGGCGATGCCGGAGCGTTCGTTGACCAGCAGGAATTTCGCGTAGGTCCAGCCCTTGTTCTCTTCGCCGATGCGGTTTTCGACCGGCACCTTCACATTGTCGAAGAAGACTTCGTTCACCTCATGGGCGCCATCGAGCACGATGATCGGCTTCACGGTGATGCCGGGGGTCTTCATGTCGATCAGCAGGAAGGAAATGCCTTCCTGCTGCTTCACATTCACGTCGGTGCGGACGAGGCAGAAAATCCAATCGGCATATTGGGCAAGCGTGGTCCAGGTTTTCTGGCCGTTGACGATGTAATGGTCGCCTTCGCGCACCGCGCGCGTGCGCAGGCTCGCAAGATCCGATCCGGCGCCGGGTTCGGAATAGCCCTGGCACCACCAATCTTCGCCGGAGAGGATGCGCGGAAGATATTTCTTCTTCTGCTCGTCATTGCCGAAGGTGAAGATCACGGGGCCGACCATCGACATGCCGAACGGCAGGATCGGCGTGGTCTCGGCGCGCGCGTTTTCTTCGTTGAAGATGTAGCGCTGGGTCACGTTCCAGCCGGTGCCGCCATATTGTTTGGGCCAATGCGGCGCCACCCAGCCTTGCTTGTAGAGCGCCTTGTGCCAGGCGAGATAGGCTTCCTTGGAGCGGACTTCCTCGCCCATGGCCTTGCGCATTTCCGGCGTGTAGGCGCGCTCGATGAAACTGCGCACGTCTTGACGAAAGGCTTCTTCTTCAGGCGAGAAGCTTACATCCATGGCGTCCTCCCAATTCCGACAAATTGTCAGTTCTCTATAATACCGGGCAGGTGAGGCGGGCTGCAAGCGCGCGCTTTGGGGGCGAATTGCCGCTCGGGCGATGACGGCACCGGCCTAGCCGCGCTCGCGCCGGATCGCCTCATGGTGGCGGATCACTTCCTTGACGATGAAGGCGAGGAATTTCTCGGCAAAATCGGGATCAAGGTGAGCGGCCTCGGCCAGTTTGCGCAGGCGGCCGATCTGGATGGCTTCGCGGCTGGGATCGGCGGGCGACAGCCCATGGGTGGCTTTGTATTCTCCCACGGCCTGGGTGCATTTGAAGCGTTCGGCCAAAAGATGGATCAACGCCGCGTCGATATTGTCGATCGACGCGCGCAGGCGCTGAAGTTCGGGATTGCTGGCTTGCGTTTCGCCCATGGTGATTTCTGCCGTGCCCCTGTCTCTGCCCACAGTCTTAGGCAGACCGCGGCTTGCGGGCAAATCGGAAAACGAAAAAGCGGTGCGCGGCGCGCACCGCTCATTCGACATGACGGTGTTCAGAACTTGTCGGGGAATTGGGCCGCAATGCCATTGGCCAGCGCATCGCCCACGACATCCATATGGGCCAGCATGTCCGCCCGTGTCTTGACCTCGCCCGCCGCATTCCTGGCGATCAATTGCTGGATCTGGGCGATGTGGTGGCTTGCGTGGACCTGGAGCAATTCCATCAGCGTGGCCTTGGGCAGATGCGGATTGGCCGTGCTCAGGAAGGTGGCGATCTGCTCGGCATTGGCGATGAGGCTATCCGTCGCCACGCTCTGCTGCTTGGCATCCTTGGCAACCGAGGCATCGAGATAGGCTTTCACCGCGCCATAGTGGCCCGCGAGCAGGGTGAACAGCTTGTCGCTTGCGGGCTGGCCGTAGAACGGCGCGATCGCATTGGCGATGTCATGGGCATTGGCGACGACGCCGGCTTCGGCCGTTTTTTCGCCCGCCGCATCGCCCGCGATCTTCGCCACGACGACCTTGCGGACGGCCTCGGCATGGCCACGCCACAATTTGCGAAGGGCGGCGCGGGTGGCCAGCAGCTTGGCCGAAGCGGGGGCTTCGGCGGCGGTGGCGGCAGCGGCATGGGTGTGTGCCGCTTCGGCGGCGTTTGCCGATGGGCTGGCAAGAAGCAGTGCGGCCATGCTGGTGGCCAAGGCTATGGCAGTGGTTTTCATGGTTGGTCTCCTTCGTTGAGGGAGGCGGTTTGGCAGATGTTCGGCTCTTAATCAATATGTATATGCCAAAACATTCTTTTCTTGTTTCCAGCTTCCAACCACGCTATCCCCCACCTCCTGGATGTGGAATCGACGATGGCGCACGAAACGGCCAAAGGCACCCAGCAGGTGCTGATGCAGACCCTGCTGCGCAACAAGGCGGGCGAGACTGTCGACGGGTTGGCGCGCAAATTGGGCGTCAGCCGCAATGCGGTGCGCCAACACCTGACCGCGCTCGAACGCGATCGCCTGGTGGCGAAAGGCCCGCGCCAGCCTTCGGGCGGACGGCCCGAGCAGCTTTATGTGCTGACGCCGAACGGCCACGAACAATTTCCCCGGCAATATTCCTGGATTTCCGAATTGCTGTTGCAGGCGCTGGAGAGCCGCGCGCAGGGCGATCTGGGCGACGAACTCGAACGCATGGGCGAGGCGGTCGGCAAATCGCTGCGCGCGCAATTGGGCGAGGTAGACACCAGCGAGGCGCGCATCGCCGCGCTCGCGGCGTTGATGGAAGGGATGGGCTACGACGCGCGCGCGACAACCGATGAGACAGGGCCCGCCATCGAGGCGCAGAATTGCGTGTTTCACAAGCTCGCGTTCAAGCGCCCGGAGGTCTGCCGCTTTGACCTTGCGATGATGGCGGCCAGCACGGGCACGAGCGTCGAACATCGCAAATGCATGGCGAGCGGCGCGGAGTGCTGTGCGTTTTCGTTCCGCAAAGCTTGAGTTTTATGGCTTGCCCTGCCAGCGGGCGACAAGGCCGGTTTCGATCTCGAACAGATCCAGCAGCCTTCCCACGGAATGATCGACGATCTCATCCACCGATTTCGGCCTTGGATAAAAGGCCGGCACAAGCGGGGCGATGACCGCGCCCAGATCCGATAACGTTGCCAGATTGCGCAAGTGCCCCGCGTGCAGCGGCGTTTCGCGCAGGGCGATGACGAGGCGGCGGCGCTCTTTCAGCACCACGTCGGCGGCGCGGCTTAAAAGCGTGCCGGTGACGCCGGTTGCGATTTCGCTCATCGTCTTGATCGAACAGGGCAGCACGATCATCCCCATCGTCTTGAACGAGCCCGAGGAAATGGCCGCCCCCACATCGCCCACCGCATAGGATGTGTGCGCCAGCTTGCGCACCTGCGTGGGCTTCAGATCGGTTTCATAGGCGAAGGCCAGTTCGGCCGCCTTGCTCATCACCAGATGGGTTTCGATGCCGGTGAGGCGCAGCGCCTCCAGCAGGCGCACGCCATAGATCACGCCGGACGCGCCGGAGATGCCGACGATCAGGCGCTTCGGCGCGGCTTTTGGCATCTGGGTTCCCATTTGGCTTACCCTACTTTGCGCAACAGAATTTCGCCAAACCTCGCCTGCGACTTAGGGTGCACCGCACAAAAAAAGGTTGCGCCGACGGTCATTTTGATCCCCATAGAGGTGGCAATTTACGCTCTAGCCAAGAGGGCTGCCGCAAATAATATTGCCGGTCGGATGGGGTATCAGATTATGAGAATGTCCGGCACAACGCCGCCGTCGAAGCAGGGGCTTTATGACCCCGCCAACGAGCATGACGCCTGCGGTGTGGGATTCGTCGCCAATATCAAAGGCAAAAAATCCCATGATATCATCGCGCAAGGCCTTCAACTCCTTATCAATCTGGATCATCGCGGCGCGGTGGGCGCCGATCCCGAAGTGGGCGATGGCGCGGGCTGCCTGATCCAGATTCCCGACCTGCTGCTGCGCGAATGGGCGGCCAAGACCGGCGTGACCCTGCCGGAGCCCGGCGATTATGCGGTGGCGATGTGCTTTTTGCCGCAGGAGGCCAAGGCCCGCGACATCGTCGTCAAGCAGTTCGAGCATTTCATCAAGGTCGAGAAGCAGGTGCTGATCGGCTGGCGCGATGTGCCGGTGACCACCGAAGGGCTGGGCAAGACGGTGCTGGCGCAGATGCCGCTGATCCGCCAGGCCATCATCGGGCGCGGCACCAACATCAAAAGCCAGGATGCGTTCGAGCGGAAGATACTGGCCAT
>BFBZ01001690.1_pt1 | contig 13895 bp, 5 predicted proteins | sample 1888401 | NCBI WGS metagenome assembly BFBZ01 (sample SAMD00112614, study PRJDB3348) | symbiont metagenome | host: Chara braunii | reverse complement strand
ACGGGCACCGCCGGTTCTTCGGGCGGGAGCGACAGCACCTCATCATCCGGGAGCGGTTCGCGGAGCAACCGTGATCCGACAATCGGCACGAGCAAACCCGTGCCGAACCCCAGCGCGCTTCCTCCTGCCATCCGCCCAATAAMCCCGCCGGCGATGGCGTTCAGGGCGAAGTACGCGATCGTGGCGAACCCGAGACCGATGGCCCATCCGCTCCCGTAGCCGGCGGCACCCGCGCCCGGTGAGGGCAGCCCACCGGGGAGTACCATCATCTGCCCCACCAGCAGTGCCGCAGACACGCAGATCGAGACCGTGAGTACCCACACACCGACCGCCGGCCAGGTGCGGGTGGGCCGTTTCTCGGTGGTCACGGTCACAATCGGCTCCGGCCCGGTCGGCGGGGCGAGTTTCTCGATCTTCGGTTCCGCCGGCTCCGCGCTGGGCGGCAGCGCCGGCAGCTTCACGGGTTGCGTCTGAGGTAGTACCGGCTCAGGAGCTGCCCCAGATACCTCCGGAATGTTGGCGGGCCGCTCCGGTAACGCGCCGCACACGGTTCGGCCCAGGTCCGCGAGTAACTTGGCGTATTCACCCGTGGTATTCGCCTGTGCCAGATCGAGGTACTTACCCTTCGCTCCCTCCCACAGCGGCTCGAATGCTTTCCGGTGGTCCGGCAGTGCGACGACGTGAAGTTGATCGATTCGCTTGTTCCGGAGGTATTTGACCGTTTCGGCCGCGCTTTTCATCCGCCCGTCGGACCGTTTGGGTCCGCCGTCGGTGACCAGAAGCAGTACGCGAACGGCCGACACGCGGAACGGGCAGTCGGCCGCTTCCGCGAGGCCGTCCAGACTGCTCTCGCCCTCGCCGCCCCCGCCGCCGAGCTTGAGCCGGTGAACCGCATCGCGAAACGGTGCGAGTTCCGCCGTCATCCGCTCGCCTTTGATCCGCGGGATCTTGAGCGGTTGGCCGAGCGTCGTGTCCTGAAAGCCCACGAGCCCGAACCGCGTGTCGAGCCAGCCCTTTTCGAGTTCGGAGCCGAACGCGGGCAGTGCTGCGCCGATTCCCGTTACGGTCTTCTGCATGCTGCCGGTGCAGTCGAGTACGAGCACCACATCGACGGGCACCCGCGGCGCGGCACGAACTTCGACACCCAACTCGGTTTGGGATTCGACCGTAACGCCGTCCGGCGCCGCTCGTGCGGTGACCGCGGCCTTGTACGTTCCGGGCTTGGCGGTGCCATCTGCCGATAACTCGCCCATCGACTCGATCTGCCCGGCCGGGATCGTCGTTGTCGGCGCCGTTACGCCGGGCGGGAGGTCATTGAACTCGACCGTTATGGCCCCATCGAAGTTGCCACGCCCGACCCGCACGGCGTATGTGTTTTTCCCGCGCTGGTACGTCTGAACCTTCGGTGACGCGCTGACCGTCAACCGCGGCGAACCGACCGGGAGCGCGTGAACCGTCATCTCGATCGCCGTACTCGCTGAAAGGGTCAAGCCGTTGGCGGTCGCGGTCGCATTCGCGGTGAGTCCGTAAGTGCCTGGTTTCACGGTGGGCGGGACCGTGACTGTTGCCTGGCCGCCCGTTACGCCCGCGGGAACGATGACATCGGCCGCGCTCAAGCCCACGGCCGGAGCGGTGAACTTCACGGATACGGGGCCCTCGAACCGGTCGCGGGCGACACGAACACTCAACGTGCCGTTCCCGCCAGGGTATGCCGCCACGCACGGCGATATAGTCAGAGCCAACTGAGCAGACGGAGGAGCGGGGACCGGTGTTTGTGCGGCCCCGACCGCCAACCCGGACGGAGGGCGCAGGAAGTGCCAGAGAAGCTCCCCGACCGTGAGCGCCGCGAGCAACCCGGCGATCGAGCCGTACAGGCCGAAAAGCACCGGGCGGGGCAACTTGTCGAGGAACGGTGGGACGGACATGAACGGGCCTCGCGTGGTCGAGAACCCAGAATCGCGCGGATGATTTTCGTAGGGTGGGACCAGGCGTTGCGCCGGCCCACCGGCTCCGCGGGCGAACACCACCTCGGGGATGGTTCTCTGCTCAGTGGGACGAGGCTTGGTACCGGCCCACCAGCTTCTCGATGTCGCCGGTGGACCGGCGCAACGCCTGGTCCCACCCTACAAAACGCCTACCAGCTTCTCGATGCCGCCTACGAAATACGAAACCCGTCCGTGAGAGCGGGTGTCACTTGTCCTTTTTCGGTTCCACCAGAGTGATAGGTTGCACGCCGTCCTTGACATCGCGGTAGCATTCCAGCCAGAACGCTTCCAGATCGTTGCGGGCGGTGCCCTGGAAGTCCTTCGCGGCCTCGTAGCGGCGGCGGCGCTGGGCCGGGCCGTTGAAGGCCAGCGGGCCTTCCAGGTCGATCACGCGGTACAGGTCGCGGCGGACCAGCTCGAGGCGCCGGGTTTTGTCTTCATCGCCGTACAGGAAGTGATACTGGGCGCTCAGGAACCACACCGCCGACTCGTTCGAGTAGTTCAGCAGGCCCGCGTCCACCCACGCCTTTGCCGCCGCCTTGTCGGCCGCGCTCGCGTCGGCCTTGGCGAGCAGTTTGGCGCCGGTCGCGAGGCTGAAGTTCGCGACCTGTTCGTCGGTGGCCTTCGGCCCACCGATCGACTTGATCCGCACCTTCGGCGCGCCCTGCTCCGGCCTAATCACGCGCCGCGCATACAGTGGGTGCTTGAGCAGAAGCTCGGTGAGCTTGGCTAACGCTTCTGGAGCGACCGCCCCGACCGTGCGCGCCTCGAAGACGAGGGTCGCCGTGTCGTCGTACTTGACGGCGACGATCTGCACGCCGTCGAGGGCCGGGTACGCCGGCGTCACCCGTTGTACGCGGTCGAGCATGAGGCTCATCGGGATGACCGTGAGCTTCGGCGCCTGCGGTGACAGGTCGGCCCCGCTGGGCGACTTGAAGTAGGCGTCCTTCCACTTCGGCTCGCTCGCCAACTGCTTGAGGAGCGCCGCCAGTTCGTTGTTTTGCGTCTCGGTATTGACCACTCCGGAAAGTGTGTACTGGCCGTCCAGGTCGAAGGAGCCGCGCTCGATCAGCACCCCGTACCAGCGCTTCTGGTCGCCGGCCATGATCTTGCGGACCTCGGCCGTGAGGCCCGGCAGAAGCGGCTCCTTGCTCCCGGTCTCGGCGGGCGGGGCGGGGGCGCCCTCGAATTTCACTTCAGGCACGCCCTGCGGGAAGTGTTTCAGGACGAGGCGGTTGAATTCCGTTGCGACGGCCTTGAGATCGTCAGGGGCCGCGACCTGATAAACGAGAACCAATCCGCCGCCGTCTTTGGCGACCGCGTAGTGCTTCTGAGCGAGCGCCGCCGGATCGTCACTGAAGTACAGGCGGCTCAGCCGGACGTCATCGCGAGTCCGTACCGCCCACTTCCGCAGTTCGTCTTTCAGTTCGTTGACCGGCACCACTTTCATGCGGTCGGGCGAGACCGGACTGGTGGTCAACAATTTGTACCGGTCCGCGGCGGCGTCGCCTTTGGCGATCCGGGCCTTGAGTACGGTCTGAAAGGTGTCGTTCAGGTCTTTCTTCTGAGCGCCCGTGAGGCCGGGCTGGAGGCCAGCGGGCATGAACTCGCCGGCCGGGCCGAACACCGCGCCGGGGTCCACCCGCACGCCGTCGAGCGCGGGGCGGGCCGCGACGGCAGCGCGGAAGTCTCTGGCCGGGTCGTCCACGCCGGCCGGAAACGCGAGCGTGATGCGAACCGGCTTCGTGCCGCCGAGAACGTCCGACCACAGTCTCCGAATTGCGTCTTGGATCACGTCCTCTTCCAGTTTGTCTTCACCGAGCCGCGCGCCGGTCACAACGAACCGGCCCTCGGACCCGTCATAGACGAAATGCGCCCGGTCAGCTCGCAGTCGCTGCGTCGCGACGTCCTTCGAACCGGCCAGGAGCTTCTGAACCTCGGACGCCGACACCGGCCACGCCTTCACCTCTTTGAGAGCAAACGCGACCTGCGGTTTGCCGTCCTTCTTCCGAACGGCCGGGTTACCGGCGATTGCCTTCACCCCGTCCCCGGTGAGCCACGCTTCGATCGTCGCGTCGTCCGCGCGGTGACCCGTGAGAACGAGGTCGCCTGTGGGACCGAATTCGCTGCCGTTCAGATACACCCGGTCCGCGGGGCGCGGGTCGTCGCGTGTGCCTTTGGCTCCAGCGGCGTTCGCGAGCGTCTGGAGCGCGGCGTGCGGCGTGAGTTCGCCCCGCGGTTTGCCCTTGTCGTCCACCGCGCCCACCGTCACGACGCCGTCCCAACTGAACAGCGCCTTCTTGTCTCCGCCGAGTTGTTTGAGGATGAGATCTTTTGCTGCGTCGCCGATCTGCGATTCGGCGTCCCCGTCCGGCTTCGCGCCGGCGTCGATGAACACGCCGGTCACCTTCACCTTGTCACCGGCCGTTTCGAGGCCGTCCACGCGGAGCCGCTTCAGGCTCGGGTTGTCCTTGCCCTCGGCGTCCTTGCCGGCTGCAAGTGCCTTTTGAATCGCTGTCGGGTTCTTCTTCGCGGCCTCGACCACTTCGGCCGCGTCCTGTGCGCCGGCGTGCCGGCTGTGGAGTGTGAACGCGGCCAAAACGGCCGCGAGTGCGGCCGCGCGCGACAGGGAGTGGGACCGGGACATGAGTTCCTCACGGAGGTCAGACACGTGGGTCCGTCGATTCCGGGAAACCGTCCTTGGCTGCCGGCGGACGATCCGCCGGCGGGGGCGCGACATGGGGKTCGGCCCGTTCGGCCGGCTCCTCGGCCGACGGGAGAACGTCCGCTTCCTCGCGGGTCTCGCCTTCGGCGGTTGCTTCGAACACGAGTGGCGATGCGTCTTCGATCGCCAGTGGCTCATCGACCGCCAGCGGTTCTTCGATTCCCTCGTCGGTTGCTAACGGTTCTTCGAGTTCCTCGTTGGTCGCTAATGGTTCTTCGAGTTCGTTTTCCACTGTCAGTGCCAGCGGTTCTTCGTGTCCGTATTCCGCGCTGGGTGCCTCGGGGGAGGCGGCTTCGTTCGCTAGCGGCATTTCGTTTACGGGTTCGTTATCCTCGGGGATCGCCTCGGGAGAGACGCCTTCACTTGCCAGCGGTATCTCGTTTACGGGTTCGTTATCCTCGGGGATCGCCTCGGCACCGGCGACATAAAGAACGACCAGCGTGCAGTCGTCGTTCACCATGTCTTTGGACCGGCGGAGCGTGTCCAGTTCGGCGTGCCAGTCGTCTTGGGGCAGCGTTTCGAACCGGTCCCATTCCGGGCCGGGGCCGGTGGAACTCTTGAGCAGTCGCGCCGCGACCGCGTCGGTCGCCAGCACGAACCGGTCGCCGGGTTGACACGTCCCCGCAGCGGCGACCGCGAGCGTGCGGAAGCCGGGGTTCGATCGGACGAGCAGCGGGGCGGAGCCGAACTGGTCGGCCGCGACGACCGGGAAGGTGCCCAGCAGCCGCCCGCCGCGCACCCAGAACAGGCTGGCGTCCCCGACCGCGGCGGCCCGCCACGGGCGCTCGCCGTCGGCCTCCGGGCCGACCTCCAACGTGAGCAGGGTGGCCGCCGCACCGACCTGGTCGACCTTGGCCTGCTTCGACCAGTTCAGGTTATTGTAATTGATCGCGGTGCGCCATTCCGTTCGCAGCCCGTTCACCCATTTATTCAGAGAAATCGGTTCACGCACGTCGGGCCGGTCGGTCAGGAACCGCTGGCTCAATTGCTGCGCCCAGATGTTGCAATAGATGCCGCTGCTGGCCCCGTCGGCGATCGTTGCCGCTCCGCCGGGTGCGTCCACGGCGTAAGCGTCTTCCCACTGCTCGGGGGTGTTGCCCATCTTCGGTGCCCACATCGCGCGATTCGCGCGGAAGCCGCCGCTCCCCGCCCACGCGACCGTGTCCTCACGCCACGAGTACGTGAAAAGTGCGTTCCATTGGTCGGAAATGTCCCAGTAATTAATCGACAATGCGCGGGGGGTAGTGAACGAGCCATTCGCGATCTCCGGCAGCTCGCACGACAACGGGAATAATTCCGCCAACGGTTCAACGGCAGGCGCGTCACACCAAATTCCCGCGGGTGCCGAGTCGCCCGGCATGAACACGTAGTGCATCAGGCGGGCGGGTCCGTAGCCGGTGGCGAGCAGGCCGAGCGACCGCGCGACGCGGAAGTACGAGTTGTCGAGCGCGTCGGCGGTGGTGCAGTGGATCACGACCGGCGGCCGGGCCGCGAACCGCCCCGTGAGCCACACCGACACCATCTGGTACACCGCCGCCAGCGCGGCCGTCGGGCACGGGTCGCCCTCACAGGGTGGCAGTACGGCCCACTTCTTCGGCTGGCCCTCGGCTTCGCGCGCGACGGCGGGCATCTGGGCCACTTGCGCCAGCGGCACGAGCCGCGGCTTCGCATCGCCGTCGGGCAGAAGCGAGAGGAGTTGCGGTGAACCGTCCGGGCCGGTGCGGTAGCCCAGGACAGCGACGTCGATGGCGCCGACCGCGTAGCCGCTCGCGACGGTGTTCACCAGACCGTCGAGTAACTCGTCGGCCAAGTGCCGCACGGCCGCAACGGCTACGGTTTCGCCGCGCCCGGTGACCACGTCTACGGTCATCTCGGCCGAGAGGCGGAGCAGCAGCACGAGGCAACCCGGCGGCGGCTCGGTGGGGATCGGGTCCATCGTCCAAGTTCCCGAGTTCCAAGTTCCCGAGTTTCAAGTCGGACGCAGAAAGCCGAGTTCCTGTCTTCAACTTGGAACTCGGGAACTTGGAACTCGGGAACGAATGATTACCGCAGGTGCGGCGGCAGCGTGGCAGCGGCGACCACCTGCGTGCCGACGTTGAGCAACTTGAGCATGCTGACCGCGTCCGCGTTGAACGCCATCGCCTTGCACCCGGTCGGGGCCGCGATGCCCTTCACCTCGGCCATGTGCCGCAGCTTGTCCGGCAGGTTGCTGGACATGCCGAACAGGTCGCGGGCGTACTCGTCCGGCAACACGCTGTCCGTCGCCGGGAGGAACACCGGCTGCGCGTCGCGGCCCGAGAGGTGACAGTTGAACAGGAGGACGTTCCCGTCGGCGGTGGCGAGCCCCTTGAGGTCTTCGGCGAACGGCACCGGCAGCCCGTCGGTGGACTCACCGTCGGACAGGTTGATGACGATCGGCGGGAAACTGTTCGGGTGCGCCTCGACCCACGCCTGCACCACCTGCTTGCAGTACCCGAGGGCGGTACACATCGGGGTGCCGAACATCTCGGTCGGCGGCGGCGAGCGGAACCACACCGGGAACGCGATCTGTTTCTCGACCTCGGTGAGCCCGCCGGCCCCGTCGTCCACGAACTCCTTCTTCCGCCGCTGTTCGATCTCCAGCGGGTGGTCGTACAGTTCGCTAATGGAGACGAGGTCGCGGCCGGTCAGCGCGGTCTGGAACAGCGGTTTCACGATGGCGACGCCGTTGGCGTCGGTGGTGTACCCGATCAGTCCCACGTCGAAATAGTTCCGCGGCTTCTCCTCGCCCTTTTCACAACTCGTGATCAGCTCCTGGAAGAAGCGGTTGATGGCCGTGGACACGGTGTCCATCTTCGCCCGCTGCGTCCCCGCGATGCCGTCGAGCATCGAGTTGGACAGGTCCACCAGGAACACGATACAGCCGGGGTTGGCGCGGTCGATCTGCATGTCGTAGGGCATGACACACTCCGAGAACGGTTCGGGGTCGTTCGGTTTAGCGGCGCCGATAACCAGTTCGGCGCCCGCGGATGGTCCTCATCGTACTGGTGTTCAAGTCGCTCCGCTGACGAGACTTTTCAGAACGTCCGGTCGCACACCATACAGTACCGTTCGCCGGGTTTGCCCGGAGCTTTGCGCCCGCAGATGGGGCAGGCGTCCTGGGCGCCGGGTTTCGGTGCCGTTACAGGGGCCGGGCCCGGCGGCCTCGGCGCGGGCGGGGCCACCGGCTTTGAGACCGCGGGAACCGGCGGCTTCGGCGCGGGCCGGGCGGGCGGCGCCGACTTCGGAGCGGGAGCCGGCACCGCGGGCCGCGCCGCTGCGGGCGGCGCAACGGGTGACTCGTCGAGATCCAGAATGGACGGCGTCGCCGGGCGCGCTGGGGGCGGCGGGCCGATCGGCACCGGGAGACCGTCGTCGTAATCCGGCTCCGCCGGTTTCGCCGGCACCGGGGCGGGCGTGGCCGTCACTTGTGGCGCAGGTGCGGCCGGGGGCGGTACGGGGATCGGCGGGGGTTGAGGAGCCGGTGCGGTCGGCGGTCGGTCCCCTTCGGGCGCCGTCAGGCCGCCGGTTCGCACGACGACGGTCACGCCGCCTGCGGTGCGGGTGTCGCCATTGGTCACGGCCACCTCGCGCTGTGTCGGAACGTCCTCACAGTAGACTTTCCCGTCGCGAATCCAATAGCGGAGGGCAATCGCCGATGCGCCGCGTGCCCACACGGTACACGCGCGGGCATCGCCACCGACTTTCACCGGTTCGGGGCCGAGGTTCACGGTGATGCTCTCGCGCTCACCGAACCGCACCTCGAGCCACGCCCGGCGGAACGCGGCCTCGACCACGGCCACCATGAGACCGATGCAGAAGCCGAGGAGCACCGCACCACCAAACCGGCCGATCCATTCCGCCGCTGCCGACAAACCCCAGAACGCGATCGCGCCGAGCAGTCCGCCACCCAGCCCCGCGAGTGCGGCCTTCTTGCCGTCCAGGTTCGGGATGAAGAAACTCACCCCCCAGCCGAGCAGACCGCCCAGTAGAACCCAGCCGATGAGGAAACCGAGTTTCGCGATCCCGACGGCGAGGAACACGAAATACAGGACCTGCCCGACGCTGCCGGACACGAACCCGGCCGCAGTCGCTCCCAGGACGACGAGTGCGAGTGGCACGCGGTCCGACGCGAACGGCGCTTTGCCCAGGTACCGGTTCTGCCCGGCCAGGAGCGCGAGGCAGAGCCCCAGCGCCAGAAGGGCCGTCCAAATGCCGATCGAAATCACCGCCCAAAGTGAGAACTGCGATTTTGGAACGACCAATGCGGGGTCGGCGGAATGGCTCACTCTCTCACCGAGAGCAACGATCTTGATTGGGCTCTCGCCGGGTGTGGCCGCGTCGGTCGCTTTGAAAACGAGTTCGCCCTCACTCTGGTTCGGTTGAAGGACGATCGGTTCGGCGGTCACGGATGCCGGCAACCGCTCGGCCTTCACTTCCACTTTGCCCGAGAAGAACTCGCGGCGGACGGCGATCGGTACCCGGAGGGTCGCGCCGGGAGCCAGCTGAAATGTGTCGGGCGCAAACACCTCGACTTTCGGCTCCAGCTGGAACTTGTAGATGAGCCTTTTCGGTCCGTCTCCCGCTCGGTCCTTGCGAATGGTCCCCTTGAACTCGCGGCGCTCTCCGCCGTGCAAGACGTTGATCTTGTAGTCGGATTCCGACGGCCCGCGCGGGCACTGCTGGTAAAAGTTGAGGTACACACTGTAGGTGCCCATCGGGGCCGTGCCCTTGGCCCAGTAGATGTTCTCGACCGGCTCGACGATGGGGTCCCGACAGCCGGCGTTGCGGTCCACGTCGAGTTCGCCACCGGAGCGGGAGCGCCGGTGGTTCGGCTTCCAAAAGATCTCGGACCCGTCCGGGTCCACACAGTGCAAGTCGAGGTCGTTCGTGTCGAACCAGATGAGGGAGATTTGCACGTCGCCGCTCTTCGCGCCGGCCGCTTTCAGTCGGTCGAGAAAGTCGCTCGGCGGGGGCGGCGGGTCGGTCGGGGTCGGGCGGGAGATGAGCGACGGGGCTTCCTTTGCGCCGGCCCGCGCCGCGACCTCTCCGGCAACGAACAAGTACGGTTCGCCGATGAGCCAGCCGGCCAGACAGCCGACCGCCCCGAACGCACCGAACAGCAGCACCTTCTTCCGCGCCACGAGCAGATTCATGGACCGCCCCAGCCGGGTCTTTCGAGCTATGTTCCGCCGCCGCCCAGGGCCGGGGCCGCTTTCAGGCCGTCCAACAGGCTCTGCAACCGCGTCCGGATCTTGAGTTCGTCGTCCACCGGAAGTGGCCCCGCTCCCGGAGGGGGCTTCAGCCGGTCCATTTTGTCTACGTACTCTTTTTGGGCCTCGCACGCATTTTTCAACTGCGTCACCGATTTGATCGTCCACTTCGGCCCGCTCGCCCCGGCCCCGACCTGTTTCCGCTCGTTCGAAAAGATGATCGCGGCGAGAGTCAGATCGGTCGGTTGCAAGTTCTTCGGGTACTCTTCGGACATCGCATGGGCGATGAACGTGCTGTCACCGGGGAACAGCTTGACCACGTTCATCTCATTGAGCCCCTCCGCGGTGGCGGAGAGGTCCGCCCGCTTGTATGTGCCGTTCCCGAGAGGGTATTTGACCTTCACTTCGGCGCGGGGCACCGCTCTGTCGCGGAGCAGGACCGTGTCGTCCAGGCGCACCTTGTCGGGCACGAACGCTTCGCAAAACTCCTGCACTTTTTCGCGGAGGAGCGCCTTCGTTCGCTCGTCCTTCGTGTCGGCGTACTGGTCGCCCACCTGCTTGAGCCACGCGGCCGCACCGTCGGGGTTGGTGAACAGGTCGGCGCGGGCGAACAACTTGAGCAGCTCCAAACTGGCCCGGCACTGGTCGGCCACCGCGCCCTGTGCGTCGATTTCGCCGCGGAGCTTTTCGTTCAGGGGTATCCGCTCCTCGTCGGCCTGTTTCTCGGCCGCGCGCAGCCCGTCGATGAGCGTCCTCACTCCGGTCAGCGTTTCGACGGCGGTCTTCACCTCGTTGTTCCCGGTCTTCAGAGGCAGTTTTACGGCCACCGCCGCGCGGTACTGCGTGTCGGCCAGCGCGGCCAGCGCCTTGACGACGTTCAGCCGGGCCTGCACGCGCCACAGAGCGGTCTTCGAGCGGTCCGCGAAGCGCGACCGGTCGGAATACTGGTTGATGAGTGCGGTGGCCGTGTCCAGAGCTTTGATCGCGTCGGCCGTTGAGGTGACGGCCGGCGGCCGGGCGAGCCACTCCCGCACCTCTCGCTCTTCCTTCCGGGCCTGGTTCGCGTCCACGACCCACCGGTCGTAGGACGCCTTCAGCTTGCCCGCGAACGTCGGCCGCTCGACACCGGAGAGGAACAGGTCGAGGTCGTTGAGGTCGGCGGACCGAAGGGCGGACGCGCGCGTGACGCTGGTGGCGGCGGCATCCGTCGTCAGGTCTTCGGGACCTGGCGATCGGAACTGCCACGTAAGGGCCACGGCCTTCCGCACCTCGTCGGCCCCGGCGGCGGTCCGGGCTCGGGCCTTTTCGAGTTGCTCCTTCGTCGCGCCGCGGTCGACCGGCGCGTCGGAGACAATCATGTCGGTACGGGCCACCCCGTTCACCTGCCACGCGGCGTACAGTCCGAACGGGATCGCGAGCAACAGAAGGAACCCGCCGCCTGTGCGCCCCTTCATGATCGGCCTCCGTCAGAAAAACACCCAGGGCACACAGGGCGGGAGCCCAGTGTTTTCTTTCGCCCCTGTCTGGCTACTTGTTGTTCGAAGGACTCGCCTTCGGCTGTTCCGGTTTCGTTTCCTGTTGCGGGGCGTTCTTGTTCGCGAATCTGACGTAGGCGATCGCCCCGCCGATGATGAGTACGCTGAGCGCGCCCGCCATAATGGTGAGCCCCAGCCAGCCGCCCCGTTCGGCCCGCCGGGCCGAAGAACCGAAGCCCGTCGATCGCGACCGCTTATTTCTCGAAGTCTGGGCCGGGTCCGGCAACTCGCCGTCGCCCTCGTCCTCGGCTTCGTCCTCGAACGGGTTGGTTTTGGACGCGGGTTTCGGACCGGTCTTTTTCACCGGTGTGGCGACGGCCCGGCGGATGGCGGCTTCGGCCCGCGGCTCAAGTGGTTGTCGTCGGGCTTCGGCGAGCAGATTCGGGTAGTGCAGTTCGGGCACACACGCCAGCACGAAATGCGCCTGGAACGCGGCCCGCCACCGGGCCGGGCAGGAGGCCGAGAGCGTGAGCCAGTGGGTCACGGCCGTCCGCGCCGAATGGTACTGAGCGTCCACCGGGAACGCGGCGCGGAACAGCGCGACGAGCGGCTCGAGGCGCGCGTTCTCGTGCGGCAGGTCGAGCTGATCGTACCCGCCCTTCGTGTACGCCACCCGCACGAGAGCGAGAGGGTCCACTGCGAACGCATCGCACGCGTGCGTGACCTCGTCGGCCCCGTCCCGCTCGGCGAGAGCGGGCGCGTCCACCCACTTGAGTAGATTGTTCGCGGCGAACAACCGGGCGACCCCGCCGTCCGGTAGCGCGGGGGCGAGCTTCATCCCGGCCGCGGTCAGCCGCTCGGCCGCGGTCCGCAGGTGCGTGTGGACGCCACGCTCCCAGGCGTGGATCACCTGGGCATCGTCCCCCTCGGCCACCTCGATCAGGTCCGGCGAGATCAGGGCCGGGGTGAGCGCGTCCAGATAGCCCTTCCACACCTCCTTGCCGGCACCCTCGCCGCCGAGTCCTATCAGCAGGCGGGCGAGCCGGTCACGGTCCAGCAAAAACGCGCCCCAGTCGTCCTGAGTCAGCCCGACGACCGTACACAGTTTGATCCAGTCGTCGGGCTCCAGGGTGTCGTCTGCGAGCAACCGGTCCATGAGCTTGGCCGCGCCCGCGGAGTACGGGGTGAAGAGCCCGGCGAGAAATTTCGGGTCGGTCTCCAGGTGCGGCCGGGCGTGCTTGACATAAGCGGCCAGAGCGGGAGCCGGTGCGCCGAGGAGGAACTCGCGCGCGCGCTTGTGCATCTGCTGACGGCCCGGTGCGGGCACGTGCGCCAGCCAGTTCAGCGACTCGCCCGCCATCAGGACGAACGCGGTGAACCCCGCCCACTCCGGCGGCGCGCCCAGGAGCGGTTCGAGTTCGCCCAGCCCGACCGGCACGAGCAGCGGGCGCGGCGGGAGCAGGCCCACGTCGCCGCACGCGGCCCGGAGCCGGGCGCGCACATCGGTCGGCAGCTTGGCCAACTTCCCCTCGGCCTTTTCGCTGCCAATGAACCTGTTGAGGTACTTGCGGGCTTCGGCCGGTCCGGCGGCCTCGCGCACGACCGCCCACCGCGAATCCCAGGTGCGGAAGTCCTCGCGCAGGACCGCTTCAAACCCCTCGTCCCAAAACTCCTTCACCCGCTCCGGGTCACCCAAGAAGGAGCGGAACGCGGTCCTGACATCGGTGCGGCGCGCGTCGAGGGCCGCGGTCTTCACGATCGGCCATATCGGGCCCACGCGCCCTTTTAATTCGTCCGCCCCGATCGGGTCGGCCTGGAGCCCGAGCAGGTCGTCGATGCCCGCCGTACCGGCGTCCACGCGGGCCAGCCCCCGCGCGCGCCTCAGCGCCGACGGTACGCGAGGCAGCCCGGACGGGTCCACACCCATCGCGTGCCGGACCGTCGGAAGGAGTTCCCATTCGCCGCGCGCGGCCAACTCGATCAACTCGTCGATCCCGGCCGGTAGCGACTCGGCCAGGGGGGCGCGCAGTTCGCGCGACGATCGCGCCGGCACGATCGTGTCCAGCGCGATGCCGCGGGTGGTGCCCAGGTCGGCGTCGAGCCCCTTGCCGTTCTCCGGCGGGCCGATGTACGTGCCGACCACTTCCGCCAGCTTGTAATCGCGGATGTTTCGGTGGTACGGCTCGAAGGTGGAGAAAGTGAGGTCGTCCGTAACGGCCGGCGGGAGCAGCCTAACTGCGCCGTAGAGCAATAGTGCTACAACGCCCGGTTCCGCATGAACGTACAGCCGGCGGCGCTGCGGCTCCTCTTCCGCGGCGAGCAGGAGCAGGGCTTGAAGTGCGCGGGCAAACAGGTCGGACCGCTCGGCACCGGACGTGCGCAACCGCGGCGGGCAGACGGTCAGACTCAGGTCCGTCGGACCGGGCGGTTGGTCGCCGAGGAACGCGGTCAGCGCGGCGTCGCTCACCAGAGGCCCGAT
>BFBZ01000028.1_pt21 | contig 13898 bp, 19 predicted proteins | sample 1888401 | NCBI WGS metagenome assembly BFBZ01 (sample SAMD00112614, study PRJDB3348) | symbiont metagenome | host: Chara braunii | reverse complement strand
CCGCGATCATCTCGGGTCTCCTGATGGGCTTCTCGCCGCTCAAGCTGATCGCCGAATATGGCCGCACCATCCGCCTGTGCGCGATCTCGCTGATCACGATCTCGGCGATGCTGGCGATCGGCACGCTGACCCGGCTCTCCGGCGTCGATGCCACGCTCGGTCTCGCTTTCGCGGCGACCGGCGTGCTCTACCCCTTCTTCGGCACCTTGCTCGGCTGGCTGGGCGTGGCGCTGACCGGGTCGGATACCGCGTCGAACGTGCTGTTCGGCAATCTGCAGAAGATCACCTCCGAGCAGCTTGGCCTGTCGCCGATCCTGATGGCGGCGGCGAACTCGTCCGGCGGTGTGATGGGCAAGATGATCGACGCGCAATCGATCGTGGTCGCCTCGACCGCGACCAACTGGTACGGCCACGAGGGCTCGATCCTGCGCTACGTGTTCCTGCACTCCATCGTGCTGGCGTGCTTGGTCGGCCTGTTCGTGACGTTGCAGGCCTATGTCTATCCGTTCACGGAGATGGTGCTGAAATAACGCGGCGAGGCGTCGCGCAAACGACAATCCCCGCGGGTGCGAGCCCGCGGGGATTTTGTCTTTCCAGCATCTTTTCCCGCCCGGCCAAGCTGGCCAATCGCGGCCCCGTCCCATACAAGGGCGGCGTCGCAATTGCGGGGAATGGCATGAGCTCGTTGAAGCGGATTTTGAACGGCGGCATGGCCGCGCTGGCACTCGCTGCAGCGGCTTTTGCCGCGGTTCCGGCCAAGGCCCAGGAGGAATTCCCGTTCGGCTTCGTGATGACGCTCGATGCCGCGCGGATGCCGGGCTCGAAACGGATTCCCTCGATCGAGGTCGGCGACAATGGCGAGGTGATCCTCGAACTGTGGTGCGACGGCGGCAAGGGCCAGTTCTCGGTTGCCGGCAACACCATCGTCTTCGTTCCCGGCGCGATGGAGAACCGCAATTGCACGCCGGACCGCGCGCAGGCCGACAAGGACCTGCTCGCAACACTCGGTGACATGAGGAGCTGGCGACGGCAGGGTGATCAGGTCACGTTCATCGGCAGCAAGCAGCTGCGCTTCGTGATCAACAGCAACTAGAGCATGATCCGGAAAAGTGCGAAGCGGTTTTCCGAAAAGATCATGCTCAAACAAATAGCTAAAGCGTCGTATCGCCCGCTCAAGGCGTCGCTATCAATCCGCTCGCGGTGGCGACGATCCAGCGGTTGCCCCAGCGCACGATGGAATCGACCCGCCCCAATCCTGGCACCAGGTCCCCGCGCGCGGCCATCTTGACGCCGTCCGGTCCCTCCAGCACGGCGGTGCCGTCGCGGACTTCGACCACCGACCATCCGGGGATGGTGCTCGGCCGCGTCTCCGGTCCSGCTGCAAGCTGCGGCTTCGAGCCGAGCGCGGCGGCTTGCGCGCCGAGCGTGGTCGGMGCGGCGCCGAGCACTTGCGGGCGCGGATTGRCGACGGTCTTGGGAATGCTGCCRGTGACCGACGGCTCGGCGGAGGCGGTCCGGCGCGGGSTTTCGCTCTTYCGGCTCGGCGGYGCCTCCGCGAYGYGCGGGGCKGGYGCTTCCTTCTGGGCYACCGGGATCGGCGCGGGGCYRGYGAAGTCGTGCCAGTTGGCGCCGCCGGTCCATCCGAGCACGAAGCTCGCGGCGAGCGCGGTGGCTGCCAGCAGCGCGGTGCCGATCCGATCGGCGAACGGCTCCCGCAGCAGCAGGGCGGCGTCGTGATTTTCGCCTGAAACATCCCAGAGGTCTGCCGTCTGCACCGGCGAATGACCCTCCGTCGCATCTGTTGGCCAGACGCTCGCAGCACTGATCGGCTCGCGGTCTTGCATGGCGTGACCTGTGTTTGGTGCGACGATGATGATCCTCGAAACTGAATCGAGCCTTAATTTTCGGTGACCGAACTGCGGCAGCACGGAGCCTTTTGGTCGCAGGCACCCGTAGATTGACGGGGAAGCGGCGCCGGTCGACAGTTGCGGGGACAATCCCTCCAGCTGCGCCTGGTCGTATCCGAGATGCGCAAGTCCGAGATCAGCATCGCTGCCGAAGACCCCAGGCAGCCGGAGGTCCGGCACCTGATCGCGCTGTCGGATGCCTATCTGGAGGCGCTGTATCCGCCCGACAGCAATCACCTCGTCGGCGTCGCGGCACTTGCCGCGCCCGGCACGGTGTTTCTGGTCGCGCGCGTCGACGGCGAGCCGCTTGGGACGATTGCGTTTCGGCCAGTCGCGCCAGATCATGCCGAGATGAAGCGGATGTTCGTGCGCGCCGACGCGCGCGGACAGGGGCTTGGCCGACGCCTGCTCGCGGCGCTGGAAGACGCGGCGCGCGACCGGCGGATCGCGCGCATCAGCCTGGAGACTGGAATCCGGCAGCCGGAGGCGATCGGGCTCTATCGTGCCGCCGGCTACCGGGAGTGCCCGCCGTTCGGGGACTACGCGCCGGACCCGCTCAGCCTGTTCATGACCAAGCGGCTCTGACCCGAGCATTCGCGCGTCTGCTACACCTCATGCAGCTCCAGCGGCGTTGCGATCTCGACCAGGATGTTGCCGGGCGCGCTGCAGTAGAAATGGGTGCCGCGCCCGCCGCGCCCGGCCTGGATCGGCTGCGGCGACATCCCGCCAGCGGCGAGTTCGTCACGCTTGGCTTCGACCGCGGCGACGTCGGCGAGATAGAAGCCGAGATGGAAAGTCTCGGGATAGGTCGGATCGTCCGGCTTCGCGCGCATCAGGGTGAGCACGAAGCCGTCGTCATTGCGCAGGATCGTGAAGGCGCTGCCGCGCGCGAGCAGGTTCTCGAAGGCGAAGAAGCGCTGGAAGAATGCAGCGAGGCCGCCGACGTCGGAGGTCGCAAGATTGAGATGTTTCAGTTGCATCAGTGTTATCCGTTCAGGTTTGAGGAACGGACGGTGACGACACCAAAGCCGACGGAAGAGCCGAAATGATCCTGTGCACGACCCAACCGGCAGCGTGACGGCCTCGTCACTCTGTCCGGCCGTGGGTCTCACCGCAAAGCGGGGGCTAGTATTCCCTGACGGGAACTGGCCGGGCTTACCAATCCGGCTATACCTATTTTCGGCGGAGACGCCCGTACCACGCCGGCGGAGGCAACGTCAAATCTCCTGTGGTGATGCGTCGTTTCGTTGGTTGATACGCGGCGCAGCGGTCGTTTCCGGACGTCGTCTCCGCAAACCGGGTCGCCGCCGCAACCGCGCGCGGCTATAGCGGTCGCATGCTCGACTTCGCCGCACAGTATGAAGCCTTTCAACGCCGCGACCCGACCTGGGACGGTGTCGTGTTCGTCGCGGTCAAGACCACCGGCGTGTATTGCCGCCCGGTGTGCCGGGCGCGCACGCCACTGGCCCGCAACGTGCGGTTCTATGGCAGCGCGGCGTCGGCCGAGCGCGCCGGATTCCGGCCCTGCCTTCGCTGCCGCCCCGAGGCGGCGCCGTTCTGCCCGGCATGGAAGGGCACCCGGACGACCGTCGAGCGCGCGCTGGCGCTGATCGAGGATGGCGCGCTCGATCGCGGCAACGTCGCCGCGCTGGCCGATCGGCTTGGCATCGGTGCGCGGCATCTGTCGCGGCTGTTCGCCGAGCATCTCGATGCCTCGCCGCTCCAGGTCGCGCTCTCGCTGCGCGTGCAGCGCGCCAAGCGCTTGATCGACGGCAGCGATCTTCCGCTCGCGCTGGTGGCGGGGCGCGCCGGCTTCTCCAGTGCAAGGCGCATGAATGCCACCTTCGTAAAGCTCTACCGCCGCACTCCCGCCTCGTTGCGGCGGAAGCCGCCACCTCGCGTCATGAGGCAATGAACCCAAGGAGATCAGCAATGGCCAAGAGCTACGGCACTGTCAGCGCGGAACAGAAACTCAAGATGAGCGGCCTCGAATTCGTCCAGGGACTGGCCTCCGGCGCGCTGCCGCTCAACACGATCGCACGTACCCTCGGCTACGATGTCGCCGAGGCCGACCGCGGCCGCGTCGTCGTCACGCTGCTGCCGACCGACGCGCATCTCAATCCGGCGGGCACCGTGCATGGCGGTCTCACTGCCACGCTGCTCGACAGCTGCATGGGCCTTGCGGTGCAGTCGATGCTCGACGCCGGCACCAGCCAGACCACGCTCGAGTTCAAGATTTCGCTGGTACGGCCGATCACGCCGGATACCGGCGCGATCCGGGCCGAGGGCCAGGTGCTCAATTGCGGGCGCCGTGTCGGCACCGCCGAGGGCAGGGTTACCGACGACAAGGGCCGGCTGCTCGCCCACGGCACGACGACGTGCCTGATCTTCCAGGCTTGAGGCAGACCCGCTGCGGAGCAGTTGCACCTGCATCGCGAGATACGGTGCAGGCGCAATGATATTTGGAATCCCTCCAGTGAGGGCGCGTCCTGGAGACCTTCAAGTTCACCAGGATGGTCGATTGCGTTACCCGAACGCGCAAACAAGCGCGTTCGGGAGTGGTGATGCGATCGTCGATCAAGCCGCGGAGTCCGGCCGTGCTCAGCGCGGTCCCTCCGGATATCCCGACATGTTGTTCCAGCCGGCAGGCAGCTCGCCGCCCGGTCGCGCCGCGGGGCCGGCGTGTTCGGGCAGGCGGATCAGGCCGAGTTGAAGCATGGCGGTGATCGCGTCCTCCTGTCCGAGCTCTTCGGCGATCCGTCCCTCCCGCACGCGCAGCACGGTGGTGCCGGTGAACCTCATCTGGCGACCCGAGGCCGCGGGAAGCGAGCCGAGGCGGAAGTCGCTGAACGCAGGTCCGGTGTGGGTGCCGCCGCCTTCCCAGCGGCCGACGACGAGATCGCCTTCCGCGATGAGATCGCCGACGCCCCAGAAATTCAGATCCGGAAACGCTTCACGAAACTCGGTCATGAACTTCGTGACGGCGGCGCGGCCGCGCTTCGGCTCGTGCATCGGGTAGTGCACGACGATGTCGGCGGTAGCGAGCTCGTTGATCACGCGCGGATTCCAGGGATTGCCCCAGAATTCCTTGAACCACCGGCCGACCACGTTCTTGTTGTCCTCTGACATCTGTTCGTCTCCTTTTGCGCATTGCCGGTATCGCGGCCGGCGTTGTGTCGATGCGCGCAGTCAACATTCACAGCGGTGTGTCGAGCCACCCGATTTCAGATCGGGCGTGCGATCAAGCCTGAATCGAAATTCCGCTTTGCCGATATGTCGCTTGGCGCGAATTTTCGAGTGCCATGGCGCAATCGGGAAACGGGTGGTTCGCAGGGCACGAACGCGAAATCGTGTTCGCGAGAACACAGGAGACCATCATGCGCAAATTTCATTCGATTGCCGCGCTGTGCGGCGACGGACTTAGGCCCGAATTGCAGGCGTTGTTCGAGCGCCTTGCGATTGATCCACATTCCGAGCTCTTCGTCAGGGACGACGGGATGCTTCAGTCCGGCCCCGATCCTGCTGCGGAGACAGCAAGCAAGAGACACGCGAATGTCGTCCCGCTGCCGAACCGGGCGGCCTGATTCGGCCGGCTGTGAGCTACACGGAGCTCCGCGTGAGCAGAAGGAAGAGAAGGCAGAAGCCGAGGATCGTGAACGGATAGAGCAGGATCAGCATCACCGACGCCATCATGACCTCGCCACGGGCGTCGAAGAAAAACGGCGCAAGCTCAAACGGCATCACCACGCCGATGCCGGCGCTGATACTCCCGATCGTCACCAGCAGTCCGCGGAATTCGGGCCTGTCGTGTCGCACGGTGCCGGCGAAGAAAAAGCAGGTGATGGTTGCGGCGACAAAGACCGCCTCGGTTACGCGTATCAGCGTGACCGGCCAGTCGTTCCCCGGGACGAGATAGCCAAATACAAACAGCATGCCGGCCCCTCCGGACGGGATTGTGCTGAAGTGCAGCCCCTAGAGCCGTTTCCGTTCCGATTGAATCGGAACGGCGCTCTAGATTCTAGTTTTGACGCGTTGTCTTGACGCGAACCGGTGTCCACTTCGCTGGAAAACGCCCTACCGCCACACCGACTTGTCGGCGTCCCAGCGCTGGCCTTTGAGCTCCTTGACCAGCGCGTCGATCGCGCCGTTGTCGTCCTTGGCCTCGCTGCCTTCCTCGTCGCTGCCGGAATCGTCGGACAGATTGAGCTTGGCGCCGGCGCTGTCGTCCGACGTCGAGACGGTGGGGCTCGAGACCCACAGCATCAGCCGGTCCGAGCTGCCGGGCTTGTCGGGCGAGACGAGGGCGGTGACCTCGTAGTTCTGGGTGAGGCCGAGCGCAGGGTAGATCGCGCTGGGCCGCTTCAGCACCAGCTTGAGTTTGCCGGTATTCGCGTTCCATGTCGCCGAGGCCGGCTTTGCGGCAAGCGTCTTCGCCAGCACGCCCGCGATCGCGGATGCGAGCTTGTCCTTGTTGATCTTGTCGCCGTCGCGCCAATCGGCGGCGGCAAAGCGGATGGTGCGGTCCATCTCGACCACGCCGCTGGTCCAGCCGGCGGCCGTCACGCCGGGCGCTGATTTCGCCTTCGCAAGCAGCGCGCCGGCGTGCTCGGGATCGACGGTGAGGTTGAGGGTCTGCTCGCCGGAGCGCATCGCATCGCAGGTCACCGCGAGACTGGAGGTGCCGATCTCGACCGCCTCGCCTTTCAGGCTCTTGAGGAAATCGGTTGCCGCATCGAGCTTGACCCGCACCCCGATCGATTCCGGCGAGACGTCGGTGAAGTCCTTCGGCTGCGGCGTGATGCCGTCCTCGGTGGCCTGGTTGTCCTGGAATTCCTTTTCGCTGAGATCGGAATTGTCCGTCGAGGCGACCTCGGTCACGGTCTGGCCGATCGTGATCTGGCCGCGGAACTCAAAGCTGTCGCCGGTCTGCTTGCGGTTCAGCTTGACGGTCACCGGCTGCTTGTCGGCGACGCTCTGGGAGGTGCCTGACAGCGTCTGGCCGTTGACGGTCAGGTTGGCGACGAAGCGGTCCTTGCGGTCGGAGCTCTTGTCGGCGGGATAGCAGACGTCGAGCACGGCCGCGGTCACGGTCTTGCCCTGCCGGGTTTCCTTCAGCACGACGTCGGCATTGCCGTCCATCAGGCCGTCGATCGCGGTGAAATAGCGCGTCTCGGGGCCATTCGACGGCGCCGGCTTCGTTTGCAGCTTCATCTGGGCGAGAGCAGGCGCCGAGGCGACGGCAAGACCGAGCAGCAGGAGCGGGAGCGCGCGCATACGATAAGTCCTCGAAGGGCAGAATCGGTTCCGTCGTAACTAGCAAACCTCCGTCTCATTGGCCAAAAAAGAAGGCCGCCTAACGGCGGTGCCTCCAGAATCGCTGTCATGCGCGGTCGTCGGGTTCCTGGCCGCTCTCCAACCTGCCGCGCAGCGTACTCACGACGCGGCTGGTGGATTCGAGGTCCTTGATCGACAGCCCGTCGGAAAGGCCGTTCACCCAGGGCAGCTGCAGGCGCATCGCCGCGTCGAAGCTTTGCCGCCCCTTCTCGGTCAGCACGACGAGCTGGGCGCGGCGATGATGCGGATTGGTCTCGAATGTGACGAGCCCGTCCCTTTGCAGGTCATTGACGATCCGCTGCACGTTCTGTCTGGCAGCGCCGAGGTCGCGCGCCAGCCACGCGACCGGTTGCGGGCGTTCGGCGGTGACGATGGCGCCGAGGATCTGCCAGCGCGCGCTGGTCAGCCCAAGTCCCGCCACCATCCGGTCGCCGGCGGTGAACAGCAGGCTGTTGAGCCTGAACAGGTCGAGAATCAGGTTGCTCAGGGCTTCGCCGGCCGGCGTTCGCTTGGTCTGCGGCATTTGTCACCATAAGTTGATATTGACATCATGATGTCAAAATAGTACGTATCCATCGCAACGTAATGACATCATAGCACCAAATCAACGGAGCCAGCCATGCCGCAGATGCGCCCCCTCGACCCCGCATTCCCGATCGACCGCCAGCTCGCGGTCGATGCCACCAACGTCGTGCTCGTCAACCTCTTCACGCTCGACAAGGCCGACGAGGAGATCTTCCTGAAAGCCTGGCAGGCCGACGCCGCCATCATGAAGCGGCAGCCCGGCTTCATCTCGACCCAGCTGCACCGCGCGATCGGCGAGAGCCCGGCCTACCTGAACTACGCGGTCTGGGAATCGACCGCGGCTTTCCGCGCCGCCTTCGCCAATCCCGAGTTCAGGGCCAAGCTTGCGGCCTATCCGGCCTCGGCCGTGGCGTCGCCGCATCTGTTTGAGAAGGTCGCGGTATCAGGCATCTGCGTCGCGTAGCGCCTGGGGTGTGCGTTACAGCGTAACGGCCCCAGCGGCGCCGGGCCGAGTTCTTGCCCGCAAGAGCGACGCCGCTTCAGTCGGGGTAATGCCCACCTGCGCGCCGTCGCGCTCGCTCAGGCTTACCCGGCGCGGGCGTAGTTGGTAGGTTCACTGACAGCTTCTAGGGTGGATGACGTGGTTCTCAGCTAAGGCATCGGTACGGGTTGGGTGTACGAGACAAAACCCGAAAGTGGACCGTCTTCGATGTGTTTTGATCCTCGGAATCCCCATACATTGAGATTGTGAGTAGTCACCTCGCAGTGGTGATGAAAGCGAGCGCGAGGCTCCAGTGGAACTTCCTTAAGCTGCGCGTTGAGGACGTAAGGTGGGAATAGAGGAAGCGTCCTAAACAAGCAGATCGCGTCGGTGACCTCCTTGGTTTGAAAGGTTATCGGTACATGCGCGTGCGCGAACGCATTCCGGATATGGCGGAGCATATCGAGGTTGTGCTGGGTATCGGCGCCATAGATGCCGAGTACTCGGCCCATTATGATCCGTTGGCCGAATGACTGGAGGGGGCCGCCTTCTTGCTCCAGCTTATCTTTGGCAGCATCGTCGGGCCTCAACACATTGTAGATTGCTTGAGTAAGAGCCATGTCGGCGTTTGTGACCGCGAGAAGAGCTGATCCTCTGTCGTTTTCCTCGCTTCGGATCTGCTTTGTAAATTCCGCAAAATCCGCCATGCTCCCCTGTTGACGTGATAACGCACGTAACTTTGAGATTATCGACATTCGGGCTTCCGAGTTGAAATGATTGCCAATATCACCCTTCCCGTGTGCATAACAGCTTCCGTGTGCATAAACGTGTCATATTGACGATGTTCTTCCCGCGGCCGCGAACTTGGAAATCAAGTGGCAAACAGACTGATACTTCCTCGTTTTGTGCCTTGGTCATCGGTAAACACGCTCAGTAATTCGTTTGCGGCGAGAGCAACGATCCTCATTCCGCTGATCGGATATTTGGTTCTGTTCAACGAGAAGATCGATGGCTATCTGAACTTAATCGGGGCGCTCAACGGGGCGGACAGCCACTATGGCGTTTCGCTTCGATTGCTAAGCCTTTACATGGGTCTATGCTTCGTGGCTGCGGCAGTGATGGTCTATTCGCTGAGATGTCCGAGAGATATAAAGGGCTTTAGTACCGCTCCAGATTTTATTGGTGGTGTCCAAAATACGATCAGCGGCCCTTCGCTGCGGATTATCGAGGTCGCGGTTGCGAGCGACCCGACCCTTGCAGATGAGTTTGAGGCTCTGCGCTCTGTAAGGCGGGCGAGTGAAGCAAACGATCCACAGTACGTGAGAGGATTGCTGTTTCTCAGGTTTGGTCAGCTGGACCGAAGCAGAGAATATTCGCGATTTTTCTGCATCCTGCTCTATGCCATGGGCTTTGCCTTTATCTCCATTCCTTCCGGCCTCGTGTTCATCAAGATCTTCGGCATCTTCTACCACGTCATGAGAGACGGCATTTCGCATTTGCTTCAATAGTTGCCAACTGACTCCAGGGTGTGCGCATGATAGCCGGGCGGATTGGCCGAAGGCGTAATCCGCCATCGGTGTGGAGATGCGGCGGATTACGCTTCGCTAATCCGCCCTACGATTTGCCGTGTTCGCCGCGCCGCGTTGGCAACGCAGCAGCCGACCACGTTAGAGAGTCGCGTCAAAACGCTCAACTGTGCACCAGCATGCCAACGCCGAGCGTGGCAACGGCAGCCAAAAAGGAAATGTCCAGAAATCGCAGCGGCGCTTTTGGACGATGACCGGTCGAACCGGAAATGACGTAATAGAGGCAATAGCCTGCGCCGAGGACGACAAACGTCAAGGTTTGCTTGAACCAGAACGTCAAGACGACCGCAAAGTCATCGATGCTGTCCAGGGCATAGGCGCCCAACGCGAGCACCGCGCCGATCGCATAGAACAGCGCCAGTGTCGACATCAGTGATTTGGCGTCGCGGGACATGCGATGATCCTTACGTCTCATTGTAATCGAATCGCAAAAAAGAAGGCCGCCCGGAGGCGGCCTTCGATCTCGATGCGGATGTGGCGGGGGCTTAGAAGCCACCCATGCCGCCCATTCCACCCATGCCGCCGCCGCCCGGCATCGCCGGCGCCGCGTCCTTCGGCAGTTCGGCGACCATGGCTTCGGTGGTCACCAAGAGGCCGGCCACCGAGGAGGCGTCCTGCAGCGCGGTGCGTACCACCTTGGCGGGGTCGATGATGCCCTTGTCGACCATGTCGACATAGTCCTCGGTCTGGGCGTCGAAGCCGAAGGTCTCCGACTTGTTCTCGAGGATCTTGCCGACCACGATCGAGCCTTCGACACCGGCGTTCTCCGAGATCTGGCGGACCGGAGCTTCGAGCGCCTTGAGCACGATGTTGATGCCGGCCTGGACGTCGGCGTTGGGGTTGGTGAGGCGGCCGACCGCCTTCTTGGCGCGCAGCAGCGCGACGCCGCCGCCCGGCACGATGCCTTCCTGCACCGCGGCGCGGGTCGCGTTCAGCGCGTCCTCGACACGGTCCTTCTTCTCCTTGACCTCGATCTCGGTCGCACCGCCGACCTTGATGACGGCAACGCCGCCAGCNACCGCCGACCTTGATGACGGCAACGCCGCCAGCGAGCTTGGCGAGGCGCTCCTGCAGCTTCTCGCGGTCGTAGTCCGAGGTGGTTTCCTCGATCTGCGCCTTGATCTGGCCAACGCGGGCGTCGATGTCCTTCTTCTTGCCGGCGCCCTTGACGATCGTGGTGTTCTCCTTGTCGATCACGATCTTGCCGGCGCGGCCGAGCATGTTGACCGTGACGTTCTCGAGCTTCATGCCGAGGTCGTCGGAGATCAGCTGACCGCCGGTCAGGATCGCGATGTCCTCAAGCATCGCCTTGCGGCGATCGCCGAAGCCCGGCGCCTTGACGGCGGCGACCTTGAGGCCGCCGCGCAGGCGGTTGACCACCAGGGTGGCCAGCGCCTCGCCCTCGAYGTCCTCGGCGAGGATCAGGAGCGGACGGCCCGACTGCACCACGGCTTCCAGCACCGGCAGCATCGACTGCAGGCCGGACAGCTTCTTCTCGTGCAGCAGGATGTAGGCATCCTCGAGCTCGGCGGTCATCTTCTCGGCATTGGTGATGAAGTAGGGCGAGAGATAGCCGCGGTCGAACTTCATGCCTTCAACGATGTCGACCTCGGTCTCAAGCGACTTGTTCTCCTCGACGGTGATGACGCCCTCGTTGCCGACCTTCTGCATCGCCTGCGCGATCATCTTGCCGATCGCGGCATCGCCATTGGCCGAGATGGTGCCGACCTGGGCAACTTCCGACGAGGAGGCGACCGGCTTGGCGCGCTTCTCGATGTCCTTGATCACGGCGGCGACCGCGGTGTCGATGCCGCGCTTGAGGTCCATCGGGTTCATGCCGGCGGCGACCGACTTGGCGCCCTCGCGGACGATGGCCTGGGCCAGCACGGTCGCGGTGGTGGTGCCGTCACCGGCGGTGTCGTTGGTCTTGGAAGCGACCTCGCGCAGCATCTGCGCGCCCATGTTCTCGAACTTGTCCTCGAGCTCGATCTCCTTGGCGACGGTGACGCCGTCCTTGGTGATGCGGGGAGCGCCGAAGCTCTTCTCGATGACGACGTTGCGGCCCTTGGGGCCGAGCGTCACCTTGACGGCATTGGCGAGCACGTCGACACCGCGCAGCATGCGGTCGCGGGCGTCTCCGGCGAATTTTACGTCCTTGGCAGCCATTGATTTGAACTCCTGGAATGTGTCTGTGAATCGTTGTCGATGCTCGTCATCGCCGGGCTTGACCCGGCGATCCATCGCCTTCGCGTGAAGATGCTTCCGCAGATTGATGGATGCCCGGGTCGAGCCCGGGCATGACAGGGGAGGCCGCGGCGGCCCCCGGAGTTCGTGGCGTTACGCCAGCACGCCCATGATGTCGGACTCCTTCATGATCAGGAGCTCCTGGTTGTCGAGCTTGACCTCGGTGCCCGACCACTTGCCGAACAGCACACGGTCGCCGACCTTGAGGTCGATCGGGATCAGCTTGCCGGCCTCGTCGCGGCCACCGGGGCCGACGGCGACGATCTCGCCCTGGGAGGGCTTTTCCTTGGCCGAGTCCGGAATGATGATGCCGCCCTTGGACTTCTCCTCGGCATCGATACGCTTGACCACGACGCGGTCATGCAGGGGGCGGAAGGTGGATTTAGCCATGACGTTCCCTCTTGGAAGCTCGGTTTCAGGTCCGGTTCATCGAGACTGGTGTTGAATGCCGGTCCGGTCGGCGCCAGGCGGAACGCCTGGCGCATTTAGCAATCGTGGTACAAGAGTGCTAATTGTGCGCCGGGAAATATGGCCTGCCGGGTTTCCTGTCAAGCAAACGGGGTTAAGGCCCAAATCTAGTTAAGGCCTTGGTGAGGCCAATATAGGATGGTGGACCAGAAACCAAATCGTAGCGATGACGTAATTTTGTCAGACGTCATTGCTCCGCCTTAAGTTTTACGCTTGGCTGCAGGACGGGTGCGGCCGGGACATAGTCGGGGGATGCATATGATCAGGTCACTCAACGCGCGATTGGTCGCACGGTTCGCGGCTGTCTCGGCGCTGACGACACTCTTGGGGGCGTGCGGCAGCATGAGTCTGCCGTCATTGTCCTCGAACACCGAGCCGGCGCCCACCGAACCTGGGGTCGCCCCGGAAATGCCGGCGAGCATCCGCCCCGACGAGATCGTCGGCCGCTGGGGTCTCGCCTCGTTCCAGAATCCCGCCGACCGCGCCCGCACCGAGGCCGCTGCCCGCGGCCAGTGCAAGCAGCCCTACGTGATCGGTGCCGGCCAGAGCGGCGGCGTCATCATGCATCTGGCCGACCAAGCCACTCCGCAGGAACTGCGGCTGAAGGGTTCCCCGAGCGGCAAGAACTATATCGGTCCGCCCGGACCGACCCCCGGCGAGCAGGACCGCGAGATCATCTCGTTCGACGGAAGGGTCCTGATCACCCGTTTCGTCGACAAGGACGCCGCCACCCGTTACGGCAACATGGTCTACGTCCGCTGCGCGCCAAGGGCGTAACGGCTCAGCTGTTCAGCATCGGATAGTGCCACGCAGGCGGTGCACCTCTCCCCCTGTGGGAGAGGTCGAATTGCATCGCCAGATGCAATTCGGGTGAGGGGTATCTCTCCACGAGTGACCCTCTCGCGATTTGAGTATGCGGCGACAACCCCTCATCCGGCGCCATAGCCGATGCGAAGCGGCGGCGTTCTAAGAACGGCGGCCCGAAGGCCGCCTATGCCACCTTCTCCCACAAGGGGAGAAGGGAAGAGGCGCCGCGAGATGATTGGCTCAAACAAAAACGCCGGCCCGAGGGCCGGCGTTTTCGTATGTCTCTGGATCGATCTCAATTGAACATCGCGTCGATGTCGTCTTGCGAGGCGTGGCCGGCGTCGCCGTCGAGCTTTGGGCCGTTGAGCAGGCGGGCGTCGCCCTCGCGGGTGTCGACGATTTGCGGGACATGCGACTTGATGGCGTCGACGCCGCCCCAGATGTTCATCATCTCGTTGATGTGCTGTTCGATGAACTTCATCGTCTGCATCACCTTGCTGATGCGCTGGCCGGTGAGGTCCTGGAAGTTGCAGGCCTCGAAGATCG
>BFBZ01000008.1_pt590 | contig 13909 bp, 12 predicted proteins | sample 1888401 | NCBI WGS metagenome assembly BFBZ01 (sample SAMD00112614, study PRJDB3348) | symbiont metagenome | host: Chara braunii | reverse complement strand
CTCGGCCATGCCTATCGCGACCGCGACACCGGCAAGCCGATCATCGAGGACGCGCTCGGCACCAAGCTGACCTATCGCAAGCTGATCCTCGGCGCACAGGTGCTGAGCCGCAAGTTGGAGCAAGGCACTGCGGTGGGCGACAATGTCGGCGTGCTGTTGCCGAATTCGGCCGGCGTCGCCGTCGTGTTCTTCGCGTTGCAGACCATCGGCCGGGTGCCGGCGATGCTCAACTTCTCGGCCGGTCCGGTCAATGTGCTGGCCGCGATGAAGGCGGCGCAGGTCAAGACCGTGCTGACCTCCAAGGCCTTCATCGAGAAGGGCAAGCTCGAAAAGCTGATCGCCGCGATCGCCGGCCAGGCGCGCGTGGTCTATCTCGAGGATGTCAGGGAGGGCATCAGCCTCGCTGACAAGATCGCGGGCTTCCCCGCCGGCATCGCGCCGCGTGTCGCGCGCAAGGCCAGCGATCCCGCGGTCATCCTGTTCACCTCGGGTTCGGAAGGCACGCCGAAGGGTGTCGTGCTATCCCACCGCAACATCCTCGCCAACGCGGCGCAGGCGCTGGCGCGGGTCGATGCCAATGCCGACGACAAGGTGTTCAACGTCCTGCCGGTGTTCCACTCGTTCGGTTTGACCGGCGGCATGATGATGCCGCTCCTCGGCGGCATCCCGATCTTCATGTATCCGTCGCCGCTGCACTACCGGATCGTGCCCGAGCTGATCTACCAGACCGGCGCCACCATCCTGTTCGGTACCGACACCTTCCTCACCGGCTATGCCCGCTCGGCGCATGCCTATGACTTCCGCACCCTGCGGCTCGTCATCGCCGGCGCCGAAGCGGTGAAGGAGCGCACGCGGCAGGTCTATATGGAGCGCTATGGCATCCGCATCCTCGAAGGCTACGGCGTCACCGAGACCGCGCCGGTGCTCGCGATGAACACGCCGATGGCCAACCGCCAGGGCACTGTCGGTCGCATCTCGCCGCTGATGCAATATCGCCTCGATCCGGTCCCCGGCATCGAGGAAGGCGGCCGCCTTTCGGTGAGGGGCCCGAACGTGATGCTCGGCTATCTCCGCGCCGAGAATCCCGGCGTGCTGGAGCCGCTGCCCGAAGGTTGGCACGACACCGGCGACATCGTCACGATCGATGCGCAGGGCTTCATCGCGATCAAGGGCCGCGCCAAGCGCTTCGCCAAGATCGCCGGCGAGATGGTCTCGCTGTCGGCGGTCGAGACCATGGCGACCACGTTGTGGCCGCAGGCGATCTCGGTTGCGGTCACGCTGCCCGATCAGCGCAAGGGCGAACGCATCGTGCTGCTCACGACGCAGAAGGATGCCGACCGATCAGCGATGCAGCGCCAGGCCAAGAGCGTCGGCGCCTCCGAGCTCGCGGTACCTGCCGACATCCGCGTCGTCGACAAGGTGCCGCTGCTCGGCACCGGCAAGACCGACTATGTCGGCGCGACGGCGCTCGCCAAGGAACTCGCGGCTGCGCCGGTTGTGCAGGCCGAGGAACAGCCGGCCGAGCCGGAGCCGCTCGCGCAACATGTCGCATGAGTGTTGGCATGATGGTTGTGCTTTTCGGGCGCATGTTGTCAGATGGACGGCAACTGCTCCCGAGAAAGCACGATCATGCTGGACAGACTGAACCCGGCTACCGAAGACAGGCCTGAATTCGTCGCCGAACGATGGATTGCCGCGCTCGATGCGGCGCTCGCCGACCGTTCTCGTGAAACCGTCGCCGGGCTGTTCGCGCCCGAGAGTCACTGGCGCAACATCTTCGGCATCTCCTGGCATTTCGCGACCTTCAGCGGGCAACAGAGCGTCGTTTCCGAGCTGCTCGCGCGCGCTGCGGCGGTCAACGCGCGCGGCTTTCGTCTCGACGACCGTGCCTTGATACCGCGGCGCGCGGTGGTGGCCGGACGTGAGGTGATCGAAGCCGTCTTCGCCTTCGAGACGTCGAACGGCCCCGGCACCGGCGCGCTCCGCCTGCTTCCCGGGGCCAATGGAAATTCCGCGGCGTGGACCTTCTCCTCCATGCTCGACTTCGACCGCATCTGTGATGCTCGCGCCGGGCAGGCCGCCGAACAATCTCACGCGCGCGATTTCGCCGCACCCGACTGGCTCGAGCAGCGGCAGGCCTCGCGCGCCTATGCGGACCGAGAGCCCGATGTCCTCATTGTCGGCGGCGGGCACGCCGGCATCGCGGCCGCGGTCGAGTGCAAGCGGATCGGGCTCGACGCCTTGATCGTCGATCGCGAGCGCCGCATCGGCGACAATTGGCGGCTGCGCTATCGCGGCCTCAAGCTGCACAACAAGACGCCCGTCAATCTGTTCCGCTACCTGCCGTTCCCGCTGAGCTTTCCGGACTACATTCCGAAGGATAAGATCGCGAACTGGCTGGAAAGCTATGTCGACATCATGGAGCTCGACTTCTGGACCGAGACCTCGTTCGAAGCCGCGCGTTATGACGAGGCGACACAACGCTGGACGGTAACGCTGCAACGGGGCGACGGTCCGCGCACGCTGCATCCGAAGCACATCGTGCTGGCGACCAGTGTCAGCGGCACGCCGAACATCCCGACCATCCCCGGCATCGAGCGCTTCGACGGCAAGGTGCTGCATTCCAGCCAGTTCGCCGCCGGGCGCGAATGGGCCGGGCGTTCGGTGGTCGTGTTCGGCACCGGCACCAGCGCACATGACATCTGCCAGGAGCTGCACGCCGCCGGCGCCGACGTCACCATGGTCCAGCGCAGCCCGACCATGGTGGTCAATGTCGAGCCGGCGCAGCTCTACGACAAGACCTATCTCGGCGACGGCCCGCCGATCGAGGTGCGCGACATTCTCAATTCCGGCGTGCCGCTGCCGGTGATGAAGATCGCGCACAAGATCATCACCGACGAGGTGAAGCGGCTCGATGTACCCCTGCTGTCGCGGCTGGAGCGCGCCGGCTTCCGGCTCGAATTCGGCGAGGACGGCACTGGCTGGCCCTTGAAATTCCGCTCTCGTGGCGGCGGCTATTATTTCAACGTCGGCTGCTCCGAGCTGATCGCCGACGGCAAGATCCGCCTGGTCCAGGCCGCCGACATTGCCGGCTTCACCGCAGACGGCCTTGCGCTCAACGACGGCACGTTGCTCGCCGCCGAGCTGCTGGTGCTCGCCACCGGCTACAAGGGTCCCGACCATCTGGTCGGAAAACTGTTCGGCGACGATGTCGCCGCGCGCGTCGGCCGGGTCTGGGGCTTCGACGAGGCGACGCAGGAGCTGCGCAACATGTGGACGCGTACCGGCCAGCCCGGCCTCTGGTTCACCGGCGGCGCGTTCTCGCAGGCCCGCATCTTCAGCCGCTTCATCGCGCTGCAGATCGCAGCGATCGAGGCCGGCACGCTTCCGAAATCATCCAACTGCAAGCACTGATCTGAAGGATACCCATGCCGCTCCCGCTCGATGCCATCATCGCCAACATCATTCCGCTGCTGCCGCTGCGCGATCCCACCACCATGACGCCGCAGAGCGCGCGCGATTCGCTGCGTGCCTTGGCCGATGCCCGCGCCGCGGTGCCGCCGCCGCCGGTCGATGTTGCCAGCAATATCGAGGTGCAGGGCGCCGGCGGCAAGCTCGCCGCGCGGCTCTATCGCAACGGCCGCGGCACGGCGCCGACCGTGATCTTCTTCCACGGCGGCGGCTGGGTCGCCGGCGATCTCGAGACCCATGACCGCCAGGCCCGTAACCTCGCGATCGAGACCGGCGCAGTGGTGATCTCGGTCGATTACCGCCGTCCGCCGGAGACGCGCTTTCCCGGCGCGTTCGAGGATGCCTTCGCCGCGGTCCGCGACGTGGTGGCGCGGATCACGGAATTCGGCGGCGATCTCTCCCGCGTCGGCGTGGCCGGCGATTCCGCGGGCGGCAATCTTGCCGCGACCTCAGCGCTGGCCTGTCGCGACGCCGGCATCGCGCTCGCCGGACAGCTGCTGGTCTATCCGGTCACCGACGTGGTCGGCAATTTCGCCGATCCGGCGGAGAACGCGAAATTCCCGTCGCGCGCGGAGAACGCGGAGGGCTACTTCCTCTCGCGCGCGGTGATGGAATGGTTCTGCGGGCATTATCTGGCGAGCCCCGCGCAAGGCACCGACTGGCGCGTCTCGCCGCTGCGCGCGACGAGCCTCAAGGGTGCCGCGCCGGCGATCGTCACCACCGCCTGGTTCGACCCGCTGCGCGACGAGGGCCATGCCTATGCCAAGGCGTTACAGGCGGCCGGCGTGCCGGTGACCTATCACACCGGCGAAGGCCTGATTCACGGCTATTTCGGCCTCGGCGACGCCTCGGAGGCCGCACGCGCCGAGGCGCAGCGTGCGCGGGCTGACTTCAAGGTGCTGCTGGAGCGGGGCGTCTAAGCTCATCTTTCTTACCCTCCCCTGGAGGGGGAGGGTCGACGCGAATGTAATGAGCGGCGGGGTGGGGTGACGGTCTATCCCCGTCAGACAGTGTCCGTGTTGAGAGATCACCCCACCCCGTCTCGCATGTCGCTTCGCTCAATGCGAGCCGACCCTCCCCCTCCAGGGGAGGGTGAAGCGCAGCGGACATTCGAAGATCAACCCCTCAATCATTCCCGATGGTGTCGCCGAACAGTTGCCAGGTCTCGCCGTTGAACTTTTGCAGCCGCATCGCTTCGACCGGGAAGTAATCGGTCGACGAGGTCTTCACCTTGATGCCGGGCAGGAACATCGGCAGTGCGATGTCGAGGTTGGCGGCCTGTTTCATGATGTTCTCATGGGTGAGGTCGTCGCCGCATTGCTTCAGCACCTGCACCGTCGCCTCCGCCACCACATAGCCGTAGACGATCAGCTGGTCCTGCAGATTGCCGTCGGGGAAGTACGTCTTCATGAAGTCCTGCCAGGCGATCACGTCCTTGTCGTCCTTCCACTGCGGATCGTTCGGATCCTTCAGCGAATAGGACGAGATGATGCCCTTGGAATATTCGAAGCCGGCCGGCTTCAGCACCGAGGACACCGAGGTCGAGGTCGCGGCGAGGAAGAACATGTCGGGCTTCCAGCCGATCTCGCCGATCTTCTTGATCGCCTGCGCCGCCTGCTTCGGGATCGCGTGCATGAACAGCACGTTGGCGCCGGAGGCCTTCAGCTTCACGATCTGGCTGTCGATCGTCGGATCGGTCGATTCATAGGTCGCTTCCGCCACCACCATCTTCGCGGTGTTCTCAGGCCCCAGCCCCTTCTTGAAGCCGTTGCCGTAATCCTTGCCGGCGTCGTCGTTCTGGTAGAACAGCGCGATCTTCGCGTCCGGCTTGTTGGTCAGCACATACTTTGCGTACACCGCGGTCTCGGCCTGGTACGACGGCTGGAAGCCGATCGACCATGGATAATGCTGATAGTCGCCCCACAGCGTGGCGCCGGCGCCGACGAACAGCTGCGGCACTTTCTTGTCGTTGAGATATTTGCGCACGGCAAGGCCGGTCGGCGTGCCCAGCGGATTGAGGATCGCGGCGACCTCCTCCTGCTCGACCAGCTTTCGGGTCTGCTCCACCGTCTTCGGCGGCGAGTAGCCGTCGTCGAGCGTGATCAGATTGATCTTCCGCCCGTTCACGCCGCCCTGGTCGTTGATCATCTTGAAGTAGGCGGCCTGGGTCTTCGCGATCACGCTGTAGGCCGATGCCGCGCCGGAGAACGGCGAGGTCTGTCCGAGCTTGATCTCGGTGTCGCTGGCACCCGCGCCATATTTCTTCTCGGCGGCGTGAACCTGCGTCGCGAGCGCAAGCGCGGTTGCGAGCGTGATGGCCTTCCAGATCATCGTGAGCCTCCCTGTGCGTTTTTTGTTGTTCGCGCGGGCGAGCTTACGCAGGTCGAGGGAGGCAGGCTTGTGGGGAGACGCCGGGGCAGGAATGCGAAAATGCGGCGGGGTAACTTTTTGTCGTCGTCCCGGCGAAGGCCGGGACCCATAACCACTAAAATGTGCCGTTAGATGGAATGTTGCCCCAGCGTCGCATCACATGAACAGCTGGGGTAATGGGTCCCGGCCCCCGTGCGCAATTGCGCACTCGGCCGGGACGACGATGTGGAGAAAGCGTGCCCTAACGCACGCGCACGCTGCCGGTGGTCACCGGATCGGTCGGCAGCACGGTGGCGCCGGCGCGACTGGCGGCGGCGGAGGTGATCATGCCGGGCTCGCCCGTTCGCACGTTCTTGGGCGGGCTGAATTCGAGGACGACGAGGGCGGCCGTCGCGAGCACCGCCACGGCGGCGGTTGCGATCGCAGGCACCAGTCTTCCGCGCGGATCGAGTGCGCGAACTTGCATTGATCAATTCCTTTATCGGGGTCGTTCTCTGGACGTGATGTAAGAACGGCCTGGCTTGTTCCCAAGAGTGCGGCGCACATGCCTCACAATCAGTTGTGCCGGCCGTGATGTCCTTCACGGTTCTTGCATTCGCGCCGTCTCGCCGCGCCGAATCGCAATCGTGTCGGACGGCTTGTTTGCACACTAATATTTGGAAGAGATCGTGGCGTTTTGCATGCGCCTCATGCGCTCGTGATTGATCGCAGTGATGTTGTGATTAACGGCCGCGCGAGAAGCCCGCTTTGCCTTTATTTATAGGGTTTCTTTGTTACTCGAGGCGCGTGGCGTTAAGCCTTTCTTCACGCGCTTTGAACGCGTCGACACAGATTCGCGCATTGGCGAGAAATGACACCGCTGTCATTGGCAGCAGGTGTCAGCGGACTGCCATAGCCACGCCGTCATTGCGAGGAGCGAAGCGACGACGCAATCCATCTCTCCATGTCCATTGCTATGGCTTGTTTTGCTTCACACGCCATTGCGCAAAGAAGAATCCACTCGCGCCTCGCCGCGCTCGCGTATCGGGCGATCGGATTTACTTATCAAACAGCAGGAGAGGGTGTGCGCGCGCATTCTCGCGGCGCGATCGGCCCGAGCTTTGCGGCAGTCGACCCTCGCTGTTGGAGCAGAGGGCGCAGGGAACGCCGGGTGCCAGCACGCACCCATGGGCCCCGTGCAAGGGTAGTAAGCACGGGGGTAGGACCACAGGTACGGCCAGGCAATCCCGGCGTTCCCCGCGCGGATGGGTTACGGCTTATACGTGCTCTCCCCGGCGAGACTTGGCTTTGTTGTCACCGCCCACGCAAACGCAATTGCGTCTGCGCGAAGACACCTGCCACTAGGGCGTCAGGCCTGCACGATTTCGCCGTCCGCGATGCGGCGCGCTCGTCTCGCGCACCACTCGCGTCCACCGCATCCCGCCTCAACGTCCGTGACGATCGCGATACGCCCCTCTCAGAGGAGGCGGGACGCGGTGTTTGTACCCGTGAGTTGGGGTAAACGGGAAGAGGAATATTTTCTTTGCGAGGACTGGACAGAGTGTATCACGTTGAAAATGCTGGTGAAATTAGATCCCTGGCGCAGGGCGACTTCTGGCTTTTGCGATATCGCTGTTACGTCCGGATGTGTACCCGCGTCGGATGGTCTCGAGAGTCGCGTGATGGATAGCGTGACACCCCCACCCGAAGCGGGGCCGCCCATCTAGCTCGTACCTTCGGACGTTTTGCGTTACCAGCATGAGCCAGTCGGAGAAGGTTGCCGCCCGGCGACTTGCTACTCCCAGGGGAGGAGATGCGGCCGCTTCTCGCGAATCTCAATCTCTGGTAGTGAACGTGAGTTGGTTTATTTTAGCGGTCCCTCAGAGAATTAGCGTCGCCCCAGGAATATTATGAAGACAACGATCGAACTGATGGGCCTTGGCATTCTAGTGGTCTTGATTGTTAGTTCGGGGTCTTTTGCAAGCCATCAAGCGGAATCAGGAGGATTGACCCTGTGGACGTGGGGTGCGATTGCGACGCTAACCTTGGTATGGCTGCTTGCCACGGTCTCTGCGCTTCTGGCTGCCGTCAGCCTCTACTCCCCAGAGAGCAAATCTAGAGTCAATGTTCGGTCGAAGCGATTTCTGGCAGTTTGGAATCCATCGAAAGTGCAGGTACTGGGCCATGCCGCGTTTTCCTATGGGATGACTGTCTACTTGTTCTCCGTTGTGTTCGTACTGGTTGGTCGCAATGATATCCATGCCTTCATGCCTCCCATCGAGACGTTAGGCACTGGAGCGTACTTCAGTATCGTTACGATCGCTACAGTCGGCTATGGCGATATCCAGCCCGTGACTAGCTTAGCTAGATTTATGGCGTGCTCCGAAATCTTGGCAGGAGTCGCCTATTCCGTCTTCTTTTTCTCTGTTGTGGCTGGCTTTCTGAGAGAGCGTTCAGAAAGATAAGGACTATGCGGCGACGACCCATCGGCAAACTTCAATAGCAGGACGCCTATATGGCCGACGAGCACATAGCAGTTGCTGTTCAAGACGATTTTGTTCAGCGGCAGATTACACGCGCCAGCCCAACTCAGGCACTCGCAGAGTTAGTTTGGAATAGTTTGGATGGCGACGCGACTCGCGTAAGCATTGAACTCCAAAATGGAGACCTAGCTGGAGGACTCTCGCACATCTTTATCCATGACAATGGTGATGGATTTTCACGTGAGCAGGCAAAGGCACTATTTGGGAATCTTGGTGGCTCTTGGAAGCGAGCCGTAAGAGAGACGCGGCGGCTCAAGCGGCGAGTTCACGGTCAGGAAGGACGAGGGCGATACAAAGCATTCGCACTTGGTCGCTCTGTCGAATGGGATGTCTGCTATGGAACGCCAAATGTAAGGAAGTCGTTTAAAATACGTCTTCTTCACGGTGCGCTGAATGATGTTGCCATTAGCGACGAGCGAAGTGAGCCTGGACGTCCAACCGGAGTGATGGTCACGATCAGCGACCTTTGGCGTGACTATCGTCTCTTAGAAAGCCCTGACAGGATACAAGACCTCACAGAAATATTTGCACTCTACCTAATGAACTATCGCGATGTTCGAATCTCGATGGCCGGTATGCCGATCGACCCAGACGCTGCGATCGCGAGTCAAACGACTGAGCAGATATCGGTCATCTCCGATTCAACGGGGACCCATTCGGTCGAGTTGCAGATCGTAGAGTGGAAAGCTCCCACAAAGCGTACCTTATATCTTTGTACGGCGAACGGATTTCCGATCGATCAAATTGACGTTCGGTTCCATGTGCCACAAGCGTTTTCGTTTACCGCATACATCAAATCAAGCCTCATCGATGTCATGCAGGCGGAAGGAAGAGCCGGGCTTGCCGAGCTTGATCCTGTCGTTGAAGAGTTGGTCGAAGCGGCGCGCACCTCAATAAAAGAGTATTTCCAGCGTCGATCAGCCGAGAACGCCCGCACGATCGTTGACGATTGGAAAGCACGAAACGTTTATCCGTATCAAGGCGAACCTGAAGGATCTGTAGAAGCCGCCGAGAGGCAGGTCTTCGATATGGTTGCGGTACGCTTGCAGGAAATCGCGCCTGACATTGGAGCGAGTTCAGAGAAGGATAAGGCCTTTCACCTTCGGATGCTGCGATCGGCAATTGAACGTGGTCCCGAAGAACTACAAACGATTATGAAGGAAGTTCTAGGGCTTGCCACTCGTGAACAAAAGCAACTCGCCGAACTTCTACAAGAAACGACCCTCTCTGCGATGATAACTGCTACCAAAACGGTAACCGATCGGCTTAAGTTTATCTCGGCGATCGAGTCGATCGTATTTGACGCGAAGAAGCGGCTCAAAGAGCGATCTCAGCTTCACAAGATATTGGCCGAAAACATCTGGATATTTGGTGAAGAGTACAATTTGTGGGTCAGCGATAGGTCTCTAACCAAGGTGTTAGAGAGTCATAAGAAATACTTGGACCCCGATATTGTAATTGACGCGCCAGTCAAAGTTATCGGGAAAGCTAGAGGCATCGTGGACTTGATGTTGTCGCGAACCGTACGTCGTCATCGTGCGGATGATATTGAAAATCTTGTGGTCGAGCTAAAGGCGCCGAAAGTGACGATCGGTTCGGATGAACTCACCCAAGCAAAGAAATATGCGTTCGCTGTTGCCGATGACGAGAGATTCAAAAACGTGCCAGGTCTGCGTTGGCATTTCTGGATATTATCGAATGACTACGACCAGTTCACCCGACGTGAAATTGAGGGTGGGGATCGAAAGCGGCGTCTAGTATATCAGAACGAAAATATTTCCGTAGGTGTTAAGACGTGGGGCGAGTTGATCGAGGAAAATCGAGCGCGCCTGCAGTTCTTCAAGGAAGCGCTGCGGCATAACGCAGATGAAAGTGCAGCTTTGCGCTACCTGCAGGAGAGGCATAGCAAGTTTTTGGAAGGCGTTATTGTTCAAGACGTCGAGGACGAAGGCATCGAAGAATCGACCTCGTAGAGAAGCCGTTTATTCGTCTTCCTCACGGGTGCCGGCTCGCGCTCTCGTGCGCGTAGGCCGTAACGAGTAGGCCAGATGCTGCGGAAGGTCGTGTGTCAGTAGATTCAGCCTAATGTAGCCGAACAGTCAGGCTGGCGCGTCCAATGATCGGGTTGGTGCCTTCTACGGAAGGCTTCTCGGCGAGAGACGACAGAATGCATGAGCTATGACTTAAATTGTCGTGTTCCGAGCTCTGCGGAGTGCAAGGCTGGGCTATAACCCAATCATTTGAGGATAGCCCAATGACCGAAGTGAACTCACAAGGGGAATATGGGGAGCCGACGCCGAGTATCGTAGACTGGTCGATCGCCAGCGTAGTTGCGGTCGGTCTTGTTGTCTTGGCGTTGTGCCATACGCTTGCCGGCTGGGCTGACAATGTTGAGAAAAGTCATCGTCGGCGGCAGCTTTTGGAGGCCTATAAACGACGACGCAATTGGAAGAAGGGCGATATTCCTCGCCTTGAAGCTCTTGGCATAAATGGTCCGGCGAGAATGCGGATGCAGCGGTTGGGAGGGCTCGGACGGCCTGTGGTGCCTGAGCAAAGACCATTAGAAGAGGTGGTGCTCCACAAGATCAATGCATTTGTTCTTCTCATGGGTCCAAGCGCGACGGTCCAGGAGCGGAAGCGCCAGTTCAGGCAGTGGCCGTGGTGGAAACACCACGTCGAGGCTTACTACCGTGGGGAGCATGAGTTGGCCAAGCATCGAAAGATGAAAAATGCGTCGATTGAGGCCGAAATCAAAGTTGGCACCGTTCTGGGCATTTCATCCTCTGCGGTGCACAATATTTGCCGAGAAATTCGACGAATGCGGCGGGAAGACGAGTCGTCGGCGAACTTTCCGGCCGCGACTCTGGAAGAGTACCAGCAGTGGATGAAGTATGGAGCTGAGGTCGCATTCCGCGCAAGCGACGAGGCGCCATAACCGCGACGCGAAGAGCCGAGGACCATCAAGAGGTTTCTTCGCCGTAAGAATTGCCTCTCCAAGTCACAGTACTCGCAAACAAAAACGGCCGGGTCATCGACCCGGCCGTTTCAAATCTCTCTTCCCGCGAATTCCGCTTTCGCAGCTCGCTCAGCTCGCCTTCTTCACCGGCACCGGCTTGCCGATCTTCTTCTCGATCGCGCGCTTCAGGTCGAGGGCGCGAGGCGAGAGCACGTCGGCCTTGGCCTTGAGCAGATAGGCGTCGAGGCCGCCATTGTGGTCGACGCTCTTCAGCGCGTTGGTCGAGACGCGCAGGCGCACGTTGCGGCCGAGCGCATCCGAGATGAAGGTCACGTTGGCCAGGTTCGGCAGGAAGCGCCGCTTGGTCTTGATGTTGGAGTGGCTCACCTTGTGGCCCGTCTGGGGGCCCTTGGCCGTCAGTTCGCAGCGCCGGGACATCGTCCTAAATCCTTTTCCATCCCCGCCTCTCATCGGGCGTGCATTCACACGGCCCGCGCGGGGGTTTTGAATTCGCGTCCATTTTCCAGGAACCACGGGTGTATAGGGGCAGACGCGGGATGCGTCAAGATTATATCGGCGCATGGCGGTACCGGGGAATGCCGGTTCATAAGCCGTTCCAGCCACTTAACGCCGGATATGGCAACCATATAAAGGGCGTATTCGGCTGTAAATCTTGGTTCCATACGAGACGCGGGCGTTGTCCGGCCGAATGGGCTCAAGACGAAACGGACGACCAACAGCGCGCCGATAGCAGGACCGTCAGGTACGTAAGTGACCACCACGATTGCCCTTTTGCCCCCGCTCGGCCGGCTGATCGGCCTGTGCGCCGGTGCCTTGTTGCTGTTTTGCGCCGAGCGCGCCAGCGCGCAGGGTCGGCTCGACGCCCAGTATGAGGCGACGTTGGCCGGTATCCCGGTCGGCAAGGGCACCTGGACTGTCGAGATCGGCGACGACAGCTTCTCGGCGTCCGCCCAGGGCGGCACCGCGGGGCTCTTGAAGGCGTTTTCCGGCGGCACCGGCTCGGGCGCCTCGCAGGGCCGCGTCGTCAACGGCGCGCTGGTCGCGAGTTCCTATACCGCGACCACCACCACCTCGAAGAAGTCAGAGACGATCCGGATGGTGCTGGCCAATGGCGGCATCAAGGAATCCGCCATCGAGCCGGAGCCCCCGGTCGATGCCGACCGCCTGCCGGTGACCGACGCGCAGAAGAAGAACGCGTTCGATCCGATGACCGGCTCGCTGTTGCGCGCGCCCGGCAATGCCGAACTGATGAGCCCGGATGTCTGCCGCACCGGCGCCGGCGTGTTCGACGGCCGCATGCGCTACGACCTCAAGCTGGATTTCAAGCGGGTCGAGATCGTCAAGGCGGAGCGCGGCTATCACGGCCCGGCGCTGGTCTGCGCGCTCTATTTCGTGCCGATCTCGGGCTACATCCCGGACCGACCCGTGATCAAATACCTCGCCGCCCAGCGCAACATCGAGATCGCCTTCGTGCCGATCGCGGGCACCCGCGTGCTGGTGCCGTTCCGCATGACGATCCCGACCCCGCTCGGGCAGGCCATGCTGGAAGCGACCTCGTTCGTCACCACAGCCGCGCCGCCGCGCGTGGCGAAGACGCAGTAGCAGACAGAGCAACCCTGTCATTGCCGGGCTTGACCCGGCAATCCATCTGTTTCGAGAGAGGTTTGTTTGGTTGATGGATGCCCGGGTCGAGCCCGGGCATGACGAGCACTGCAACAAACGTCATGGAATCCGGTTGACTCTTGCCCGCTTCTGATTCGACTCGCGTCGCTCTGGAATTTAAGGAATTCAGTCCGCATATCCTTGGCTTGTGGAGCCCTCTCAAACTTGATCTAGTGCCGCCGCCGTCAGCCCACCCGAGATGTTGCGGTGAACGTTTCGAGCCTGGAATGGAGTCAGCGATTCGGCCGCGATTCGTTCCGGACTCGTTCCGAAGCTTAAGAGCGGCGCGGAAAGCGTCGCATTGTGAGACAGATTCGGCCCAGATGATGCCTTTGACTGTTTGTCCGTCATTGCGAGCGAACCGAAGCAATCCATTTTTTCGAGCATGCGCGAATGGCTGGATTGCTTCGTCGCCTTGCTCCTCGCAATGACGGTTGACAGTCAGCCGCCGCAACAAGAAACACCTGCAAAATATGGCTTTCTCAACTTCGTTCGGAAATGACCGCGTGCCCGGTGCTGGTGTCACTGCGGTGCTGGGGCCGACCAATACCGGCAAGACGCATCTGGCGATCGAGCGGATGCTGGCGCATTCGTCGGGGCTGATCGGGCTGCCGCTGCGGCTGCTGGCGCGCGAGGTCTACAACAAGATCGTGGACCGTGCCGGTGTCGACAATGTCGCGCTCGTCACCGGCGAGGAGAAGATCAAGCCGGAGCGGCCGAGCTTCTGGGTCTGCACGGTCGAGGCGATGCCGCGCGATCTCGACGTCTCGTTCCTCGCGGTCGACGAGATCCAGATCGCGGCCGATCTCGAGCGCGGGCATGTCTTCACCGATCGCATCCTCAACCGCCGCGGCCGCGACGAGACGCTGCTGCTGGGGGCCGCGACGATGCGCCCCATCATCGAGCG
>BFBZ01001665.1_pt1 | contig 13923 bp, 11 predicted proteins | sample 1888401 | NCBI WGS metagenome assembly BFBZ01 (sample SAMD00112614, study PRJDB3348) | symbiont metagenome | host: Chara braunii | reverse complement strand
AGTTGTGATTTGCTTTCAAAATGTATTGTACCTTAGTTCTTACACAACACATCCATAAAAAGCCTAGCGAGTTCAGGAGTTGTGATTTGCTTTCAAAATGTATTGTACCTTAGTTCTTACACAACACTACGCTATTGTTGGCGCGTGGGGAATTGGTTGTGATTTGCTTTCAAAATGTATTGTACCTTAGTTCTTACACAACTCGATTTGATAAAATGCTTATCCAGACTGTGTTTGAGCTGAAAAACAGGATGAAAAAACGAGCCTCCGAGTGCCCTTTTTTCATCCTGTTTCTATTTTCAGAACATTTCTAACTGTTGAACGGGGGCGTGGGTGCTTTTTGGCTCTCTACAATAAAATAATTCGATCATACCGAACTGTTTATCAGTAAATTGGAAGATTCCTACGTGCCCTTTAGCGGGCAAAAAACTCTTAACCCGCTTAATATGTGTATCGGCAGTTTCCCTACTGGGGCAATGGCGCATGTAAATACTGAACTGGAACATTTGGAACCCATCAGCCAGAAGTTTTTTCCGGAAATTAGTATAGGCTTTCCGGTCTTTTTTGGTGTCAGTTGGTAGATCGAACAATACTAAAACCCACATGATCCGGTAGGCGTTTAAACGGGTATGGTAATAACTACTCACGGTAGAATAGTAAATTCTGGATAGTCTATTTTCCGGGTCTTGCCTTCAAAACACCGCGCCAGGCTAGCAGTAGTACGTTGTGCCGCCACCATCAAGGGGCTTTTTTCGTCTCGTATCTTTACATCCATTACCGGAATGCCGAGTAGGTTCTTTTTAATAGAGGTGCCTAATTCTGCTACTGGTCCATTCATTCGAACAATGTCCCAAACCATTTTATCAACAAAGGGACGATAGGGTTCCATAATATCATCAGCCAAGCAGTAAGCATTGTATTGGTTTCGGTGAAAGATTCCTAAGGTAGGTAGAAGCCCACTGGCGACCAAGTTACGAGCTACCACGGCGCGCAGGATTGCATAACCATAGTTTAGTAGGTTATTGGGTGATATACCTTCCCGTTCCCGCCTGAAACTTTCTTCCACACCTGTATGGGTAAATAAATGCTTCCAATAGTATGCAGCGGCAAGGGCTTCGTGGTTATCTGAATCGCCACTTTTTACTTCTTTTGCCCAGTTCAGTAAGTTTTGGCAAGGCAGTCGTTGCCAGTTTAGCACTGCCGCCTGGTTACTTATTTTGGCACTTACAGTTTGTTGCCAAAGTTGTTTTTTTAATGGTACTGATGCTTCTATCTGTGCAGTGAAGCGGGCACTCTGTAAAGTATGGCCGTCTAAATTTAGCAACAATCCAGTAGGATGGTGGGTAGCATCACAGCTAATAAAAGCCACATTATTAGATAATAGTTTTGATAATAATGCTGTGGAGATAGTAATCTGTGGGTGATCGGCAATTAGTACCCCTATATCTTCAATAGGCACTTGCTTGGTTTCACCAGTATCAGGACTCTCAAATACTAATTGTTCATTTCGGGTTTTGAGATATGCAGGGTTACCAAAGTATAGGGTGCGTTTGATCATTTTTCAATCCATTTAATTTCCCCATCTGGCTTCATGTCAAAATCAATGCCTTCAAAGAGGCAGTCCATATTTTCGGGCTTTAGGCATAGCCCTGATTGATATTTCTGAGGATCAAACTTGTCTTCGCATTCCTTATCTATATCAGGATTAGGGCGGGCGTCCAGGTGATTTTTAAAATAAATATAATTGTAATACTTATTGCTAACTATTGATTCGTTAAATTTAAATACAATGAATAGCCGTTGTTGTATTTCTCTTGTATTTAAATACCTTAATTCATCTTTTGATCTTTCATAGAACAAAGCTTTTGTTCCCTGTGTTATGATTTTGGTTAATGGTAGACCTATTTTATCATTTATTCTATAATTGTTCCAATCCTCATCGTCCCAAACGTCTCTTAAAGAATCAAATCCTAAATCTCGAAAATGGAAAAGGCTAACAATACGAACTTGTCTTTGAATTAGTTCATCTAGTTTAGGTTTATTTTGATAGAATAGACATAAAAAGTTGTCGGATATTTTTGATAAAACATTTTTTTTGTGCTCTTTTTTTGATGTGTGTGAATGTTTCTTTAATTCGATGGTCTTTTCTTTAGACTGAAATCCTTTTCCAGTTTTTACACGGCAACGAATATGGCGTATGCTGTTTCCACTCAAATCCATTAATTCGGTTGCTGATCTACCTCCATTGATCTGATCTTTAATACATTGTCTTAACCGTTCGTCAATAATTATATCTTTTTCGAAGTTAATTGAGTCAATTAGTAATCTTTTCACTATCCAAATTTCGGGGTTGCCATTTTTATCTCTGCGAATTTCCCATTTATTATCTTTTTTGACAGCCTTGCCATTCTGATATAGAGGCGGCATGATAGCTCCCAGATAAGATTCTTCATTTATTTGGCCTCTTATTGTATCGCCGGTAGTAATTATAGGAATAGGCTTTCCTGACTCATTAAGTATGCGCTTCTTTGTTTTCTTGTCTTTCAGATAGACAATCTCTCCTCTTTTTCTAATTTTTTTCTTTGTATTAACTATGTACTTATTATTAGAAACATGAAATGTTATTATATTTTTACCGATATCAAGAATATGTCTTGTATCAAAGCCAGTATATGGATCGAGATTGTATTTTTTCTTATTCTCAATTGCTTTATAATATTCGCTTAAGATAACTTCGCGCCTTGCTGAACCTGGGATAAGTGTTAATGTGGCTGCATCTTCGGCATGGTGGTTGTGTTTGCTCCGATCTTTTGTTCCATTACCGTGTATTCGATAGATTTTTTTAAAATCAATCACAATAGATGCCTTTTGTACATCTACTTTTTCAAAAACAGTTTTCAGGTAAGCCCGTGCATATTTTGAAATGATTTGAGTGTCCACTAACTGGCTGTTTTTCCATGAGGCGGGGACTTCTTTTACAGTAAACGTATCTAATTTCTTTTTCCAATAGTCATGGTTAAATTGTAGTAAATGTCTCTCTCGAATTAAATTTCTTTTGGTTTCCGGGTCTTGTATTTTTTTTGTTTTTACTTTGTTAGTTTCGATAAGATTTTTCAGATGTTCTACCTTTTCTTTCCATTTGTTTAATCGAGATTCAATGGCGGTATAACCATTAGCATCTTTTGAATAATTATCTAATTGTGTTGGAATCTTATCTCTTTTGATATTTGTATTATAGTATCCTTTGCATATTGTGAAATTAGTTAATGAGTTGTCGAATGAACTACTGATAGGTAGCGTGTGTTCAAAATGAGTTTGAGATCCATCAAATAAATCGGTCAGACTTATCATCTCACCAGTATACATGCAAACGCACTCTTGTTCTTTCCAAAGACGATATTTCTGAACGTCCTCCCTCAAATCTTTAATCTGCGTATAAACCGCTTCATTTTTTTCAATCTGTTCCCACCAAAGTCTTACTTTGTTGATATTTTCAATATTATTTTCATCAAGATTGGGGTATTTTTCTTTTGCTACCCCAACAATAGCTTTAGCAAATTCTTTGTTTTCTATCTCCCTGCCTTTTTGATAAGTTTGAATCGCCCACCGTTTATTCGAGTCATTTAACTCTCTAGCCATTTCCACTACGATTTTAGTTTTAGGGGCGATTTTACCGACTTTCAACAAGTAGTTTAACAGATGTCGTAATTCCTGTAACGTCCGCATAGCCATTGGGTTTTTCCATCCTTTGGATGGAGGTTGTGGACTTTCCAATTGCTTTACGTATTGTTCTACACCGTTGACGCGGGTATTTATTTCTCGTTTTGACATTGGGTACATGTCTATATCCGATGGATGGTATAAATGTTTTAAAGCAAAATCCGATAAATTAAATTCATTTTTCAGATTTTGTTTAATAGTCTCATCTAAACGAGGTATTTTGTAATAATCGATTTCAGGATTCTTATTTGCACATGAGGATGCCTTATCTTCCTTGTTTTGTTTCCCATCCAAAAACTTTAAATAGAGATTTAGTATTTCATTTTTAAAGTTTTCTCGATCTGATTCGGTATTGTTAGCCCAATGAGATTCTCTAAAATAACTTTGTAGTTTATTTGTTGTATCCTGAGCTGCCACCGATTTAATATGATTATCTAGTCCTTTTGCCCGTATTGCATTATTATTGGAAAAGAATTGTTGAATAAGACTGTTTACAATAGCTAGTTTTTCTTTTGTTTCACTGGTTTCCTTAATAGTTGTAGCGATTATTTTTTTTGCTTTTTCTTTATTCCTTTCAAATGTTGGACCTAGCACTTTTTTGAGATTGGCAAAGGAAACCGTATCGGAATAAATGTATCCATTTTGTAAGAAAGGCATAATTTTACAAACAGCGTTATGGCTTAATGAGCCATAACCTTGTAAAATGTCAATATTTGAAAATGAATTTGATTTATCATCATTAAATCCAAGTACGTTTTTACAGAACGCCTTTAATTCTTCTTGCTTATCTTTTGTTTGAATATAATCAAACAAAAGGTGCCATATCTCATTTACCTTTAAAGAACGGGGTTGTCCATTTTTTCTCCCATATTTGACAATATAATCTATAAATAACCCGTCCCAATTTATTCCATAACTATTTTCTTCTTCAATAAATTTGTTTTGCCATTCATTATCAAACACATTCATCAAAGCTGCAATTGTAGGGCAAGCCGATATATTAGGTTTGTTTTTGTAGTTGAATTCATACTTTCCATTTTCAGAATATTTATCAATGATTTCGTCAAATTTGAAATAGTTTTCTGTATGTACCTTTCCTTTGTTTTTGCCACTTTCTAATCTTCTGAAAAACAATTCCTTGAAAATTTTCTTTTTTAATAACAAAGGGATGGGATCAAAAGTCGATATCCCTTTCTCCCGCCATTTGATATTGTTGATAAATTGCAACGCCCTAAACTCCTCATATTTTGGATGGCTTACAGGTATTCTTGTTTTGCCTTTTTCCAAAGTGCAATTACCTACTAATCCCTTTTGGGATCGGAACGGTCTGACGAAGTAAATGGCTTTATGCAGTTTATTTGTTAACTCAATATCAATGTTCTGTTTATGGCAGATGGCGTAAAATTCATCTTCAAAATATTTTCTTTGAATAACACCACTTGCTCTAAATCTTTTCCTGTTATCTATTTTTTCTTTAGCTAAAGTGGCAATATGAAAATTTGGGTTCCCAGACTTTATCTTTTCTAGTTCAGAATTTTCAGCATACCTGGACTTCCCGTTTTTTCTGCTTGATTTGAACCCTCGCCTTTGGGCGAAGTGATACAAAGCTCTGCCTAATTTTTGCTTTTTTATATCCTCATTTTGTTCTTCAATGTCAATTAGTTCATAACGTAGATCATATGGGGTCTTTCGTATTGGTTTCATGTTGTCTGATGTGCCTTTTTGCCCAAAAAAAAATGGATCCAATGCCAGCCATTTTTGAAAATATTCATTTCCCAATGGATAAACCCTGCCCACATTTTTTTTCTTCCCTCCAACTTCCTTCCAGTTCCCAATACTCCACAGTCGAAGTTCCTCCAGTGTTAGAGGGCACATTTTATTTTCTACTAGAACTTTTAAAAGTTCCCATTTTCTATATCGTTTTGCATTATAAAGCCGACGCTTGCTCCTGTTTTTCCTTCGCTCAGCAGCCAGCGAAAATTCGCCTGATTTTCCTTCTCCAACTCCTTTTTTAAATATCACTACCCCATAGTCAATGATCTCATTTTGAAAATCAGTAATATTTTTCGAAAACAATTTGCTATACTCTTCTCTTTCAAATAGTTCAGTTTCACGAATACACCAACCAATGGAGTTTGTTCCAAGATCAAGCCCTAAAATTTTCGCCATATATTTTGATTTAATTCTTTTTTACTGGTATGTTTGCTTTGCAAATCACAACAAGGCTATAAGCCGAAGAGTGATTACTCTATTGCCCCGCATACTTCTGTGGGGCTTTCTTTTTTTAGGACATATGGATGTTGCGCCTCGGTTACATTGGGGGAGGTAAGTAACTTGTTAGCTAATTTAAACCTTTTTTTAATAAATAAAAATAATGTAATTAAAAGGGCGCAACGCTTAGGCTCAAGCATCGCTCCCTTTTAATTACTGCTGGTTCTAACAAGTTTATGGGTACAATAAATACTTCTTCCGCATCTCCTTATAAGCCTCCAACCCCGGCTCCCAGGTTTTGCGAATTTCATCGGTGGACAACCCGGCAATGATCTGTTCTTTAAAAACAGTGGTACCAGCCAGCTTATCAATATTACCCATCTCCTTACTCTGCTTATAATCGAAGAATTTTTCTTTGTGGGGGTAGGCTTTGTACATTTCAATCATCCATTCAATATGCAGCTGCTTGCTTTTACGTAATGCAGCAACATCATATTTGCGCAGGTCGAGCCCATAACAGGTGTTGTTCATGTGTAAAGGTGTTTCCGCCATTCCCTTGATGCTGGTGGGGGTGAAAGAAAAAGAATACCCTTTCAAATCAGGGTTACCCAATACGGCGAAAGGAAAATAAGTGCCCCTTCCCTGGCTGATCACTGTTCCTTCAAACAGGCATAAAGTGGGGTAAAGTAGTATCGATTGTTGTGTATTGAGATTGGGAGATGGTTTTACAGGTAAAGTATATTCCATATTGTGGTTGTAATTGGCCACAGGTATGATGCGGATCTTGCATTGCAAATGATTGGGCAACCAGCCTTCTCCATTCACCATTTGCGCAAATTCGCCGATGGTTAACCCATGCGCGATAGGAATGGGGAACATGCCGATGCCCGATTTCAGTTTCATATCGAGTATGGGGCCGTCTATCAGGTAGCCATTGGGGTTGGGCCTGTCCAGTATGAGCAACTCTTTATTGTTTTCTGCACAGGCTTCCATCAGCCTGGCCAATGCATTGATATTGGTGTAAAAACGGCAGCCGACATCCTGCAGGTCATATACCATGATGTCTATATCGGCCATATCGGCTTTGCTGGGTTTGCTTTTGCCAGATCCATACAAAGAGATCAGCGGTATACCCGTAGCGGAATCTACTTCATCGGCCACATGGGCGCCAGCACTGGCATTGCCGCGAAAGCCATGCTCCGGACCAAAYACTTTCACAATGTGAATGCCCAACTTCAATAAGCTGTCTACCAGGTGAACATTGTGCTTACCGATGACAGATGTAGGGTTTGCCAGTATGCCTACTCGTTTTCCTTTCAGATAAGGCAAATATTTTTCTGTTTGATCAGCCCCCGTTTTAATGCTAGCAGAAAGCTGCATTCCAGGCAAAATGATCGCTGCAGCCTTGGAGTTTAAAGAAGCTGTTAATAATACAAARGCAAATAAAACAACATACACGAATCGCATAAAAAGTGATTAAGGTTTAAATATACAGATTTGCGGTTTATACCTGATTTGTGCAGGAGTTTGCGTTAACGGYTATTTTTTCTGTTAATTACAATCGTACCGAACACAGGATGGGGAAAGGAAAGAAAATAAGTTTCTAAATATGGAAACTATTGTTTAAYTTTGTAAAATCTAAACTGTGAGGTATTTTGAAACGAGGTTTTTAGAGGAGGCATCTTCTTTTATCAATGGGTTGAATCCGAAGATCATAAACAAGCTATTGTATAATATAGCATTAGCTGAGCAATCTAACGATCCACGGTTGTTTAAAAAACTTCACAACGATATTTGGGAAATACGTGTGAGGTATGCGTTGCAACAAGTCAGGCTGCTGGCATTTTGGGATAAAACAGATGCCAATAACACGTTGGTACTGGCAACGCATGGCTTTATAAAGAAAGTAGATAAAGTGCCAGCTAATGAGATTGCAAGGGCCTTGCGCATCAGGGAAAATTATTTCGAAGAAAAAAATACCTAAAGAGTATTCGATATGGAAAAAACAAAAATGAAATCGTATAGCCTGTCCGAGATGATAGACAAGCACGTAGGCAAACGTGGCACCAAAGCCAGGGGAGCTTTCGAGCACAAACTCAACATGGCTGTACTAAGCAGCATGATCARAAAAGCGAGGAAAGAGCGCAATCTTACGCAGGAACAATTGGGAGAACTGGTAGGTGTTCAGAAAGCACAAATATCCAAGCTGGAAAACAACGCCAACAGCGCTACCATCGACACCATTCTTAGGATATTCCAGGCACTGCAAGCAGAGATACATTTCTCCGTTACGCTCGGGGGTAAACAATTGTCACTGGCATAATTTAAGAAAGAGACTGCGGTGGTCATGACACCAAAAGAAAAGCGGCTGTTCCAAAAGAACAACCGCTTTTCAATAAAAGGGAAATGCAATCAATTTAATTATCGTCTCCCAGGTTCAAAGGATAAGTATATGAGCCTTCAAAGCCAGGRTAGAAGCCATCGAGGCGTATATTGCTGCCCTTGTATACGGACAACAGTTCTTTCAATTCATCGAGGTTCTTCACTTCTTTTCCGTTCACACCTGTGATCACAAATCCGTCCTGCATCCTGCTTTTTTTCAGGATACCATCGCCTACTTTTTTCACCAGTACGCCGCCCGCTATTTCATTGGCCTGCGCCACTTTCTTATCGAGGTTTTCCAGCGTGCCACCCAGTTTTTCTATGAGGCTGCTATTCTTCACCACATCCGTATTGCCGGCCTTGTTCTTCAAGGTAACACTGGCAGTATTTTCCTTGCCCCCGCGCTTGTAGGTGATGTTGATCTTGTCGCCGGGTTTGTAACGCGCTACCTGCTCCTGCAGTTCCGGACCATTGGTAACCGGAACGCCATTGATCTTGGTAACGATATCGCCTTTTTTCAGTCCCGCTATTGCTGCAGCGCCTCCTGCCGGAATTGCAGTAGCRTACACGCCTTCGCCTTCTCTCAGTGAAACACCCAGCTCTTTTTCCAACTGCCGCTTGTCATCATCACTCATATTTTCTAGCGGAGCATATTGGATGCCGATATAAGCGCGCTGTACAGTGCCGAATTTCACGATATCGGTCACGATCTTCTTCACAATGTTTACTGGAATAGCATAMGAATATCCTGCATAAGAACCCGTAGGAGAAGCGATGGCCGAGTTGATGCCCACCAATTCACCAGCGGTATTGATGAGTGCGCCACCACTGTTGCCGGGATTAACGGCCGCATCGGTCTGGATAAATGACTCCACCGGTGTTTGGCTTTGACGGCCATTGATGCCGATGGACCTTGATTTGGCGCTTACAATACCGGCTGTWACCGTAACATCGAGYGTAAGCGGATAACCGATAGCCAGTACCCACTGACCCAGTTTCAATTCGTCGCTATTACCATATACCAGGTAAGGGAATCCCTTCCCTTCGATTTTGATAACGGCCAGATCGCTGCTGGGGTCGGCGCCGATCACRGAAGCTTTATAAGATTTTTTATTGGCAAGGGTTACATTGATCTCATCGGCTCCGTCGATCACGTGGTTATTGGTTACGATATAACCATCATCCGTAATCAACACACCGCTACCGCTGGCCAGCTGCTCGGGTATCACCCTGGGACCTCCAAAGAAATCACCCAGATCATCACCAAACAGATCGGAGAAAGGATTACGCTGTTTGCGGTTGTTATTGTTCACCTGCCGGGCCTTTGTTTTTGTTTTGATATGCACAACGGCGGGTGTGCCTGTGGTAGCCGCAGGCGTAAAGTCTACGATGGCGCCATTATTACTGCCATTTCCGAAAAAGCCTGCATAGTTCACAGGTAATTTGCCAGCCTCCTGTACGCCTGCATGCTGGTGTTCCACRTATTTACCATATCCCCAAACACTAGCAACAGCAGTGCCTGCACTGATGGCTACAACGGCTAAAATGCTTTTAAAATTCATGTTCATGGTCTTTAAATTAATTCAGGTACGTCAAATGATATGCCTATTGGATAGCAAATAAACAAAGCTGTTTAATTGTCAGTACACCGGTCAACGCATTTAACAAATGTTTTACGGCGATCCTCGTAGATCCGGTGATTAAAGTTAGCAAATTTTACAGCGCCGTTAAGAACCGGAGGGTATCTACACCATCGGCATAATCGCCCAGGGAAGGGCGTTGCGCTTCGCCAAAAGCAAGGGCGCCATGCCCTACCACACATTGGATATCGTTGTTATTTTTTAACCGGTCCCATACGGCTGCCGCATCGTTGTAATACTGGTAATGCACCTGGCTTACTGGCGAGAAAGGAGAGGTGTTTTCAGTCAAAATGACGGAATCATTGTTCATATAATACTTATTGCCCATGATGAGCAGCGCCAGGTGGTAATCGTAATTGTGCTTGTACTTATGGAAGTCAAGAAAATATTCATATTTTTTTAAAGTGGTCAGCAGGGGAATGAAATCATATTTTTCCGGTACATACAATTGCGTGATGTTCCGGCATCCGAGTCCGAAATACAGCTGTATATCTTCTGCCAGCGCTTCCAGTTCGGTCCTGGTTTCAGAACCGTCCAATACGGCTACGGAAGTCCGGTTGCGACGGATGATATGCGGATATTTACCGAAATAATATTCGAAATAACGTCCCGAATTGTTGCTGCCCGTAGCGATATAAGCGTCGCAACCCTTTAACTGCTCGGCAAAAGCTACCCTTTCGGCTACAGACGGCTCCCATTGACTGAGCTGTTCCACCAGGTGCCTGATCAGGACTTCGTCCTTAGAAGAAGCTTTGATCAATACAGAATGGCCGCTCAGGAAAACGCAGAGAAAATCATGAAAGCCTACCAGGGGAATATTACCTGCCATGACCAATCCTACTGTTTGCACTTTTGCAGGCGTATCCGGCAGGTTATATGATCCCACCCAAGCCTCCAGCAGGGGYGCCTGTAAGAACCGGGTACAGATACTATCGACCGACCGGTTGATGAATTCCGGGATGAACCAGGCATTTTCGCGGTAAGCCCTTGCTTTGRYGTTCTCCCATCCGGCATCCGTTCCCTGCATGTAGACACCCAATCTGGCCATCAGCTGAATTCGTTCTTGTAAAGTCATTTGTCAACCGTATTTTTGGAACTGCAAATGTAAAATCACTAATCCAACAAACTCTTTTTTTGTATGGCAATCAAAATAACAGAAGAATGTATCAACTGCGGCGCCTGTGAGCCCGAATGTCCGAATAACGCAATCTACGAGGGTGGGGTGGAATGGGCCATTGCCGATGGAACCACTGTTAAAGGCGAATTTACCCTGATGGACGGCTCGGTTGTAGAAGCTGATAAGCGTTTTGAACCCATCAGCGTAGATACTTACTATATAACTCCCAATAAATGCACCGAATGCCAGGGTTTCCATGAAGAACCCCAGTGTGCAGCCGTATGTCCGGTTGACTGCTGTGTACCTGATGAAATGTACCGCGAAACAGTAGACGAACTGCTGGCCAAGAAGGAAAAAATGCACATCTAATGCACAGGCGCCTGTGCTAAACTTTRRSRGGRAAATACTTGCAAAAGCGCGTGGATTTACTTAGCTTAGTCCTAATTAATTGTTGCCATTCAAAGAGACAACAACTTGTAACGGCGGGTGATATTTCCTGCCAACGTGAGGTGAAGAGACGGGGAGTTTCTTCACCTTTTTTTATCATCCTCATCCCTATATTTGCCTACATGTTCGTCATCCTGAGCGTGCGAAGCGAGTCGAAGGATCTGCCGAACCTTCAGTGAGATCCCCCGGTTGCACTCGGGATGACGTTAAAAACAAGGAAATGAAAAAAAAGATAGCCCTGGTAACAGGAGGCTTGAGCAACGAAGCACAGATCAGTTATAAAAGCGCTATTACCGTTGGCAACAATGTAGACAGGGARCGGTTCGATGTGTACCGGATCGATATCAATGCCACCGGCTGGTGGTATGAACCTGTGCAGGGAGAAAAATCGAAAGTCAACCGCGACGATTTCTCAGTTATTGATAGCGGCAAGAAGATCAATTTCGATGCGATATTGCTTTGCATTCACGGTACGCCGGGAGAAGATGGCAAGTTGCAGGGATATTTCGATATGCTTGGGTTGCCTTATACCAGTTGCGATGCGGCTACTTCAGCGCTTACTTTCAACAAAAGATATACAGTGGCTGTTGCAGCATTCGGTGGCATACATGTTGCACACTCCAAACATATTTTCAGGCATACACCCGTATCCCCCGAAGCCATACTGACGGCATTAAAACTACCTGTGTTCGTGAAACCCAACAACGGCGGCAGCAGCATCGGTATGAGTAAAGTGAGTGTGGCGGCTGAGCTGGAAGCTGCGCTGCATAAGGCTTTCCGGGAAGATGACCAGGTGCTGGTAGAAGAATATATCAGCGGACGCGAGTTCACGATCGGTGTATTCAAGTCGAAAGGAAAGATCATGGTACTGCCTATTACGGAAGTGAGCACGCAAAACGAGTTCTTCGATTTTGAAGCGAAGTACCAGGGCAAAAGCGTTGAAACAACACCTGCGCTTATTGATGATGCGATGAAAACAAAACTGGAAGCGGCCGCTAAAAAAGTGTATGAGGTGTTGAACTGCCGCGGTGTGGTACGCATCGATTTTATTTACAACGAAGCACAGGGACAACCCTATATGCTGGAAGTGAATACGGTTCCGGGACAAAGTGAAGCCAGCATCATTCCTCAACAGGTGAAGACCATGGGATGGAACCTGAAAGATTTTTATTCTGCATTGATAGATGAAGTCCTTAATTAATAAGTAAGCATGAGCAACCTGGTTAAAAGAATTACTGGAAAATCCATTTGGGTAAACATACTCGCAGCGATCGGTATCCTCGTTGTATTACTGATCCTTTTTTTCAGTTCATTAGGATGGCTTACGGGCTATGGGAAAGTGGAGAAAGTGCCATCGGTAACAGGACAAAACGTGCTGGCCGCCCAACAGATACTGCAAGCCAAAGGATTTGATGTAGTGATACAGGATTCATTGTATATCGATAGCATTCCCAAACAAGCGGTGATCCGCCAATCTCCCGAGGCAGACGCTACCGTGAAATCCGGCCGCGCTGTTTATCTTACCGTCAACCGCAGCATTCCACCGCAGGTAGAAATGCCCAATATGGCAGGCTTTTCCATCAGAAGCGCGGAAATGTACCTGCGCAGCCTGGGATTGAAACTGGGTGAAGTGACCTACAAGCCTGATATAGCGCGTAACTCTGTGTTGGAACAGTATTACAACGGCGCCCAGATAACAGCCGGAACCAAGATACCGTTGGGCAGTACCATTAGCTTTGTACTGGGAAGCGGTGTAGGCGGCAGCGATATTCCTGTGCCCGACCTGGTAGGCATGACCTTGCTGGAAGCGCGTACTTACCTCGCTACGGTGAATGTGAACATTGGTTCTATTGTTGCTACCGATGCCGTCAAAGATTCAGCAGCAGCTTTTATAGTAAAGCAGTCGCCCACGGTTTTGTCTGATGTGCTGGGGCCAACAGGACAAAAAGTACCCAATAAGATCAGGCAGGGGCAGGTGATGGATATCTACATCAGTTCCATAGCGCCTGTAAGGGATTCAACAGCAGCGCAAACACCTGTGAATCATTAAACCAGGTTCACTTCCCGTTCAAGGTGAATACCGAATTCCTCTTGCACACTGTTGATGATATCGGTTGAAAGTTGCACTATTTCAGCGCCTGTGGCATTACCGTAATTCACCAATACGAGCGCTTGCCGTGCATGACAGCCCGCATCGCCTTTCCGGTAACCTTTCCAGCCGCATTGCTCTATCAGCCAACCGGCGGCAACTTTCGTTTGGCCTGCACCCGCAGGATAGCCAACAATTGTGGGGAATGATTGTTGCAATTGTTCAAACTGAAGCGTGGGAATAGTGGGGTTTTTGAAAAAACTGCCGGCATTACCCGTCTCGGCAGGGTCTGGTAACTTGCTGCGCCTGATGTGTAT
>BFBZ01001688.1_pt1 | contig 13926 bp, 6 predicted proteins | sample 1888401 | NCBI WGS metagenome assembly BFBZ01 (sample SAMD00112614, study PRJDB3348) | symbiont metagenome | host: Chara braunii | reverse complement strand
CGTCGCGCAGAATTCGAGCAGGTAGCGCAGGACGATCGGAATGCCGAAACCCTGGCCCGTCGCCCGCCGACCGCCGAAGCTCAGCGACACCGCAAGTCCCGATTCATTGATGCCGTCCAGAGCGCCACACAGGCAGTCGCCCATCGCGACCACCCGCTGGCCCGACCAGCGGGTGGCAAGCCAGGCACCTTCGATCAGGCCCGGCGGGTAGTCGTAGTTGCGCGCCAGCGATGGGGGTCCTTCGCCGGTCCAAACGGCCTGGGTACAGCCGGCGATATAGGGCGGCGGGCACCACATGGACAGGAAGCGCGCCTCGATGTCGCCGCCGCCGGCAAGCTCCGTCAGGGTCTCCCAGACCGGCGCCCATTCGGGCATGTGCTGTTGAACCGCCCGCCGGCAGGCAAGATAGGTTGGCCTTTCGGCAATCCCTCCCCTGAGGAACCAGGTGCGATAGCCTTGCCAGTGGCGCGCGAAGAGACCCTTCCATTTCGGGCCGGGTCGGTCTTCGACGATCGCCGCAAAGGTGCAGTCCATGGCTGGCTTACCCGATCAGAGGATCTTGAACGAGCCGGGCGTCGGCGCAGCGTCCATCTGCGTCGCCGCCAGCGGAGCAGCGCCGTAGTACTGCTTGACACCGCGGATCCAGTTATGGGCGCGCTCGTTCAGCTTGAACCTCTCGTCCATCGAGCGGCCGCGGGTGATCAGGATGCCGAGATCGGCGCCTTCGTAGCGATAGTCGCCGGCGCCGGTAATGCGCAGGAAGAAGGCCTCGCGCTCGGAATCGATGGCCCGGCGATTGGTATCGAAGCGGTGGTACGACACCGATCCGTCCTCGGCCATGCGATACATGCCCGACGGCGGCGCGTGGGTGACGCGGTCGACATTGTTGGCGGTGTATTTGATGACGACCTGCGACCAGGAATCGACGAATTCGGGCCTCGCCCAGCGCTCGTTCAGCTCGCGGACATTAAGCTCGAATGGAACGCCTGAAAATTCCAGGAGATGGAACAGGAACAGCGGCACATCAGCATAGGCGAAGGCCGCGTGATTGGTCATCGGGCTCGCGCCACAGATGCGCGGATTGAGCTCGCCGAGATAAACCTCGCCGCTATCCTCATCGATGAGGAAATCGAGGTCGAAATAGCCGCGATAGCCCTCTTCCAGCAGTTGATTGCCGAACCGGAAGGCCATGTCGCGCGCCTTGGCGCGGACCTCCTCGGAGAAGGCGCCGAGGAAGACCTCGTTGCCGCACCAGCCGCCCTTGTAGGGCGTGAGCTCGCGCGCGCCGACGACCTCGGTCAGGAGCGGCCCGACCAGCGTCCCGGACTTGGTCGCGCACGCTTCCAGCGTCGCGCCGCGGCAATTGATCCGCTTCATGATCTTGACCTCGGCCTCGCCGACGATCTCGTCCTCGTGCTTGTCGAAATCCTCCTTGCTGGCGATGAAGAAGGTCGTGTGGCCGGAATCGCCAAAGGCGGTCTGGATCACCAGGTCGGTGCCGAGCCCGGCCCGCCTGGCGATCTCCATCAGGCTCTGCCAGTCGGTGACCTTCTCCAGCGCGTTCGGCACGGAGGGAACGCCAGCCTTGTTGCCGATGCGCACCGTTTCCATCTTGTTGTCGCAGCGCTGGCGCAGCTTGGCCGGCGGGAACCAGATGTCGAGGCCGAGCTCGCGCGCAAGCTCCTCGGTTTTCTCGTCGAACATGAGGAAGGTCGCGACCGGATTGCCGCCACGCCGCTCGATGAGGTCCACCACCTCCTTGTGCTGCAGCAGGTAGTTGTTGATGTCCTCGATCGACTCGAATTCGGCATGGGGCATTTCCGTGGGCACGAAGACATTCGGATGCCGCCCGTCGAAACAGTCGATATAGTTGATGTACTGGAAGCGATTGACCCACTGGTCGATGCCGAGAAGGTTGAAATTGGTCGCACTGATGAAGTAGATCGGCCGCTCGTTGCGGTGAAACCACAGACGCAGGTCGGACACATTGCGGATCGTGTTCATGAGTTGAGCCCCTCGGAAATTTTATGGTGGCTTAGGCGATCTGCAGGACGACGCCGTCTTTCGGCCGTCTGCCGGTCTTGGCTGCCGGCGCAACGTCGGAAATCGCTGCCAGCGCCCGCGCGGCGAAGACGCGCAGGCCGATCTCCGGGCGGTAGCCATGGATCTCGCGCACATCGAGCGCCTCCATGAAGGCCAGGATGTCGGCGCTGATCGCCTGGCCTGGGACCAGGATCGGGAAGCCCGGCGGATAGGGAATGACGAACAGGGCCGAGACCACCTCGCGGCCCGCGGCAATGGCGTGGCGCACCTCGGTCAGCGTCAGGTATTCGCAGTTCTCCTCGTCGTAAGACAGGAAGAAGGCCTTGCGGATGTCGCCGTCGGGCGTCTCGGCCAGATTGCCGTCGGGCCCGTGGCGGAAGCCGACGTGAAAATGGGAGAAATCAGGGAGCGGCGGCAGTTCCTCGGTCAGCGAACGCACTCGCTTTTCGTGGATCCGCCGCTCGATCGCGCTCAGATCGGCCGTATTGCTCTCCACCTCCTTGGCGATCTTGAGGAGCACCTCGATGAGATAGGCGACGGACGACCGCGTCGTGCCGATATTGGTCATGAACAGCACGGTGTTGCGCGAGGTCTTGTTGATCTGGATGCCGTACTTGTCCATCAGGTAGCGGTTCTTGAAAGTGTCTCCGTCGATGCCGGTATTGCCGATGAACAGGGTGAGGCGCGTCGGGTCGAGGGCGAACTCGTCGGTGCGCCAGGCGGTTTCCATGTTCGCCCAGCCGGTCGCCGGTTCGTAATAGCTTTCGATCTCGGACGCGCGGAAGGACGCCGGCACCAGCTCGCCGACATTGAGGAAGTAGAAGTATTTCTTGAGCAGCGGATGGGTTGCGACCTGCTCGCGCAGTGTCATGGCGAATTCGATCTGCCGCTGGACGAGCTCATAACCTTCGAGCTCGACCTGTCGCCTGCCGAAATCGAGCGAAGCCAGAATCTGATAGTTGGGCGAGGTCGAGGTGTGGGTCATATAGGCTTCGTGGAAAGCCTCTTCGGTCTTGTCGCGGAAGTCCTGGTCCCAGATGTGGATCATCGATCCCTGGCGCAGCGAAGTCAGGGTCTTGTGCGTCGATTGCGTGGCGTAGACGCGCACCCGGGCCTTGGCCGGGTTCGGCATCAGGCGGCTGGCGATCAGCTTGGCATCGTCGTCGCACTCCACGACATCGAGCTCCCTGGCGAACCGGTCATAGGCGGCGCCATAGTCCGGATCCGCGAAGCGCTCGCACAGGCGCGCGGCCGCCGACATCCCCGTACGCCGGCGGTAGGTCGGATGGAAACGGGCAAAGGCGAACCATGCCTCGTCCCACAGGAAGATCAGGTCCGGCTTGATCGCCAGGCACTCTTCCATCACGCGCTCGACGTCATAGACGATGCCGTCGAAGGTGCAGTTGGTCAAAAGCACCATCTTCACGCTGTCGAGATGTCCGGCGCGGCGATAGGCCAGAAGGACCCGCTTCAGCTCGGCGATCGGCACGGCGCCATACATGGAGCAGGTGTCGAGCGGATAGGAGTCGAGATAGGCGACCTGAGCGCCCGACAGCACCATGCCGTAGTGGTGCGACTTGTGGCAGTTGCGGTCGATCAGCACGATATCGCCGGGCTTGACCAGCGCCTGCACCACGATCTTGTTGGCGGTCGAGGTGCCGTTGGTCGCGAAGAAGGTCCGCTTGGCGCCGAAGGCGCGGGCCGCCGCCTCCTGAGCGCGTTTCAATGGCCCCACCGGATCGAGCAGGGAATCGAGCCCGCCCGAGGTCGCCGAGGTTTCCGCCATAAACAGATTGGTGCCGTAGAACTGGGCGACGTCCTGGATCCAGTTGGAGTTCAGGATCGACTTGCCGCGCGCGATCGGCAGGGCATGGAATACTCCCGTGGGCTGCTTGGAATATTCCTTCAGCGCCGCGAAGAACGGCGCCCGATAGCGTTGATCGACGCCCTTCATGATCGCCATGTAGAGCTCGGTATGATCCTCCTCCCGGAAGAACACCCGCTCGAACACGTCGCCCACCCGGACAGCGATCTCTTCGGCCTTCAGATCCGTCACGAGATAGAGGTCGAGCTCGGGACGCAGCTCGGAAATCTTGCGGCCGAGCAGCGGGCCGCGCTCGGATTCCGGCTGGCGCTCGATGTCCTCTTCGAGGCCGTCGAGGAATTTGCGCAGGAGGTCGAGCTGATATTCCGAGCGGAACGGGAAGCCGTGCCGGATGACGCAAGCCTGGAGGTTGAAGTTGAACAGCGTCGCGATCAGCGCGTCCTCGAAGCTCGGCACGACGACGATGTCGAAGACAAAGGCGTCATCGGGCCGACGCTTGCGCTGAACGCGTCGGCGCAGCGCCGTCTCCTCCTCATCGGTCATCTCGTCGACGATGAGGACCTCGAAATAGGGCTTGTTGATCTGGGCCTGGGATTCCTCCTCGGTCTCGATCTCCGAGGGACCGTCGAAATCCGAATCGAGCGACAAGGCCTGATGCCGATAGCTGCGATTGGCCAGCATGCGGTTGATGCGGCGCGCGGCGAGCTGCGTGCGGTTGAGATCGCCGGCCTCGAACCACTGCGCCAGTTCGTCGAACAGCTTGCGGCCGGGAAAGGCCCAATAGCTCTCGATCGGCCGCAGGATGGCGAGCGTGGCCTGCACGCGCTCCCGTCGCTCGGCGAATTCGGCACCGTCCCTCGGCAGCTCGGCCATGCGCCCGAGGTCGTCGGTCAGTGCGATCCAGCTGTCCGCCCGCATCTCCCAGACGCTATGGCCGCGATTCAGCGAGATTTCGTGACTGCGCCTTTGCCTACGGGCCATGACTCTCTCCGGAAAACGAGCGGCTGCTTGGGAACTGGATGAGCGCGCCTTGCGCGGGATCGTCGGGGCCGCCCGGCCCCGAGGGAAGATGCGGCCCGCCCGTCGGCGCGCCCGGTTTGACCAGGGGACCCAACCGGTCGAGGAAGCCGCTCGCCCCGGGCTCCCGCCGATAGACGGGAAAATCGACCTCGCGGTCGCGAAAGCTCTTCAGCACCTGCCCCAGGCCGCGCAAGCCGCGCTCGCGCTCGCGGCGCACCTTGGCGAAATCGATCTCGACGGGGATGATCTGCTCGGCGGTCGCGGCCTCGTGCAGCACATAGCCGGACGGATCGACCACGATCGACCGGCCACATCCGCCGGCGCCGACGCCGTTGATGTCGAAAAAGTAGCACTGGTTCGTCGCCGCGGAGGCGCGGGCGATCGACAGCTCGATATCGCGATCGATCGTATCGGTCATGGTCGGGTGGAGAATGACCTCCGCCCCCATGGCAACCATCTGGCGGGTCGTTTCGGGAAACCACATGTCGTAGCAGATCGACACGCCGAAGCGGCCGGCGTCCGGGACGTCGAAGACGACGAACTCGGTTCCGGCCGAAATCCCCTGCTCATAGGGCCGGAACGGAAACAGCTTGGAGAAGCGCGCGACGACGGTGCCATCGGGCGCGATCACTGGCGCGGTGTTGAAGATCGCCTTGCCACGCTGCTCGAACAGGGAACCGGGGATAAGCCAGAGGCCAAAGCGCCTAGCGATGCCACAGAGCCGCGCCTCCACATCTCCCGGCATGGGCACGGCCTTGCCCGGATCCGGGCCGAACGCCGCCAACTCGGAGAACAACACCATGTTCACCCACGGAAACCGGCCGCGCACATGTGCCGCATAACGTTCCATGGTCAGAATGTTGTCGTCGTGATTTGAGACTGGCATCTGAACGCCGGCGATTGCGAATGACGTCATGGACTCCGTTGCTTCCTGGTTCGAGCCCCTCGAAATCCGTGCATCCATGCCTTCGGCGTCACCGCGAACAGCAACGTCATGCAGGCATCGTTTCGGGGGGCGGCTTTCGACCACCTTGATTGCCGTGCGGCGTTCAACCAAACCGGGCTTGCCGACTGGCGAGGGAAGGTTGCGCCAAGGCAGCAGCCGTTCCTGCGGGCTCGCTTGGCCGCTTAAGATTGGCCGCTCAAGAAATGAACCTCCCGTTGGAGCATTCGCCTGCCATCCGGCGGAATGCGGCGTTTGCTGTTCCCCCTGCTCTGCCTGTTACTTGCCGGCGACTGCGCCGGAAGCGACGACATCTTGTTTGTTGGGCCTGCTGGTCTCAGACCTCTTGAGATCAGACCGTTACACAGCGGGAACGGGGGCGCAGCAGAAAGCAGGACAGAATTATGACGTTGATCAAGCCATTGTAATCGTGATGGAAAATCGTAAAAACGCGAGACGGGAGGTTCGGCTTGCCGAATAAATGACAGAGCGAATGTTCGGAAATCCGAACGACAATGATTGCAGCTGACGCGAAGGAGCAGCCTTCACCGCCACCTACGGCCAGATGCGCCCGCCGAAGGCAGAGCTCGTGTGGAGCCGACGGTTTCGTTCAGGCCCCGAACTGAAATCAACCGCGATTGCCCGTAGGACGAGCCTCGGACAAAAAAGGCCGCCCGCGACAGCGGGCGGCCCGGCCACCGCACTCAGGGCGAGAGAAGCACTCGGGGGCGAGAGCAGGTTGCAGCGGCCAAACAACAGAATCCGCGACGGTGACTTCGGTTCACCTGCGACGGCGCGACCGCCGCCTGGCAACTCGACAGGCGCACCGCCGCATCAGCGCCGCCGTCCCATAAACGGCCGTGACGGCCCCGACGGCCTGAACACCGGGCGCGCTGGCCCGGCTCGATTGAACGCTGGCCGGGATGGCCCCGCGGGGCGAATGTCGGCGCGCTGGATGCGCGGCCGCGCCTGGAACTCCGGCCGCCGCGATTGCTGCATGGCGGGCCCGAAAACCCGTCCCGGCCGCCGCATGCCGGGCCGGCCGCTCGGTCGGCCGCGATCCTCGACGAAGGGGCGGCCTGGACGGTGGATCGCCGGTCGTCCGCCGGCAGGACCGCCAGCTCCGGCCGGAGCACCGGCTCCGGCGGGTCCACCTGACTGGGGTCGCGGCAATTGGCCACCTCCGGGAGCACCGGGCAGCGGCCGGCCGGCGCTACCGAGACCGCCCAGGACGGGGCTGACGGGTCCCGGCGTCCCCGGGCGAGACAGCAGCCGCGGCCCCCCTGGCGGCGGACGCAGGACAACCGGCAGCTCCGGCCGGCGCAAGCCGCGCGGCAGGATGAACGGGACACCGACCACGGCCGCGGCGGCGGCCACCGGCAGGACACCCCAGGAATAGGCAGGCGGTGGCGGCAAGGCCCAGATCGGCGCGATGGGCGGCCCGAGAGCGACAGGTGCCAGCGCCACGTCGTCATAAAAGGCCGGCGGCGCCGGCGCCCAGAACACCGGGTCGTCGACGATCTCGATCACCGGCAACGGCGCCGGAATGTCCTCATAGACCACCTCGACGAAGCCTTGCGACGGCATGACCGGGGCCTGCAGCCGGCCGAGGCGCCAACGCGCCTCCTCGGCATGCGGGCCGCGCGGGTAGCGCCTGAGATAGGTCCAATAGCCCGGCGGCGAACTGATGCGCAGCGTCTGGCGCCAGACCAGCGCCTCGCGGCGCGCGGCCAGGAGACGCTGCACGCGCCGGGTGAAGACGCTGGCCGGATGGGCCCGCAGAAACTCCTGATAGCCGGCGATGCTGTCGCGTTCGATGGCGAGCGCATAGGCTTCCTCGACCGGCAGGCCCTCGATGCGGCGCGCGGCCAGCGCCGGCAAGGTCGTCCCGGTCGGCGTGGGATCCGCCGGCAGCGTCAGCGATCGCACCGGCGGCGGCAGCCTGGAGGCCTCCCAGGGCGTGTCCCGGCCGTTCGATTGTTGGTGCACCCGCAGCCGGGCGCGCGCGATGGCCTCATCCAGCGGCACGCCGGGCGCGCGCAACTGTTCGGCAAGCGCCAGCGCGAAACGTCCATAGGCCCCCGGGAACGGCGCCACGATCTCGCTCGGCGCCGCCGCGGACGCGACGAGCAATCCCGGCCCGGCATCGATGACGCCCACGCCACGCCGCACCGGCAGCCCGAGGGCTGCCCAGGGATGCTCGGCCGACAGATCGAGCAGCAATAACCTCGCCCGGCCTTGCACGGAACCGAGAGCCCGCGTCACATCGACCAGGCGAATGCCCATGATCGGCACGTCCGATTCACGGTCGATCGCCGCATCCGACGGCAAGAGGTAGCTGTCGCCCTCATGTTGCAGGCCGAGACCCGCGAGATAGATCAGCACGATGGCATCCGGCCCAGCCTGACGAGCCTTGACCATGAAACCGGCGATCGCCGCCCGCAATTCGGCTTGCGGCAGATCGGCTCCCTCCGTCGTGGAGAAGCCCAGGTCGCGCAAGGTCTGCGCCATCAGTCCGGCATTGTTCAAGGCGTTCGGCAGCGGATTGGAGCGATAGCTGCCGACGCCCAGCACCAGCGCCAGGCGCGTTTCCGCCGCGAGCGCCGGTGTTGCGGCAGCCTGGCCCGCCACGCCGGGGCCGGAACGGTTTTCGGGTCCTGTGCTGTTTGCCGCGGCGATGCGCTGACGTCGGGCATTGTCCTCGGCCTCGCGCATGGCGGCCTGGGCAGCCGCCTCACGCTCGCGGCGCGACAGCTGTTCCGCTTGGCGTCCCGCCGCCTGGGCAGCCGCCTCCCGTTCGCGGCGTGACCGGTCTTCCGCCTGGCGGGCCGCCGCCTGGGCGGCCGCCTCGCGTTCGCTGCGCAACCGCTCCTCGAGCTCGCGAATCGTCGCCTGGGCCGCCGCCTCACGTTCCCGCGCGCGCCGGGCATCGGCCTCCCGCGCCTCGGCCCGCTCGGCCAGCCGGCGCTCGCGCGCCAGACGCGCTTCGGCCTCCCGCGTCGCCGCGTCGCGCGCACGTTGCAGTCTTTCCTCCTGCGCCCGCGCCGTCGCCTGCTCGGCCCGCTCACGTTCGCGCGCTCGCCGTCCGACCGCCACCCGCGCCCGTTCGGTCGCTTGGCCGGCTTCGCGGGACCGGCGCTCCATCTCCTGCTGCATCGCGGCCAATTGCTGCTGCAACTGCTCGAGCCGGGCATTCTGCTCGGCAAGCGCCGCACGGGCCGCCGCGTCGGCATCGGACCTGGCGCGCCGCTCTACCGGATCGGCCGCCGGCCGGTCCATGGTCTCCAGCCGCAAGCGTGCATCCTCGGCATGGACGCTGCGCGGGTAGTCGTTGAGAAACGCCGCGATCTGCTCGCGCGAGCCTTCGCGGACCCGCTGCCAGATCTGCGTATCGGTCTCGCGCGGGTTCAGCACGAACTGGCCGCCGCCGGAGGCGGTGAATTCCGGCACCTGTCGTCCGGAGGTCGCGCGCGCCACCGCGTCGGCGACCCGCGTCAGCATGTCGGCGACGCGCAGGCCGGGCTCGCGCGCCTGCTCCATGAAAGCCAGCGTGAACGGGCTGTTTCGCCCGGCGCCATCGGCGGCGACATTGTTCGGCTGGGTCGCGTAGACGACCACCATGCCGCGTACCTGCTCGTTGGCCAGACCCAGGTTGAACATCGCGCCGCGCGAGGCCGCGCGGGACTGCAGCCGCTCGGCGACCGGATTGTTGCGGCAGGCGTCGAGCACCATGATCTTGAGACCGCTGACGCCGGCCAGGGCGTCGCGGGCCGCGTCCAGCCCGACCATCTCGAAGCGGATCGAGATATCGTCCTCGACCTTGGCATCGACAGGCATCAGGAAGTTGCGGCCTTCGCGCTGGATGCCATGGCCGGCATAATAGAACAGCGCCGCATCGGCATCCTGGGCGGCGCGGGCGAACCGTGCGAAAGCGAGGTCCATGCCGCGTTTGTCGATGTCGAGCTCGAGCAGCACCTCAAAACCGAGTTCGCGCAGCAGCGCCGCGATGTCTTCGGCATCGTTGCGCGGATTGGCCAGCGCGGGCGTGCTGGCATAATTGGCATTGCCGATGACCAGCGCGACGCGTTTTTCCGCAAAAGCCGGGACAGAGGCACCGACGATCACGGCGCCAAGCAGCAAAACGCGAGCAAGGGCGCTGACGATGCATAGCATCTCGCGACTACTCCCGGCCGACGACCATCGATCGCCAAGATTACCATTTGCGGATCAGGCCAGCAACGTAAGGGAAACAGCCGGGCCGGACAGTGCGGTGGCGCACATCGCGCCAGCCGCGGCCACCGGTCCGATGCGGCGATCCGCGGCCCATGGCCCCGGCAAAAAAAGGCCGCCCGGGGGCGGGCGGCCTGGCCGCCGCAGCGAGGGGGGCGATGAAAAGCCGCAGCGACCGGATAATACAACCCGTGAAACGGATATCGGTTCCTCGACGCCAAGAATTCGCATGCCGGGCCGTGCTCGAGACCACAAGCGCCGTCGCCGGGACGGCGGTGCCGAAGGTTTCGTTGCGTCCCCTGCGCCGCGCCTATGCCTGCCACGCGCGGCGGCGGCCCTCGCCCCGTTGACCTCGCCGCGACCCGAACTGACAATCGCGCCCGACGCCCCGCCAGTTCGACCTCATCGCATCTTCGCAATCCGAAAGCAGCAGAATGGTCCATGCCCCCGCGCGCGCCGGATCCGGCAGCCCCGCCGTCCGCATCAATCTCTATTCGGACACCCAGACCCGGCCGACAATGGCCATGAAGGCCGCCATGATGGCGGCCGAGGTCGGCGACGAGCAGCATGGCGATGACCCGACGGTGGATCGGCTCTGCGAGCGGATGGCCGCGATGCTCGGCAAGGAGGCGGCGATTTTTCTGCCCTCCGGCACCATGTGCAACGTCGTCGCCCTCAACACCCATTGCCGCGCCGGCGACGAGGTGCTGGCGCACGAGACCGCCCATATCCTGACCAGCGAAGGCGGCAGCCACGCCGCCATCGCCGGCGTCCAGATCAATGCCCTGCGCGGCGCGCGCGGCCTGTTCGACCCGGACACGCTGCGCGCGGCGATCCGCGCGCGCACCCGTTACGCACCACCCCAGACCCTGCTGGAGATCGAGCAGACCGCCAATATCGGCGGCGGCACGATCTGGCCGCTGGCGACGCTCGGCGAGCTGACGGCGATCGCCCGCGGCGAAGGCTGGGCCACCCACATGGATGGCGCGCGCCTGATGAACGCCTGTGTCGCCACCGGCATCAAGCCGGCCGACATGGCCGCGGGCTTCGACAGCGTCTGGCTCGACTTCACCAAGGGTCTGGGCGCGCCGCTCGGCGCGGTGCTGGCCGGTTCACAGGACTTCATCGGCCGGGCCTGGCGCTGGAAGCAGCGCCTGGGCGGCTCGATGCGGCAAGCCGGGATCTGCGCGGCGGCCTGTCTTTATGCGCTCGACCACAATATCGAGCGGCTCGCCGACGACCATGCCAATGCGCGTGCCCTGGCCGCCGGCCTCAGGCATCTGCCCGGCGTCGATGTCGAGGAACCCGACACCAACCTGGTGTTCTTCGATGTCGTCAGGGCGGGAACCACGCCAACCGCGCTGCAGGCGGCGCTGCGCTCCGAGGGTATCGCGACAAGCGTCCTCGGCGGACGCATGCGGGCCTGCACCCATCTCGACGTCTCCGCGCCGATGATCGCGGAAACCGTGGCTGCGATCGCCCGGATCATCGGGCGATAGTCCCTCGGGGGCGGTCACGGCTGTCCGGTATCGTCGACCGGGTTTGGCGCGGCCGCGGTGGCCGGCGCGTCAGCGCCAGCCAAGCGCCGGCGCGACATGCTTCAAGATCGCCTCGATGACATGGGCGTTGTAGTCGACGCCGAGTTGATTGGGGACGGTCAAGAGCAGCGTGTCGGCTTCGGTGACGGCTTCGTCCTTGCGCAACTGCTCGACGAGCAGATCCGGCTCGGCGGCATAGCTGCGGCCGAAAATGGCGCGCGTACTGTCGCCGAGCAGACCGATCGTGTCCTCATTGTCGTTGCCGCGGCCGAAATAGGCGCGGTCGCGCTCGTCCACCAGCGCGAAGATGCTGCGGCTGACCGACACGCGCGGCGCGCGCGCATGGCCGGCTTCCTTCCACGCCTCGCGGAAGATCCGGATCTGCTCCGCCTGCTGGACGTGGAACGGCCGGCCGCTCTCGTCGGTCTTCAGCGTCGAGCTCTGCAGGTTCATGCCGAGCTTGGCCGCCCAGGCGGCGGTGGCATTGGAACTGGCGCCCCACCAGATCCGATCGCGCAAGCCCTTGGCGTGCGGCTCGAGGCGCAGCAGACCCGGCGGGTTCGGGAACATCGGCTGCGGGTTCGGCTGCGCGAAGCCCTCGCCGCGCAGCACCTCCAGCAGGACCTCGGTATGGCGACGGGCCATGTCGGCATCGGTCGTCCCCTCGGGCGGGGCGTAACCGAAGTGGCGCCAGCCATCGATCACCTGCTCCGGCGAGCCGCGGCTGATGCCCAATTGCAGGCGCTCGCCGCTGATGAGATCGGCCGCGCCAGCGTCCTCCGCCATATAGAGGGGATTCTCGTAGCGCATGTCGATGACCGCTGTGCCGATCTCGATCCGCCCGGTCTTCGCGCCGACGGCGGCGAGCAACGGAAAGGGCGAGGCGAGTTGGCGGGCGAAGTGATGGACACGGAAATAGGCGCCATCCGCGCCGAGTTGCTCGGCGGCGACCGCCAGTTCGATCGACTGCAACAAAGCATCGGAGGCCGATCGCGTCTGCGACTGGGGCGACGGCGTCCAATGGCCGAAGGACAGGAAACCGATCTTTTTCATCACAATGCCTCGTGGGGTAACCAAGCTCGCCCCGTTTCGTGCGGCTCGTCGAGATTCTACGCGCCTGGAAACGCGCCCAGCGCTCCCACCGGCCACGGCCTCTGCGCACCTGACCTTGCACGCGAACAAGCGGTCATTCTCGCGGTGACCCGATGGAATCGGCGACCACGATCCTGGCGCCCTCGGCCGTCGAACCCTGCTGAAACAGGCGCCGGCGCGCAGGGGGCCCGCGCGCCGGCTTTTGTAATGCTCGATCTCGGAAGCGCGCTCGGCGCGCCCACCAGCGATCGAGACTATGATCCGGGACTTCTCCCGATGTCGAACCTAAGCGGCAAAGGCCAGCTTAGATGACCCAGCGTGAACTCCCGTAATCATGATCTGGCTGGACACTGGATCACCTCCTCTCGTTTGGTTGCGCTGTCGGTAAGATGGGGCGGCGGTGGCGGCCTGTAAACCCTGCCCGGAAACTTTGCGCCCGCAGCCGCGCCCCGACTGCCGTCATGCGCGCGCCCAGCGCGCCAAGGCGCATTCGGCCGGCTCGGTTGTCGAAGGCGCAATGCGATCCACCACCCCGAAGGCGAATGTCGGCCCCTCGTCGCCGACAGGCTCGCGGTCTCGACCGGCGCCAAACCGGAAGGCGCAGCATGGCGATCATGCAATGACGCGCCGCATGACGCAGATCAGCTCAGGAAGGGAAGGCTTGACGAAACATGGCGAACCGGGCTGCCGACCAGCTTACAAGCCATTAATTTCGTTGAAATTTGGCGCTCCCTAGGGGACTCGAACCCCTGTTTTCGCCGTGAGAGGGCGACGTCCTAGACCGCTAGACGAAGGGAGCGCGGCCGCATTCGCTGCGGAGCGCGCTTCATAAGCGGAAAGGGTCGCGCCGGTCAAGAACGCTGACGACGATCTCGCGCGATTTCCCCGGCGCCGTCGCCCTGCATCGCGCCTGACCGGTTCAAGGCCGCGGCACCTGCGGCCCACCGACCGTGATCCGGTGCACTTCCTTCAATGATTTCAGGTCATAGACGACGATGACCGGCACCCCGCTCTGGTCATAGGTGACGGTCAGCTGGCCGTCCGCGGCGATCGCCGAAACCACCTTGGCGCCCTGCGGATCGATGGCGCCGAGCTTGACCGGACCCGAAGGCCCCTGCCCGCCCATCAGCCGATAGGCGATCACTGCCAGCACCGTGCCGACGCCAGCGATCATGATGATCGAGGAGACGATGGAGATACGGCGGATCTTGGCGACGACGGCTTCGCTCGCGGGG
>BFBZ01001687.1_pt1 | contig 13926 bp, 9 predicted proteins | sample 1888401 | NCBI WGS metagenome assembly BFBZ01 (sample SAMD00112614, study PRJDB3348) | symbiont metagenome | host: Chara braunii | reverse complement strand
GCCGCGCGCACGGATTTCCAGCGCGATGAAGCACAGGCCAAACCGGCGCTGAAAGTGGATGGCTTGACCGTCCGTTTCGCGGTGTCGGGCAGCTTCTTCCGCCGCACGACGGGCGCCGTCCACGCCGTCGAGGGGGTCGGCTTCGATCTGATGTCGGGCGAGACGCTGGCGATCGTCGGCGAGAGCGGCTCGGGCAAATCCACGACCGCACGGGCGATCCTAGGACTGGTCAAATCAACACGCGGCACGTTCACCACCAGTGGTGGCAAGGCTGCCGATCGCACCAGCGCAGTGCAGATGGTCTTCCAGAACCCCTACGCCTCGCTCAATCCGCGGCTGCGGGTCGACAGCATTCTTGCCGAACCGGTGATCGCGGCCGGCGGTCGCGTCTCGGCCGAGACACGCGAGCGGATGGCCATGCTGCTGAAGCGCGTCGGATTGCCGGAAAACGCCCTTGAGCGCTATCCGCATGAGTTTTCGGGCGGCCAGCGCCAGAGGCTGTGCATCGCCCGCGCCCTGATGCTGAACCCGTCGGTGCTGGTGCTGGACGAGGCGGTTTCCGCACTCGATGTCTCCGTTCAGGCGCAGGTTCTGAACCTTCTGATCGAGCTTCAGCGGGAATATGGCCTTGCCTACCTGTTCATCTCGCATGACATGGCTGTTGTGGAGCGCATCGCCCACCGCATCGCCGTGCTCTATGCCGGGCAGATCGTCGAGATCGGCGACGCGGCCTCAATCTTGTCGCAGCCGAAGCATTCCTATACCAGGCGGTTGATCTCGGCGGTGCCGACGGTCGCGCGGCGAAAGGAACATTTCACGCTCGATACGCGGCAGGTGCCGTCGCTGGTGCGTCCGCTCGGTTTCGAGCCTGCCGCCCCTGAATGGCGCCGGTTCGCGCCGGATCACATCGCTCTGGCGGAAGCCTGAGTAAGGGCGGGGAGAGGCAAGCATGGCATCTGGGGGGAGCATGCAGTTTGAAGAGCGTTTCGACCGGGCCTTTGCGCCGCTTGAAGAGGCTGTAAGGTCCGCACGCATTCCAGGCGGCGTGCTTGGCATGGTCGATCTCGACGGCAATCGGCTGGTGCGTGCGATAGGTTCGGCGCAGAAGATCCCGAGTGTCAAGCCGATGCTGACAGACACATGGTTTGATCTTGCCTCGCTCACCAAGGTCATTTTCACGACGCCGCGCATCTTGGCGCTGGCGGAGGCTGGCACCATCGATCTCGATGCGCCGCTGACGACACTTCTGCCGGATCTGCGCCAGTACAGTGCCGAGGCCTGGGAGCGAAAAGTGACGTTCCGTCAGTGCCTGGGTCATCAGACGCCCTTTCCGGCAGTCGAGCCCATCTACACCTATGGCCGTGACCCGGAGCTTTTGCGCGCTTTCATCCTGCAGCGCGAATGGCGAGCAGGACCGCCCGTTTATTCGGACATCAACTTCATTCTGCTGGGCTTTGCGCTGGAGCGCCTGACCGGCCAGACGATCCGCGCCATGGACCCGGGGCCAGGCTTTGCCTTTTCGGCCGCGCCCGATCAGGCAGCCGCTACGGAGGACTGCACTTGGCGTCATCGCATCCTCTCGGGCGAAGTTCATGACGATAATTGCTCCGCCTTGCAGGGTGCGGGCCACGCCGGGCTTTTCGGAACGGCGGCGTCTGTTCTCGATTTCGCCGAGGGCCTGCTCGATGGCAGCGGTGCGTCCGCCAAGTCGATCGCGCTGATGCGGGCACCACTTTCGGCCACCCGCACGCATGGCTGGGAGCGGCCCCATGAGGGCTGGTCGGGCGGAGCGCTGTGCTCGCCGGAGACGATCGGCCATACCGGCTTCACCGGCACGGCTCTCTGGATCGACTTTACCAAGGGCAGGGCCTGGACCTTGCTCACCAACCGCATTCATCCGACACGCCATTTCGACAGCGGCATCCTGGCGCTTCGTCAGACCGTTAGCGATCTCGTCAATGCAGCATAGGAGCCTGACCATGGAACCAATCTGGGCAGTCGGTCTGATGACCGGAACCGTCCTCGACGGCAATATCGATGTTGCCATGCTGAAGACGGATGGCGAGCGGATCGAGGAATTCGGCCCTTATGTTCTCGCCCCCTATCCCGATTGGATCCGAGCGCTTCTGGAGGAAACCCTACGGCAGGCGCGGGTCTGGAATTTCGATGGCCCCGAACCGGCGATCTTCAAGGAAGCCGAAGAGGCTCTGACGCGAGCGCAGTCGGAGGCTGTCAGGCAGCTGGTCGAGAGCCAGGGCATGACCATGGCCGATATCGGTATCGTCGGCTTTCACGGCCAGACCGTGCTGCACCGGGCGCCGCAGAAGGATCGCCTCGGACAGACGCGCCAGCTTGGCGATGGCGAGCTGATGCGCTCCATCCTCGGCACCAAGGTCGCCTATGATTTCCGCTCGGCCGACATGCGCGCCGGCGGTCAGGGTGCGCCGCTTGCTGCTGCCTATCACACTGCCTTGCTGCGCGGTGCGGGTGCGGCCGGCGAGACCGCAATCCTCAATCTCGGCGGCGTCGCCAATATCACCTGGTGGGACGGAGAGGGCAATTTCGTCGCCTTTGACACCGGTCCGGCCAATGCTCCGCTCAATGATTTCATCAAGTCGCATGGCCTCGGCGAAATGGACCGCGACGGTGCGCTCGGACGAGCCGGCAAGGTCGATGAGGCGAGGCTCGAAAAGCTGCTGCAGCATCGTTATCTCAGTGCGCCCTATCCGAAGTCGCTGGACCGCTTCGATTTCGGTGTATCGATGGCCGATGGTTTGAGCCCCGAAGATGGTGCGGCAACGCTGTCTGCCTTCACTGCCGGTGCTGTCGGCAAGGCGCTCGATCTGTTGCCGCGCCGACCAAAGAAAGTCGTCGTCAGCGGCGGCGGGCGTCACAACCCGACGATCATGTCGATGCTGCAAAGCCGCGCCGGCGTCGAGCCGATCTTTGCCGAAGATTTGGGATGGCGCGGCGATGCCGTCGAAGCGGAATGCTTCGCATTTCTGGCCATGCGCGTGCTGCGGGGCTTGCCGATCAGCTTCCCCGGCACGACCGGCGCGCCTGAGCCAATGCGTGGCGGCCGTCTGGCTGAGTAACCGCCGGCCGCATCATCACGCCGTCAAAGGTTTTCGCCACAGTCCATCGATGCTATGAAGAGATCGCAATTTTGCGATCGAACTGGCTTGGACGGGTATCGCACGGATGGCAGGCAGGCAGCAGCGAGCAGGCTTTGTCGGCGGTGTGGTCGCCTTCGCCATTTTGTGCGTCGCGGCTATTTCAGCCTTTCGCCCCGCCAGCGCGCAGCCGGAATGGAGCGTTGCACCGCCGCCGGTCTGCGTCTCCGGCCCGATGATCACAGAGACCGGCGAGACATTGTGCCTCCGCAAGGAGAGCTACAATAGCGATCTCTGCGCCGCCATCGACTATTTCGCCAGTATCAATCACCTGCCGCCGGATTATCTGGCCCGGCTGGTTTGGCGTGAGAGCACCTTTCGCTCGGATGCCATCAGCCCCAAAGGCGCACGCGGTATTGCGCAGTTCATGCCGGGAACGGCAAAGCTTCGTGGCGTCCGCGACAGCTATGATGCGCTGGAGGCGCTTGGCAAGGCGGCTGCTTATCTTGATGAGCTGCGCAACCGCTTTGGTAACCTCGGCTTGGCCGCCGCTGCCTATAATGCCGGCGAGGCTGGCCTGGCGAACTTCCTCAACTCCGGTGATCTTCCGTATGAGACGCGTAGCTATGTGAGCGCAATAACCGCGCACTCGGTCGAAGAGTGGCGGGATGGGCCGCCCGATGTCGCCGCGCCGGCACTGGACAAGGGAAAGCCCTTCATTCAGTCCTGTGTGGCACTCGCTGGAAGTCGGCGGTTGAAGCAAGTTCCCTTCGAACAGGAGCGGCCCTGGGCGCCTTGGGGTGTTCAACTGGCTGAGCACTTCCAGGTCGATGCCGCTCGTCGCCTCTTTGCAATGAACGTTCAGAAATTGCCATCTCCCCTCAATGCCGAAAAGCCGTTGATCGTGCGGCAGCGCAATGCCGATTTCGGCCGCCGCATCCGCTTTGCGGCCCGTATCGGCCGCCAGACGCGAGCCGAGGCGGATGCCGTTTGCACCCAGGTTCGACAGCAGGGCGGCAGCTGCCTCGTCTTCAAGAACTGAGTTTGAATATCCCAATATCTATGTCCTTGGACACCCGCGCGTATCGATTGTTTTGTCAAGTGCCTATTGGTAGTGCTTTACACCCTCCTGCCTCACGCTTATTCCTTGAAGGCCCGGCCTTTGGGAGGAAGCCATTGGGTAACCGAAGGAGCATGCGATGGCGCAGAAACGTGAAGTCCCTGGTATCCGTCCCTACAACAGCCCGGCCGGCGGCTGGGGAGCGCTGAAAGCCACTGCGAAAGCAGTTCGCGACCAGATGGATGTCACCGAGGCACCCGGCCTGCTCCTGCGTACCAACAAGCCCACAGGCTTTGACTGCCCCGGCTGCGCCTGGCCCGACAAGGAACACACCTCAACCTTCCAGTTCTGCGAAAATGGCGCCAAGGCCGTCACCTGGGAGGCGACGAACAAGCGCGTGACGCCGGATTTCTTCGCGGAACATACCGTCAGCGAACTCCTGACCTGGAGCGACTATGATCTGGAGAATTCCGGTCGGCTGACGCATCCGATGGTCTATGATCGCGCAACCGACACCTATAAGCCGATTGCCTGGGTAGACGCTTTTGCCCGCATCGGCGAGGTCATGCGCAGCATGCCCGATCCGGATATGGTCGAGTTCTACACCTCGGGCCGCGCCTCAAACGAGGCGGCTTTCCTCTTCCAGATCTTTGCGCGCGAATATGGTACCAACAATTTCCCCGATTGCTCGAACATGTGCCATGAGGCGACCAGCGTCGGCCTGCCGCAATCGATCGGCATCGGCAAGGGTACGGTATCGCTCGACGATTTCGATCTTTGCGATCTGATCATTTCCATGGGGCACAATCCTGGCACCAATCACCCGCGCATGATGGGCACGCTGCATGAGTGCTCGCGCCGCGGCGTGCCGATCATCGTGTTCAATCCGCTGAAGGAGCGGGCGCTGGAGCGGTTTGCCGACCCGCAGAGCCCGATCGAAATGGGAACTTTCGGATCGACCCGGATTGCGTCTTCCTATTATCAGGTGAAGATCGGCGGTGATGCGGCGGCGCTCAAGGGCATCATGAAGGGCGTTCTGGCGCTTGCCGAGACCTCGGAAGATGTGCTCGATCACGCCTTCATCGCCGAGCATACCAGCGGCTTCGATGCTCTCGTCGCTGACCTCAATCAGACGGAATGGGCGGATATCGAGCGGGTTTCAGGCCTTGCCCGCGCCGATCTGGAGCGGGTCGCCGTCGCCTATGCCAAATCGAAGGCCACGATCGTAGCCTATGGCATGGGCATCACGCAGCATGCGAAGGGCACGGCCAATGTGCAGCAGATCGCCAATCTCCTGCTGCTGCGCGGCAATTTCGGCAAGCCCGGCGCCGGCATCTGCCCGCTGCGCGGTCACTCCAACGTTCAGGGCAATCGCACCGTCGGGATCACCGAGAAGCCGAATGCGGCGCTGATCGAGGGCATCGAGCGTGCCTTTGGTTTCAAGTCTCCTGTTCATCATGGCCATGACGCGGTTGCAGCGATGCAGGCGATGGCCGAGGGGCGTTCGAAGATATTGCTGAGCCTCGGCGGCAATTTTTCAATTGCGCTTCCGGACCCGCAATTGTGCGCCGAGGGCATGCGTAGGCTCGATCTCGCCGTTCATATGAACACCAAGCTCAATCGCTCGAATCTGCTGATCGGCAAGGAATCCTTCCTGCTGCCGGTACTTGGCCGCACCGAGGTGGATGTCCAGGCCACCGGCCCGCAGGCTGTGACGATCGAGGATTCGATGTCGATGGTGCATGCCTCACAAGGCAGGCTGAAACCGGCCTCCGACCAGCTGCGTTCCGAGCCGGCCATCGTTGCCGCCATGGCGCATGCCACCTTGCCGGAAAGCAGGGTCGCCTGGATGGAGCTCATCAACGATTATGCTCTGATCCGCGACAAGATCGAAATCGTCTACCCGGATTTTGCTCGTTACAACGAGCGCATCGCTGTGCCAGGTGGTTTTCGCCTGCCGCTGGCAGCGACGGAACGCGTCTGGAAGACGCCCTCCGGCAAAGCCGAGTTCAAGCTTTTCTCCGGCCTCAACGAGGACATCTCCTTTTCCGACACCAGCATCCTCAAGCTCGCGACGATCCGCAGCCACGATCAGTACAACACGACGATCTACGGCCTCGACGACCGCTATCGCGGCGTTTTCGGCCGCCGAGATGTGCTGTTCATGAACGACAAGGACCTGACGGCGAAAGGGCTTGAGCACGGCGATCTCGTGGAGATCGAGACGGCGCTTCCCTCCGGCGGCAAGCGGCTGCTGCAGCTGACGGCGATTTCCTATGATATCTCCGAAGGCTCCGTCGCCGCCTATTATCCGGAGGCCAACTGCCTGATCCCGCTCGACTATCAGGACAAGGAAAGCGGCACGCCTTCCTATAAGTCCATTCCGGTGCGCATCAGCAAGGCTGCGTAAACGTCGCTAGACGCGGCGGCCACTGACTCAAGTGGCCGTCTTGGAAATCCTGGCGCGTCAATAATCCCCGGCAATCATCTCCGCCGCCTTGGAGCCGATCGCCATCGCCGGCGCGTTGGTGTTGCCCGAGGGGATGAAGGGAATGATCGAGCAATCGATAACCCTCAACCCCTCGATCCCACGCACGCGCAGCCTGCCGTCGACCACGGACATGGGATCGCTCTCCGGCCCCATACGCAGGCTGCCGGAGGGATGGTAGTTGGTCTTGACCGTCTGGCCGGCGAATTTGGCCAGCGCTTCTTCGTCCTGCAGCGCCCGACCGGGCAGGATCTCATCCGCGATCTTTGATTTGAACGGCTCGGTTTCGAGTAGTTGCCGGGCGACTTTCAGTGAGGCAAGCGTCAGGCGCAGATCGTCGGGATCGCCGAAGAAGTTGCAGTCGACCAAGGGCTGGTCTGCCGGGTTTGCCGAGCGCAGCTTGACGCTACCGCGCGCCTTCGGCCGTAGCAGGCAGGAGGTGAAGGTAACGCCATGGGTCGGTTTTGCCGAGGAGACGTCGCGGTCGAGATAGACGATTGGCGCGCAATAGAGCTGGATCGTCGGGCGCTCGCCGCCATCGGGATCGTAGAACAGGCAGGATTCGATGCCCGTCGTCGTTACCGGACCTGAGTTGAACAGGATATATTGCAGGCCGTTGCGCAGCATCGGCCAGCCCTTGTCCTCGCCGAAATAACCGGATTTGCCCTTGGTGGTGGCGATGACTGGGACTTCGTGATGGTCCTGCAAATTGGCGCCGACGCCGGGGAGATCGAGCGCGACGTCGATGCCATGCTCGCGAAGGTGATCGGCCGGCCCGATGCCGGAGAGCATCATCAGCTTGGCGCTGTTATAGGTCCCGGCTGCCACGAGAACCTCGCGAGCGGCTCTGACGGTATAGGTCTGCCCGTTCTGCACATAGCCGACGCCGGTTGCGCGGCCGTTTTCGATGACGATGCGATCGATGCGGGCGTCGGTGATGATATCCAGTCGCTCGTCGTCAGCCAGCGGATCGAGAAACGCTTTCTTCGCGTCGGAACGCTCCGTCTTGCCACCCCATAATCCGTAGGTGTGCTGCATGATGCCGACACCGTTTTGCCTGATGCCGTTGAAATCGGGATTGTAGGCGTGGCCGAGGCCTTGGGCTGCGAGCAGGAAATCCTGTGTCGTATCGCAGGTGTGGCGCGGCTCTGAAACGCGCAGATTGCCTGATATGCCGTGATAGTCGTCGTTGAAGCGGGTATTGCCTTCAATGCCTTTGAAATGAGGCAGCATGTCCTCATAGGACCACTCGGTGCCGTTGCCCAGATGGGCGGCCCAATGATCATAATCCTCCTTCTGGCCGCGCATGTAGACCATGGCGTTGACGGCGCTGCCGCCGCCGAGCGCCTTGGCGACCGGAACGATCGGGCCGCGGCCACCGAGCTGCGGTTGGGCGACCGTATGATGCATTTCGAGGAAATCATCGCGGGCGAGATATTTCATGTAGCCGGCGGGAAAGGCCATCAGCTTTGCGGTGTTGCGCGGGCCGCGTTCGATGATGAGCACCGAAAAGCCGAAGTCACGCACGAGCCGCATTGCCGCGACGCAGGCAGCTGAACCGCCGCCGGCGATGATGAAATCATGTGTCTTCGCCACAAGGCCTCTCCGGTTTGATATCGCGCATCGTCCCGCATGGGACGGGTGCGTGGCATGCAATCTCCATCAGCAACATTCCTCAAATCATCCTTGTCCGTCAAATGATTAGCGCGTCGTTGCGATGAAAATGCGCGGCTTAGCGAAGCCGCTCGCCTTGCTTGTCGAAATAGCGCCGCCGCTCGGGCGGGCAGCGCAGATGGAGCGTGTCGCCGCGCCCGATATCAGGCCCTTCGCGATATTCGGCGATCAGTGATTGGCCATCTTCCGTCTGGCAATAGAGATAGCGGGTGCCGCCCAGATATTCGGTGACGTCGACCGTGACCCGAACGGCATCCTCGTGGTCTGAAACCACGATCAAATGTTCTGGACGCATGCCAAGCAGCAGGTTTTCGCCGGCTGATGGCTTGTGGCGCGCCAGATCAACCCTGATAATGCCATTGCCGACCTTGGCTGTCCCTTCGTCGGACCAGATGGCGTCAATCATGTTCATGCGGGGCGAACCGATGAACCCTGCAACGAAACTGTTGGCCGGGTCCTCATAGATCTCCCGCGGACTGCCCACCTGTTCGATCCGACCGTCCTTCAGCACGACGATCTTGTCGGCGAGCGTCATGGCCTCGGTCTGATCATGGGTGACGTAGATCATGGTATTGCCGAGTTCGCGGTGCAGTCGGGCAATTTCGATGCGCATGGAGACGCGCAGTTCGGCATCGAGATTGGAAAGCGGCTCATCGAACAGGAAGACCTCCGGTTTGCGCACGATCGCCCGGCCGATGGCGACGCGCTGGCGCTGACCGCCCGAGAGCTGGCCCGGCCGGCGATCGAGCAGATGATCGATCTTGAGGATCGCGGCGGCGGAGCCGACGCGCTGCTCGATTTCGCCCGCATCGGTCCGGGCCATTTTCAGCCCGAAACCGAGATTATCGCGCACACTCATATGCGGATAGAGCGCATAGGACTGAAAGACCATGGCGATGCCGCGCTCGGAGGGATCGAGATCGGTGACATCGCGGCCCTTGATGGCGATTTCACCGTCCGTGACCTCTTCCAGCCCGGCAATCATCCGCAGCAGGGTGGATTTGCCGCAGCCGGACGGGCCGACGAAGACGACGAAAGCGCCCTCCGGCACATCGAGATCGATGCCGTGAATGACCTCCAGCCCGCCGAAGCTCTTGCGGACGCCGGTGAGCTTCATGCCGTTCTTCGTCATGTCAGGCCTCACGGCTTTGCTCGGTGCGGATCCAGACCAGCATTTCGCCCGGCTCGCGGTTGTCCCAGAGATGATAGGGCACGAAGCGTGCGATGGCGGCTCGGCTCTTCGGGGGCGTCGTCCGGTAAAGATCCGATCCCCAGTCCGCCTCGTCGCGTGTGACTGGAATATCGAGCGCGACGGCACCTTCGAGGGCGGCGATTTCGGCAGTCCTTGCCGAGGCGGGCTTGCCCGCGAGCGAAATGCTGTTGAGGTCCTGGCCGTTATCCGTTGTCTCGACGCAATAGACGAGCGGGCCGCGCATCAGGGCGGCGCGCCCGGCATCCTGGCGGACCCTGGGATTGGCGAAAAGGGTGCGGGGGATCAGCGGAATGTTAAGGTCGACCTTGTCGCCGGCCTGCCACTCGCGGTCGATACGGGCATAGCCGTCGACGGTAACCGCTGGGAGATCGATGGTCTTGCCATTGACCGCAAGCGTTGCGCCCTCGGCCCATTCGGGTATGCGCAGCGACAGTGCGAATTCGGCATTGCGATCCGGGTTGACCTCGAAATGGATGGCACCATCCCAAGGATAGCGCGTCGCCTGGGCAAGCGTCACGGTCACGCCGCTCGCCAACGGCACACGGGCCTTGCTCTCGCCATAGAGATGCACGGCGATTTCGTTGTCCGCTGCGGCATACATGTAGGAACCGACCGAAGCGAGCAGGCGGGCGATGTTGGGCGGGCAGCAGGGGCAATGATGCCAGGTCCAGCGGTGATGCTTGCCGGCACTCTCCAGCGGATTTTCATAGAAAAAGGTCTTGCCGTCGAGCGACAATCCCGCCATCGCGCCGTTGTAGAGCGCCTGTTCCATGATGTCGGCATAGCGGCGGTTCGGGCCGCGCCCGAGCATGCGGTTGGCCCAGAAGACGAGGCCGACCGAGGCACAGGTCTCGGCATAGGCGCTTTCGTTCGGCAGGTCGTAATAGTCGGTGAAGCCTTCGTTGGACGCGGCCGGGCCGATACCGCCGGTGACATACATCTGCTTGGTCGTGAGATCGTCCCAGAGTGTCTCCAGCGCTGAAGTTAGCGTGTCGTCGTTATATTCCGTGGCGATGTCGGCCATGCCGGAATAGAGGTACATGGCGCGCACGGCATGCCCCACCACCTTGGTCTGCTCGCGCACCGGCAGGTGCGACTGGCTGTACTCATAGGTCTTCTGCACGAAGTTCTTGGGGTCGCGGCCATCGCGCAGCGCTTCCTCGGTAAAGAAATGCGGCTGCTGACCGCGCTCGTCGATGAAGTATTTGGCCAGATCCAGGTACTTCTTCTCACCCGTGACGCGGGCGAGCTTGACGAGCGCGAGCTCCACCTCCTCGTGGCCGCAATAGCCGCGCAACTGTCCTTCGCCATGGCCGAAGACGGTCAGCATGTAGTCGGCAAAGCGGCTCATGATGTCGAGCAGCTTGCGCTTGCCCGTCGCCTGATAATAGGCGACGGCCGCTTCGATCAGATGGCCGGCGCAATAAAGCTCGTGGTGATCGCGAAGATTGGTCCAGCGGCGACCGGGTTGAACGCGCTGGAACCAGGCGTTCAGATACCCATCCTTCTCCTGCATCTTTTCATACATGTCGATGATGGCGTCGGCGCGCGCCTCCAGCTCCGGATTGGGCCGGCGATAGAGCGAATAGGCGATGGTCTCGATCGACTTGCCGAGATCGCTGTCCCAGAACATCTGTGTGGAGCCCGACCAAGTCTGCAAGGGGATAACGATGCCGGGGCTTGGCTGGCCGACGTCGATGGCGCGGATCATGCCGGCCTCGACGCAGCGGTCGAGCAGAGTGGCGGCCGTCGAATTGCAGATGGCATCCTGGCGGTCGCCGAAAAGGCCGGCGAGCTCGACATTCGGAACGGGCAGGGGGCGGAACTGGCGGCTTTGCTTGTCTGACATGGCTTTCATCCGTTTGTTTGAAGGGGTCATTTCACCGCGCCGGCCATCAGCCCGCGCATGTAGTAGCGTTGCAAAAGCAGGAAGACGATGACGCAGGGGATGGTCATGACGGCGATGCCGGCCTGGACCGCTCCCCAGTTGACGGCGCCGAGGCGTCCGGTCCTGACGGCGATCATCAGCACCGGCAGGGTGAATTTCTCATTGCTGGAGAGAAGAATCAGCGCCGCCAGGAATTCGTTCCAGGCATTCAGGAAGGCGAAGATCGCAACTGTCGCCACGCCCGGCAGCACCAGGGGAAACAGCACGCGGAAGAGGAGTTTCAGATCGCGCGCGCCGTCGATGCGGGCCGCCTCCTCGATTTCCTTCGGCACCGCGTCGAAGGCGTTGCGCATCATGAAGACCGAGAAGGGCAGTTGCAGCGTCACATAAACCAGCGTCAGCCCGATCAGCGAATTGTTGAGGCCGAGCTTCGCCAGAATGATGAAAAGCGGCGTCAGGATCGATTGGAACGGGATCATCAGCGTTGCGATGACGAGAATGAAGAGGGCGCCCTTGAAGGGAAATTGATAGCGCGAGAAACCGTAGCCGGCCAACAGGCTGACGATGACGGTCAAAAGCACTGTGCCGACCGAGACGAACAGCGAATTCAGCGTGTGTTGCAGAACGCCGGCCCCGAAGCCATCCAGCGAGCGATAGGCATCGAAGCTGAAACCGGTCGTCGGCCATGGCGGCAACGGCGGAAGGCTGGCTTCGCTACCGTGCCTGAATGAGGAAAGGAGCGCGATCGCAAAGGGCGCGAAGAAGAAAATGACGATGATGACGCCGATGCCGTGATAGCCGATACCGCCCCAGAGCTTGCGCCTTGCGCGGCGCTCTTTTGCTGTGGTCATGGCCGGCCCTCCCCACCGCGCAGCAGCCAGAGCTGGACGATGCTGATCAGCACGAGGATGACGAGCAGCGCGATCGACAATGCTGCGCCGTAGCCGAGATTGAAGGACACGAAGGACTGGTTGAAGATGTAGTAAACCACGGAGATCATCCGGTTCTGCGGCCCGCCTGATGTCATGATGTAGAACTGGTCGAAAGCCAGCACCGAGCCGGTGATGGAGATGATGAGCGCCAGCGCGATGGTGCGGCGCATCAGCGGTAAGGTGAGATGCCGGAAGCGCTGCCAGCGCCTCGCGCCGTCGATGCGGGCGGCTTCGGTGAGCTCGGATGGGATCGCCTGCAGGCCGGTCAGCAGGATGATCATGGTGAAGCCGGCGATCTTCCAGACCACCATGACGACGATCGTGGCAAACGCCATGTCGAAATCGGCAAGCAGGTTCGGCCTCTTGTCGACCAGACCGAGCGCCAGCGCCACCGGGGCGAAGAAGCCGCTATCGACATTGGCGAGCCAAACCCAGAGCAGTGAGGCCGTGGCAAGCCCGACGACGACGGGAAGGAAGATGATCGTCCGATAGAAGCCGACGAAAGGCCGCTGCTTCTCCACATAGAGTGCCAGCGGAAAGGCGACGGCGAAAATCACTATGGTGACGACGACCGTGTAATAGGCGGTAAAGCGTAGCGCCGCCATAAAGCGTATGTCGGAGAACATGCGGATATAGTTGCCGAAGCCGATCCAGCGCGGATTGCCGAGCAGCGGCCAATTATGCAGGCTCATCCAGACGGTGAAGACGACGGGCAGGATGAAGAAGACGATGACCAGCGCCATGGCCGGCGCGATGTAAAGAAATCCGTGCCAGCCGGCACGTCTTCGCCGTTTGCGAAGCCGCGCGGTTGCGATAGCTCCAGGACCCGCCATGGAATGCTCCCGATGTTGCGATGGAAGGACCGGGAAGCGTGAAGCCTCCCGGCAATCGTGCGCTTATTGCTGTTGGGCGGTGTCGATGATCGACTGCATTTCCGATTGGGCATTGGCAAAGGCGCCGTCGACATCGCTTCCGAAGATCGCGGCATTGGTAAAGCCTGCCCAGGGGCCGTTGGCGCTGTTGATCAGATCGTTGAACTGCAGCGTATAGGGCGTCTTGGCGATCGATATGGCTTTCAGGCCAACCTGCATGCGCGGATCGAGGCCCTCAAGCACCTGCTGAGCGATATCGCCGCGCGTCGGCAGGCTGCCATATTTCGCCATGATCTTCTGCCCCTCGAGCGAATAGGTGTATTCGAGGAATTTCTTCACTGCATCGAGCTTCTTGGTGCCCTTGGAGATGACGAAATTGTCGCCGCCGGCAAAGGACGACGGCTTGCCGTCAGCGCCGGGGATCAGAGTCACCCCGAAGTGGATATCTGGATATTGCGTGATCAGCGTGCCGATCGAGAAGGCGCCGATGCTCTGCTGGCCGATCTTGCCATTGCTGATGCTCAGGAAATTGGCGCCGGTATCGCTTGCCGCCCCTGCCGGTACCAGATCCTTTTTCACCATGTCGCGGTAGATGCCGACCGCCTTGCGCATTTGTGGCGTGTCGAGCGTCGCGGTCTTGCCGTCGGCCGAAAGAATGTCTGCCCCTGCACCCCAGACGAGCGGGG
>BFBZ01000005.1_pt764 | contig 13932 bp, 13 predicted proteins | sample 1888401 | NCBI WGS metagenome assembly BFBZ01 (sample SAMD00112614, study PRJDB3348) | symbiont metagenome | host: Chara braunii | reverse complement strand
GGCACGTCGCCGTTGAGGATGCGCAGCGCCAGGCCTTCCACGATCGCGGTCTTGCCGACGCCGGGCTCGCCGATCAGGACGGGATTGTTCTTGGTCCGGCGCGACAGCACCTGGATGGTGCGGCGGATCTCCTCGTCGCGGCCGATCACCGGGTCGAGCTTGCCGTCCCGCGCCGCCTGGGTCAGGTCGCGGGCATATTTCTTCAGCGCATCATAGGCGTTTTCCGCCGACGCGCTGTCGGCGGTGCGGCCCTTGCGCAGCGCATTGATCGCGGCGTTGAGGTTCTGCGGCGTGACGCCGCCCTGCTTCAGCAGCGCGCCGGCGTCGCTGTCCTTGTCCAGCGCGAGCGCCAGCAGCAGCCGCTCCACGGTGACAAAACTATCGCCGGCTTTCTCAGCCGCTTGCTCAGCGGTATCGAATAACCGCGCGGTTCCCGGAGCCAGGTAAACCTGCCCCGCGCCGCTGCCCGAGACCTTGGGCATCTTCGCCAGCGCAGCCTCGGTCGCGCTGAGGATGGCGCGGGAATTGCCGCCCGAGCGGTCGATCAAACCGCCGGCCAGCCCTTCATTGTCGTCCAGCAGGACTTTCAGCAGGTGCAGCGGGGTGAACTGCTGATGCCCCTCGCGCAGCGCCAGTGACTGGGCAGACTGGATAAATCCGCGCGCCCGTTCGGTGTACTTCTCGATATTCATTAGGGGGTCCTTCCCTCGGCCTGCCGCGAACGCCCCGTAGGCACATTCCCGGCATCGTCATTGGGTTTCCCCGGGCATCGTTGATGTCAGTCAACACGCCCGTGGTCGTCAGGTCGGTCTGGTATTGCCCCGATCCTGCCCTGATGTGGGAGCGGATACCAGCAAACGGAAGGGGTTAGCCGGCATTTTCGGCGAATTTCAACGCCAGTTCTGGCGCTTCAAATCGGAAGGGGTTAGAGAACCGCATGACCGACACCGGCACCCTCGAGAAGATCTACCGCTATCCGGTGAAGGGCCTGTCCGCCGAGCCGATGGCCCGAACTCTGTTGCAAGCCGGCATGACTCTGCCCGCCGACCGCCGCTATGCCATCGAAAACGGCCCCAGCGGGTTCGAGGCCGCCGCCCCGCAATACTTTCCCAAGATCAAGTTCCTGATGCTGATGCGGAACGAGCGGCTGGCGTCGCTGGAAACCCGCTACGACGAGGCCAGCCACATCCTGACCATCTGCTATCATAGGGAGGAGGTCGCCCGCGGCAACCTGGAGACCGAAAACGGCCGCGCCGCCATCGAGGCGTTCTTCGCCACCACCTTCGCCAGGGACCTGCGGGGGCCGCCAAAAGTGCTGTTTTCGCCCGACCACAGCTTTTCGGACGTCGCCCGCAAGGTAGTGTCGATCATCAATCTGGCAAGCGTTGCCGACCTCGAAACCATCGTCGGCCAGGCCGTGCATCCGTTGCGGTTCCGCGGCAATCTCTATGTCGCCGGGTGGCCGGCCTGGCATGAGTTCACGTTGCTGGGGCAAACGCTCGCGATCGGCGATGCGCGGCTGAAAGTGCACAAGCGGATCGTGCGATGCGCGGCGGTGAATGTGGACCCGCTGACCGGGCTGCGCGACCTCAGCCTGCCGCATGACATGATGCGCCATTACGGTCACGATGATTGCGGCGTCTACGCCGATGTGATCGCCGATGGCGAGATTGCCGCCGGCGATCAGGTATCGATTGTCAGTTCCGGCGCATCAGCTTGACGGCAGGACGTAGGCGTAGATGCGACCGCGCGGATAGACCGACTCGGCGACGCGACGGCTGTGATTGCCTGACACGACAATCGGATTGCCCTTGGCATCGATGCCACTGACGACGCCGACATGACCGCCACCGCGGCGGCTCATCACGGCGATGGCGCCGACCTGCGGCCCGGAAATGCGCTGGCCATAGCTCGCGAACGACCGGGCCATGTCGGAGCCGGTGCCCTTATGGCCCGAGCGCTGCAGAACCATGTTCATGAATCGCGCACACCAGAGGCTGCTGCGGCCGGTGGGATTGCCACCGATGTAACGGCGCGCCTCGGCAACGACATCCGATCCGCCGAAGCCCGGAGCCGGGCCTGCGAACGCCGGGTTCTCCCACGGGGAGGCCGATGCTTCGGACTGCGGGGCGCGCAGACGCCGCGCATGCCGGTAATGCCGCGCTGTGTGGTGATGCCGAACATGGTGGGAATGGGCATGAGCGTGACGGCTTGCACCGTGCGAGGGCCTCGCCGAGGCCGGTGTCGCGAGAGCGACGATTGCCACCGAACACAACGCAAGTGCGACGTGCCGCAGCGGCAGGCGAAACGTACCAACTTCAGTCATTCATAATCCTCAGTGACACCCCTTCCCCCGACGGCTCGAAAAAGAGCCGTCATCCGCGCGCGAAAGACGAATGTGATGTGACCTCAGCAAGGCGCGATATGGCCGCGAGGGACCCATTTCGTGGAGATGTCGCGATGATAATGTGTCGATGACATGGGGAGTTGCCGCGAGATCGCCGGAAAACCTAAGCGATTCTTAACGCACGCACTGTTCGACAAGATCAGGGATCATCAGCGCAAGGAAACACCCCCTTACGCCGATTTTCTTTTGCGATGTTTCGCTCAGGACTCGCGGCGACTAAGTAGAAATACGCCCTGTTCGCCGAACATATTCCAGAACCACCACGGCGCATTCAGGCGAAGCGGACGCCCGTATGGGTTGAGCGCGACAGCACGCTCCATCTTGACGTTGATCTCATCGCAGAGCTGCACGAAATCCTTGATGGTGCAGAAATGGATGTTGGGCGTGTCGTACCACGTCGCGGGAAGGTTCTCGGTGCGCGGCATCTGGCCCTTGACCAGCAATTGCAAGCGCATCTTCCAGTGCCCGAAATTCGGGAACGACACGATCGCGCGGCGCCCGATCCGCAGCATGTGCTCGAGCACGACGCGCGGCTGCCGCGTCGCCTGCAGTGTCTGCGAGAGGATCACATAGTCGAAGGAATCATCCGGGTAGTCGACGAGATCGGTGTCGGCGTCGCCCTGGATCACCGCAAGGCCCTTGGCGACGCAGCGGTTGACGCCCTCCCGCGACAGTTCGATGCCACGGCCATCGACGCCGCGGCTTTCCAGCAAGCGCAGGAGATCGCCTTCACCGCAGCCGACATCGAGCACGCGTGATCCTTGCTCGACCATCTGCGCCACCAGCAGGTGATCGCCGCGATAATTGTCCGTGCCTTGCTGCGGAGCTGCCGTGAGCGACCACGCATGATCGTGTGCCGTCATGAGCCCGCCTCCGTCTTGCGCAAACCGCGCGTCACCGCGGCGGACTCCAGGAATGCGCGAACGATGTCGGTGAACTCCGGCACATCCAGCAAAAACGCATCGTGGCCCTTGTCGGTTTCGATCTCAGCGAACGACACCCGCGCACCGCCGGCATTGAGCGCATGCACGACGTCGCGCGATTCCGAAGTCGGATACAGCCAGTCGCTGGTGAACGAGATCACGCAGAACCGCGTGCTCGTCCCCTTGTACGCCGCGGCGAGCGCACCACCATGATCGGCGGCGATGTCGAAATAATCGCAGGCGCGCGTCAGGTAGAGATAACTGTTGGCATCGAATCGCTCGACGAAGGTCGAGCCCTGATGCCGCAGATAACTCTCCACTTCGAAATCCGCATCGAACGAGAAGGTCGGCATCTGGCGGTCCTGCAGACGACGGCCGAATTTGCGATGCAGGGCCGCGTCCGACAGATAGGTGATATGCGCGGCCATGCGCGCGACGCCCAGCCCGCGATGCGGACGCACGCCGTGCTCGAAATAGCGCCCGTCGCACCAGTCCGGATCGGCCATCACCGCCTGGCGCCCGACCTCGTGGAACGCGATGTTCTGCGCCGAGTGGCGCGTCGCGCAGGCGATCGGCATCGCGGAAAACACGCGCTGCGGATACGCCGCTGCCCATTGCAGCGCCTGCATGCCACCCATCGAGCCGCCGACGACTGCGAACAGCGTGTCGATGCCGAGGGAGTCGATCAGCATCGCCTGCGCACGCACCATGTCCGGAATGGTGATGACCGGAAAATCCAGCCCCCACGGCTTGCCGGTGGCGGGATTGGTCGATGCCGGGCCAGTGCTGCCGAGGCAGCCGCCCAGCACATTCGAGCTGATGACGAAGTAGTTGTCGGTGTCGATCGGCTTGCCCGGGCCGATCATGATCTCCCACCAGCCCGGCTTGCCTGTGATCGGGTTCACGTTTGCGGCATGCTGATCGCCGGTCAGCGCATGGCAGATCAGGATGGCGTTGGAGCGATCCGCGTTGAGCCGGCCGTAGACCTGGTAGGCGATCTGGAACGGCGCGAGATCGACGCCGCAGTCGAGGCGCAGCGGCTTGTCGGTGCCGAGCACGGCAACCAGCGAGGTCGGGTGATCCGCTTCGCGCGTGTGCTCCTGCGGCTTCACCGTTTGCCCAGGAAACGCTTGCACATTAACCATTCGAGTACCCGGCCTCCTCGCGAGGTTCGCCGCGTGGCGGGGGACAGGCGGCATTCGCAAACTCGGACATCGTGTCTCCCAGACCAACAACCAAGGTCGGGTCATAAAAAAACCGGCCTGAACAATCGTTCGGCCGGGATCACTTGTGTCCCCGGCCTGTTTAGCGAGTTGTTTAACGTGGCTGCAAGCCGGCCGGCTCAAATGACCACGGAATAGGCTATGGTCTTAGTCCGGTGCGGGCTTTTCGTCAAGACGAGCGCCGGACCGGCCCTGCCTCGCGGCGGCGCCACCCCGCCGAAACCATCGATGTTTTCTTTGCTTTCACGCACCGTCTTACCTATCAATGCCCTCTCCAGCCTTGCAGATTTGACCGATCCGGGCTGCCTTGCAGGGCCATGACGGCCGCTGCTCCTTAGGGTTTTGAAGATGTCCAAATCGCCCCCCGCGCCGCCGATGCTGCAGGAGTTGCGCCGCGAAATCGACAGCATCGACGAGCAGGTGCACACCCTGTTGATGCAGCGCGGCGACATCATCGACCGGCTGATCTCCGTGAAGCAGACCCAGGAGGTCGGCTCGGCCTTTCGTCCCGCCCGCGAGGCGGACATGATGAAGCGGCTCGTGCAGCGCCATCGCGGCATCCTGCCGCTCGACACCGTCGAGAGCATCTGGCGCGTCATCATCGCCACCTTCACCTATGTCCAGGCGCCGTTTTCGGTGCATGCCGATCTGTCGCCGGGCGACTCCGCCATGCGCGATTCCGCCCGGTTCCATTTCGGCTTCACGGTGCCGTTCGTCTCGCACTTCAGCGCCGACGCAGCGGTGGAGGCCGTGGCGAAATCCAAGGGCGATCTGGCCCTGGTCTCTGCCACCTCCAGCCGCGCACCGTGGTGGCTGCAGCTCGAGCCCGCCGGCGTGCCCAAGATCATCGCGCGCCTTCCCTTCGTCGAACGCGCCGACCATCCGGCGGCGCTGCCGGTGTTCGTGATCTCGCGCGTCGCCGACGATGCCATGGTCACCGATGTTGGGATGTGGAGCATCCGTGTCTCCGGCTGGAACGCCGAAGTGGCCCGCGCGCTGTCACCGCTGGCCGAGATCGTGGCGGTGCCGGACGGCGCCTTCGATGGCGCCGCCCTGCTGGCCTCGGTGACTGGCCAAAACACCATCGACAAGGTCAAGGCGACGCTGGTCGCCGCCGGCGCATCGGTGCGTTCGACAGCCCTCGTCGGCAGCCACGCAACGCGCTATACGGTGCCCCCGAATGGGGCGGTTTCGCCAGACTGAGCACAGCAGCTGAAATCGGCAAACCGCCTAAATCGAAGAGCTTTTCTGGAGTCCGATCCGATGTCTCGTCCCGTGCCGAAACCCGGCATCCTCGATATTGCGCCCTATGTCGCCGGCAAGAGCGGCGCGGGCCTGAGCGGCCGCGTGTTCAAGCTTTCGGCCAACGAGACCCCGTTCGGGCCATCCCCCAAGGCGATCGAGGCCTACAAGAGCGCCGCGACCCATCTCGAGGACTATCCGGAAGGCTCCTCGCGGGTGTTGCGCGAAGCGATCGGCCGCAGGTTCGGGCTGGATCCCGATCGCATCATCTGCGGCGCCGGCTCCGACGAAATCCTGAATTTCCTCGCCCACGTCTATCTCGGCCCCGGCGACGAGGCGATCCACACCACGCACGGCTTCCTGGTCTATCCGATCGCGACCATGAGCAACGGCGCCACCAACGTCATCGTTCCCGAGACCGACTTCACGGCCAATGTCGACGTCATCCTCGAGGCGGTGACGCCGCGCACCAAGCTCGTGTGGCTCGCCAACCCGAACAACCCGACCGGCACTTATCTCCCGTTCGACGAGGTCAAGCGCCTGCGCAAGGGGCTGCCCTCGAACGTCCTGCTGGTGCTGGACGCCGCCTACAGCGATTACGTCTCGCGCAACGACTATGAGTGCGGGATCGAGCTCGTCGCCACCACCGACAATACGGTGATGACGCAGACGTTCTCCAAGATCTATGGCCTTGCGTCGCTGCGGATCGGCTGGATGTACGGCCCCGAGCACATCGTCGACGCGGTCAACCGCATCCGCGGTCCCTTCAATGTCGGCACGCCAGCCATGCTCGCCGGCGTCGCCGCGATCGCGGATACCGAACACTACGAGATGTCGCGCGCCCACAACGAGCGCTGGCTTGCGCTGCTGACTGAGGAGATCGGCAAGCTCGGCCTGAAGGTGACACCGAGCGTCGGCAATTTCATCCTGATTCACTTCCCGCTCGACAAGGGCAAGACCGCCGACGAAGCCGACGTGTTCCTCACCCAGCGCGGCCTGATCCTGCGCGCCCTGAAAAACTACAAGCTGCCGCACTCGCTGCGGATGACCATCGGCACCGAGGAAGCCAACCGCCTGGTGATCGAAGCGCTCAAAGAGTTCATGGGGCGCTGAGATGAGCACAGCCCCCCAATTTCCGCGTATCGCGCTGATCGGTCTCGGCCTGATCGGATCGTCGATCGCGCATGCGGTGCGCCAGCTCGGCCTGGCCGGCGAACTCGTTGCCACCGATGCCTCGGCCGAAGTTCGCGCCCGTGCGGCCGAATTGAAGCTTGGGAACCGGATCGCGGTGTCCAACGCGGACGCCGTCAAGGACGCCGATCTGGTGATCGCCAGTGTCCCGGTCGGAGTGTGCGCCGATGTCGCGCAGGACATCGCTCCACATCTCAAACCCGGCGCGATCGTCTCCGATGTCGGATCGGTCAAGGGCTCGGTGCTGCGCGCGATGGCGCCACACCTGCCGGATACGGTTCATTTCATTCCGGCGCATCCGGTGGCCGGCACGGAGAATTCCGGTCCCGACGCCGGCTTCGCCGAATTGTTCATCAACCGCTGGTGCATCCTCACGCCGCCCGAAGGGACCGATCCCGCAGCGGTCGACAAGCTCGCGGTGTTCTGGCGAACGCTGGGTGCCAATGTCGAGGTGATGACCGCCGATCACCACGACCTGGTGCTGGCCGTGACCAGCCACCTGCCGCACCTGATCGCCTACACCATCGTCGGCACCGCCGACGAGCTGGAAGACGTGACGCGCTCCGAGGTGCTGAAATTCTCCGCCGGCGGTTTCCGCGATTTCACCCGCATCGCCGCGTCCGATCCGACCATGTGGCGGGACGTGTTCCTGACCAACAAGGATGCGGTGTTGGAAATGCTCGGCGCGTTCCAGGAGGATCTGTCCAAGCTGACCCGCGCCATCCGCCGCGGCGATGGTGACGCGCTGTTCGAGCATTTCACCCGCACCCGCGCGATCCGCCGCGGCATCGTCAGTCTGGGCCAGGAAACCGCGAGCCCCGACTTCGGCCGCCCGCATGGTCCCCTACCGAAAGCGAGCGACAAGCCGTCGAGCTGACCGGTTCGGCGGCGCGCCATCTACCTTACCGCCATGTACGCTGCCATGCCCAACACCAGCACGACAAAAGCGGGCTTCAGCATCCGCTCGGGCAGGCGATTGGCAACGGCTGCTCCGGCGAGCGCGCCAAACCAGAGTCCGACCACAATTCCCGCAATGGCACCCCAGGGAAACGTCCACCCCTGGGCCAGGTAAACACAGACCGACGGGATCGACAACGGAAGCAAGCTCAGCATCAGGCTCAAGGCCTGCGCCTTGTGCTGGCCTACACGTAACAGGGCAGTCGACAGCGCCGTCACCGCAAGCCCACCCCCGATGCCCAGCAAACCCGACGAGAACCCAGCGACTCCACCTATCGCAGCCAGGAGCGGCCGAGAGGCGCTCTGCACATCGGATGCCGACGCCACAGACCGTCGACCGCGCAGCGCCGCAATTGCGGCGAGGATCAAAAGATAACCCACGAACAGCCATCTCAAGACCTGGTCGGGCATTCCTCCGGCAACAAGCGCGCCCGCGGTGCCGCCGATGACGAAGCCGACCGACAGCAACACCACCCATGTGATGGGAACGTTCTGTCCGTGTCGCCTGTATTCCGAGACCCCGCCGAGTCCGGTCGGCGGAATCTGCGCAACCAACGACACGGCCTGCGCCACATGCTGCTCGACATTCAGCGCCAGACAGACTACCGGCACGAGGATGCCGCCGGGACTGACCCCTAGCAGCCCCGAGACGAAGCCCGCCACGATGCCCCCGCCACCCCCCTTGAGCGCGACGAGCAGACCTCCGATCGTGATCGCATCCATGCGTCGGTCTCGCACCGCGGGGCGCCGTCACAGGCAAGGCACAGCCTTCTGGCAGCCCGCGGTCGCATATAAAAAGAATAATTGTTCTTTTTGAAGGACGCAAGCCGCGATGCGATCCACCGCCCGGACTACGGCTTCGTTGCCAGACCTGCGAGCAGCGCGTCAAAAGCCTTCAGCGCTTCAGCTGTCGAGAACGGCTCCCCCCACAGACGCTGCAGCACCAGCCCCTGAAACATCGAGACCATGGTGCGCGCGACGCTCCGCGGCTTGATCCTGCTGTCGATCACACCAAGGCTCTGACCGCGCCGCAACAGATCGGCGATCACGGCGATGGGCATCTGAATCCCCTCGGTCACCCGCCGCCGGATCACATCGTCGCGCAGCGCTTCCGCCCATAGTTGCACGCCGACCCGGCGGGTGCGCACGCCCTGCTCCTTCTGCAGGTCCTGCAGAAAGGCACGTGCAACCGCACGAAGCGCAAGCAGAGGATCCTGCTCTCCATGCTCGATCGAAAACAACGCGCTGTCGCGGGCGTGGCGGCTCTCGCCGATCGCCTGGATCAGGTCTTCCTTGCTGGCGAAGTGCCCGTAGATACAACCCGCGCTCAGTCCGGATTCCTTGATGACGTCCTGGATGGTGGTCTGGTGAAATCCCTGGCGGGCGAAGCATGCTTCGGCGGCAGCCAAAATCTCGTCGCGCCGCGCCGCCAGGGTCCCGGGTTTCACCTTCGGCATTTGCGGTCCTTTCCGGTTCCAACGCGGCCGTCAAATACGGGAGAAAGCGCGCGGATATCAAGCATTTTGATGCTCTCGCATGTCTGGCGGTCGAGCCCCGCCTTCGATGATCGCCCGCCATCGGCTTGACGACGTTCGGCACTCTCTATAAAAAACGAACATTCTTTTTTTAAAAGAAACCGACCATGATGGCAACCACGTCGCTGCTGACCCGGCTCCCGGCAGGAAGCGAGGCCTTGAATGCCGCCTTGCCGTCCAATGGAACGCGACTGGCATTTCTGTTCGCGACGCTCGGCGTCATCGCCCTGTTCGAAGCGGCCTTTCCATTATTCGATCGGGCATGGGGACACCGGTTGCGGCACATGGGCCGCAACCTCGCCATCACCGCCATCTTCCTTGGACTCAATCTGCTGCTGAGCCCGATCTCGCCGCTAGCGACCAGAATCTCAAACGAGGCGCAGTTCGGCCCGTCCTACTGGCTTCGGCTCGCACCGGCCGGACAGCTTGCCGTCGGGATCATCGGCCTCGACCTGTTCGCCTACTTCGCTCACGTCACCCTGCACAAGTTCGCGTGGCTGTGGCGTTTTCACCGGGTGCACCACTCCGACAACGCAGTCGACGTGACCACCGCCTTTCGCGAACATCCCGGCGAGACGCTCTGGCGCATCGGCTGGCACGTCGCCGGCGTCTTCATCTTCGGCACGCCGATGTGGGTTCTGGTTGTTTATCTCACGCTGTCGGCGTTCAATGCGCAACTCGAACACGCCAATATCCGCCTGCCGGTCGGGCTGGATCGCTGGTTGCGCCTGCTGTTCGTGACGCCGAACATGCACAAGGTGCATCATTCACGCCATCAGCCGGAGACCGACACCAACTACGCGAACCTGCTGTCGATCTGGGACCGCCTCGGCCGCACCTACAACCGCGGGCCGCGCTTCGCAGAGCTGCACTACGGCCTGGACGGCTTCGACGACCAGGACAAGCAGTCGGTCGGCGGTCTGCTGAAGATGCCGTTCATGACCTCCTGGGGACGCCAGGACACGACCACGGGCGACGCTCGGCAGCGACCCACCGCCTCCGCCATGCCCTCGGCCCTCACCGAGTGACCGGACGCGCCCGAAGGAGAACACGTCCGGCCATCGTGTGCGTCGCGATCAGCCAATCGGCAGCGCGACGAACTTGGTCGTTTCGGCGGTTTTCACTCGCATCAGTACGTCATGCTTGCCGGCGGATTTCGCCTCGGTGAGCGCCTTGCGCACGTCACTCACATTGCCGACCGACTTGCCACCGACATCGAGAATGACATCGCCGGACTGGAAGCCGTGCTCGGCGGCTGGACCGTCCGGCTCGACCGCGGTAACCACGACGCCCTTGCCGCCTGCACCAGCCACATCGCTGGCGGGCGCGAGGGCAAGCCCGAGATGGGGTGCGTTGCCGGTCTGGACATTATCCTGGCTGCCGGCACTGGCCTGACGCTGGTTGGGCATCTCGGCCAGCACCACACTCACCGATTTCGCTTCACCCTTGCGGAGCAGATCGAGCTTGATCGAACTGCCGGGTGCCATGGTCGCGATGCGGCGGGCAAGGTCACGCGAATCCTTCACCGGCGTCCCGTTCAGGGCGGTAATGACGTCGCCCGAGGCGATATCCGCCTTGGCCGCGGGGCTGCCGGGCTGCGGCTCGTCGACCATCGCACCTTCCGCTTGCTTCATGCCGAGGCTGTCGGCGATGCCGCGGGTCACGGGCTGCACCTGGACGCCGAGCCATCCGCGGGTCACCACGCCTTTGTCCTTCAACTGGGCGACGACCATCTTGGCGGTCGCAGCCGGAATGTCGAAGCCGATGCCGACCGAGCCGCCCGACGGTGAATAGATCGCGGTGTTGACGCCGATCACATTGCCGCTGAGATCGAAGGCGGGACCGCCGGAATTGCCCTTGTTGATCGGCGCATCGATCTGGATGTAGTCGTCGTAGGGACCCGAGCCGATGTCGCGGCCACGCGCCGACACGATGCCCGCGGTGACGGTGCCACCAAGGCCGAACGGATTACCGACGGCCACGACCCAGTCGCCGACCCGCGGCGGACCGCGATCCTCGAAATTCACGTAGGCAAAGTCGGACTTGCCGTCGACCTTGATCAAGGCAAGATCGGTCTTGGCGTCGGTGCCGATCACCCGCGCGGTGTAGGTCGCGCCGTCATCGGTCGTCACCTGCACCGATTTGGCGTGGTCGACCACATGGTTGTTGGTGACGGCGTAGCCATCCGCCGAAATAAAGAATCCCGAGCCGACACCGGTGATCATCTGGTGGCGCTGGGGACGCCCGCGCGGCGCATCATCGAAGCCGTACTGATGAAAGAACTGTTCGAACGGCGAGCCCTGCATGAATGGCGGCTGGCCCTGCTCGTCGGAGTTCGAGCTCAATTCCGCCGGGTTTGCGGATTCATCCATCTGCACGCGCACCGAGATCACCGCCGGCTTCACCTTGGCAACCAGATCGGCGAAACCCGGCGCTTGCGGCTGGCTGTCGGCGGCCAGCGCGCTCGACGTCAAGGACGGCAGCGTCAGCGGACCATAGGTCACACCACCCGCGACCACGGCCGCGCCGAGGCAAGCAACCGACGCCAGCAAGGCCATGCGGCGTGGTGAACGGATTTTCCGGGTATTCGAGAGATTGCTGTTGTCATCAGTCATCGTTGTCGCTCCAGGACAAAAGGGCCGCCCCCGTTGTCCTGAAGTGTAAGCATGCGACGTTACGACGTCCTGTCGGGGACGTTAATTCTCGGAAAGTGTTTGCATCCCCGCATCGCATCGATCGCGCTCACACCGATGTGAGCCGCAATCGCTGCTCTCGACACACCCTCAATACAAGGGCGGCGTCTGCGCGACCTGCAGCGGCCCGAGGAAGATCGCACCATCGACGAACTTCAGAGGCACCGCGAGTGCCTTGCGGCCTTCGAGCGTGGTCGGCTGCCCCAGCATATTGATGCCAGCGGCAATACCGGCATTGGCGTTCTTGCGCGCGAGATTGCCGAGACCGGGAATCATCTTGTCCAGCGCACCGATCACATTGTTGACGTCGCTGGCTTTGACGCCTGGAGCCATCTTGTCGATCGCGGATTGCGACACGCCCTGATCCAGCAGTCGGTCGAGCCCGAGCGCGGGAATGATTTTCTCGAGCCCGGCGACCGTCATCTCGAGCTGGCCGTCGAGCTTGCCGTTGGCGTTGATGCTGAGCGAGCCGGCAGCAAGCGACAGCAGGTCGCCCTGCTCGACGCGGGATTGGGTGATGTCGATCCGCCCGCCGGCAGCCTGGATCTCGCGGAAGCGGACCGGCCATGGCTTTGGCGAGAGATCCTTCAGACCACGAATCGACCCGCGGATGTCTGCATTGAACGGATCCTGCAGCACCGCGTGCACGCCCTGGACGCTCGCGCCGTTGAGCTGCAGCACCGTCTCGATCACCGGATTATCCGCCGCCGAGCCTTCGGCCAGGCGAGCGTGAAATTCCATATGGTTGGCGCGAATCAGCGGCACCTGCTGGTCGCCGCTCATCCGGTCGAGCGCCGGATTGTCGAAATCGAACGAGGTGCGTTGTGGCGAAAACGGCAGTCCGACCACGCTGGCGCGGCCCTTGCTCCAGTTCGCGACAAACGACGGCTGCTGGCCGATATCGGTGAATGTCACCGGGCCGGTGAATTCGGCGATGATCAGGCTCGGATCATAGATCTGTGCGATCACGAAAATGTCAGCGAGCCGTGCGGTGATCGGCGTCCGCGACGCGGCCTGTTCGGCGGTCTGCGACACCAGCGAGACGCTGGCGCCATTGCAATGCACCTCCAGCCGAAACGGAAAACCTCCGACCGACCGGTTGGTGCAGTCATAGATCCGGCCGGACTTGGCCTCGCGGGCGCGCCAGCCGTCGAGCGCATCGTCGATCTTCGAGGCCGCATAGAACCAGAATCCGCTCCATCCCGCGGCCAGGACAAGCACCACGATCGGCACGGCATAGAGCCCCCGGCGGGAGCGGCGGCGCGGCGACTGTTCGATATCGGACATCGAGGACCTTGATCACGACATTGGGAGCATTTTCGGGCAGGCGACCCCGCCCATACCGGGGGATATCCTTATCGGAAACAGCTCGCAACTAAATGGCATTGAACTCCAGATCACCCCATGACACAGAAGATCAGGAACATGTGGACTGGAGCTATTTCCACGCCCATAGAATTGGAACCAAAATAGCTCCGGATTCTATTCTGACGCGTTTTCTTGACGCGAACCGGTATCCACTTCGCTGGAAAACGCTTTGAATGGCGGCAAAAACCCTTTCCGAATCTGATTTTACCGAAGGCGACCTGTGGGTCTTCGGCTACGGCTCCCTGATCTGGAAACCGGGCTTCGACTTCATTGAGCAGGTTCCGGCGCGGCTGATCGGAGAACATCGGGCGCTCTGCATTTATTCGCTGGTGCATCGTGGCACCCCGGAAAAGCCCGGCCTCGTGCTCGGGCTCGACCGCGGCGGCGCCTGCC
>BFBZ01001676.1_pt1 | contig 13944 bp, 12 predicted proteins | sample 1888401 | NCBI WGS metagenome assembly BFBZ01 (sample SAMD00112614, study PRJDB3348) | symbiont metagenome | host: Chara braunii | reverse complement strand
CGCCGGCGCCCAGGTCATGTATGGCGGCTACAATCTAGGGCCGAACTACGGCGCCATGATCGAGCAGCAGCTCGAGCGCGGCCGCCAGATGCAGGGCCAGATGGCCCAGCAGGAGCAGCAGATCATCGCCCGCGTCATGCAGGATCCGCGCGCCGCCGCCATGTATCAGCAGCACCGCGCCCAGGGCGGCCAGATGTCGCCGCAGCAATTCGCCTACATGTATGCCGCCACCGGCGGCTTCTCGCACGACGGTGTCGCCGCCTTCCAGCGCAACGAGGCCGCCAATGGCCGCGCCGAATATGACAGCGCCCGCGGCCTGCGCCAGGCCGAGGCCGCCCGCGGCCAAGCCCAGCAGGGCTATATGAATGGCGGCCACGCGATCAACCAGGAAGCCGGCAATGGCCTGCAGGGGCGCGGCACCTATGTCGGCCCGAACGGCCAGAGCTATGTGCTGCCCTCGATCCAGCCCGGCCAGATCCAGCGCGATCCGAATACCGGCGCGGCCTTCGTCATGAACAACCAGGGCCAGTACTTCATGTACACGCCCAATGGCTGGCAGCCGATGCGCTCGGCCTACTGAACGCACGGTCCGGGCGCCACACGGCCGCGCTCTTGCCGAAGCCGGGCCCCGCGCCGATCATTCCGTCGCCGGGCCTTTTTCGCGAGATGAAGCCAAGGAGCAAGATCATGCCGCGGGGCAAACTGTTCGCACTGGCCTTTGCCGGTTTTCTGCTTGGCGCCGTGGCCGTCCCGGCCGGCGCGGCCGAGGTCGGCGCCAATCCCGCGCCCGATTACGCGGCCATGATGCGGGCCCACATGGAGCGGCAGCGCGCGCTGACCGAGCTGTTTACGGCGCAGATCAAGCAAAGTATCGACGCACTCGCCGCGACGCCGGCTTTCCAGCAATCCTATACGGCCTATCTCGCCCGCGGTGGTCGGCTGTCGTTCCAGCAATATGGCCTCGCCCATCTGGCCAGCAATGGCTTCGCCGGTGGCATCGATCCGGATAGGGCCTATCTGCTGGCGATACAGCCGCCCACCTGGTACGACCCTGGAAGGCCACCCCGCCATATCGATGGCCGGCAGTCCGGCTACCATGCCCTCGGCGCACCGGTCGATGCGGGGGCCATGACACAGCTGGTTCTGCCCGATGGCCGGCCAGTGAGCCTGCCACCGATCCCGGCCTCCATCCTCTATCATGACCCTGCGACCGCCCAGGTCTATGCCAGGACGTCCGACGACCGCTATTTCGTCTGGATGCCGGACGGCAACTGGGCTGAATTGCGCCGGCCGAATTGACGGGCGAGGGCGCCACTTCGCCGCGTGGCCTCATGTGGGCCGCACGCCCGACGACCTCGCCGCGCACGGTCGAACAAGGCCTTCGCCGCGGCCGGACCCTGGCCGAGCAGGGGGCGTCGAGGGGCGCCGGCGCAACGAAGCCTTGCTCGCCCCTGTGTCCCGGCGATCGGGCCGTCTATCGGCGCAAGGCTCAACGCCGAGCGTGCCGCTCTTGAAGGCCCGCCGGCCGAGGCGGTGCCTTGCACCGTCTATTGCGTCTGCTGAGCCTGCAGCGGCAATCCCGCGCGCTGCCAAGCCTCGATGCCGCCGCGATACCAGAAGACGTTGCGATAGCCGAGCTGGATCAGCCGCAAGGCGACATTGTACGACATCCAGCAATGGGCGTTGAGGCAATAGGTGACCACCGGCGTATCGAGCGAGCCGCGTGTGGCCTGCTGGACGAAACCGGCGAGACGGTTCTGGATCTCGTCGTTGAACGACTGGCCCTGGGTCGCCCAGGCAAAGGGCAGCGCGCCGGGCAGGCGGGTCTGACCGCCGAGCGCGTCGAGCACCACCACAGGCACCGGCGGTTGATGCGCGACCATCGCCACGAGGTTCAGCGTGTCGATCGTCTTGCCGCCGGGGATCGAGGTCGGGGTCGGCGCATGCGGCGCACCGGTGTGCAGATCCGCGGTCGGGCGAACCCCGAAATCCTGCATCTCGGTCGCCGCCACCGCCCGAATGGCTTCGGCGTTCACGCCGGGCGGCAGCCGCACCTGCTCGTTCGGAGTTCCCGGAGCTCCGGTCATGCCCGGAAAGCCTCCCGGCATGCCCGGAGGGGCCGCGCCAGGGCTCGCTGCGCCGGGCATGCCGGGCATGCCTGGAAAGCCGCCGGGGCCGCCGGGTCCCGGCAGTGGCGGCGGGCCGGCGCCGGGCAAGGGCGGCGGGCCGCCTGGACCGGCTTGGCCCGGCTCGGCGTTCATCTGAGCGAACAGCCCCTTGAGCGGCTCGAACTGGCCGGCCGGCATCCAGCCGCTCATGCCCGTCGCGAAGATCAGGGTATCCGGTAGAATTTCCCGGCGCCGGACCATGCGGCCAATGTCCTGCGGCGTGAACGGGCCGCGCGGCTGTCCCTGAAGGGCGACCCAGACCTGTTCCTGCGTCGGGCCGCCTTGCGGCGGTCCGCCGAACTGCGCATAGCGACGGGGCAAGCCGTCGGGCACCGGGCCGGGCTGGCCGGCCGCGCCGACGGATGTGGCAAGGGGGAAAAGCCAAAGCCCGAAAATGACCCAGGGGTGGCGTCTCATGTCAGGCTCCGTTCCGCTGCCGCAAGTTGGGCCGGTCGGGTGGTCCGCCGCATCTGCCTGCCTTCGAAAATCTAATGTACCACACTTCCGGCGTATCCCCTCCAAACGGAGGGGGCGGCCGGAAGCTTGGTTCACGCGGCCACTTCCTGCCGCAGTTGCTTTCGACGATGGTGCCCGGTCGGCCGGGCGACCGAGGGGCGCCGGCTCCCAGCCATCTCGCGGCGCTCACGCCGGTCCGCGCCGGATCTTTCCGGCCGGTGATTCACCGGCCATAGTGCTTCAAGTCTCATCGCGAGGTGCGGACCAGGCAAGCCGCCGCGGTCGACGAGCGCGGGCGGTTGCCTCGTGCGGTGTCGCGATCCTGAAAGTGGGAAGGCCGATGGACGGCGCCGTTCAGACATTCCTCCTGGCCTTCTCCGGCCTGATCTCGATCGTCAATCCCATTGGCGCGGCCCTGATCTTCAGCCAGGTGACGGCGGGGCGCTCGCAATCCGAGCGCAGCGAGCTCGCCCGCAAGATCGGCCTCTATGCGGCGCTGGTCATGCTCGGTGCGCTCTGGGGCGGCGCCTATATCCTGAGCTTTTTCGGCATCAGCCTGTCGGCGCTGCGCATCGCCGGTGGCCTCGTCGTGGCGGTGAGTGCCTGGAACCTGCTGCAGACGCCGGAGCGCAACGAGGAGCGCAAGCAGCAGCAGGCATCGGAAGCCGAAGGCATCAATGACGTCGCCTTCTTTCCGCTGACCATGCCGTTCACCACCGGGCCGGGCACCATTTCGGTGGCCATCGCGCTCGGCTCCAATCTGCCGCTCAACCGGCCGGGTTTTGCTCCTATCATCGTCGGGGCTTCGGCGGCGGCCCTGGCCGTCGCCGTGGCGGTCTGGCTGTCCTATGCCTTCGCCGACCGGCTGGTCACGCTGCTCGGCCATTCCCGCGCCCGGGTGCTCTCCAGGATCGCCGCTTTCCTGCTGCTCTGCGTGGGAACGCAGATTACCCTCAATGGGATCAGCGATTTTGTTAAAGCGCTTTAGAAGTCGCGGCGGACTTTAGCGCGGCGGCAAGCGCAATGGGCTGCCGCGCCTGACCAGCCTGATTTCGAACAGCTTGGGCCAGAGCTTGCCGGTCACGAACAGCCGGCCGTGGCCGTCATGGGCGATGCCGTTCAGCACATCGGGCCGGCCGGCCACCGGGCCTTGCGAGGTCAGCAGTCCCGTGAGGTCGATCCAACCGACGACGTGGCCAGTATCGGGGTTGATCCGCGCGATCCGGTCGGTCTGCCAGATATTGGCGAAGATCTCGCCGTCGATCCATTCGAGCTCGTTCAACTGGTCCACCGGCCGGCCATCGGCGGTCACGCTGATCCGGCTGCGCTCCCGCAATGTCTCGGGATCGAGGAAGCGGATGCTCGATGTCCCGTCGCTCATGACGATCGCATCGGCATTGCGGGTCAGGCCCCAGCCCTCGCCGGGATAGCGGAACTCTTGCCTGAGGGCGAAGCTGCGCAGGTCCCAGACGAAACCTCGCTGCTCCTGCCAGGTCAGCCCGATCAGCCGGTCGCCCCAGTCGACAATGCCTTCGCCGAAGGATTGCGCGGGCAGGCGCTGCATCTGCACGACCCGGCCGGTCTCCGGTTCGACCTTGCGGATGGTCGAGCGGCCATGGAGCCCGGTGCTCTCGTAGAAATAGCCGTCGCGGTAGAACAGCCCTTGGGTGAAGGCGTTCGGATCATGCGGAAAAGCGCGCACCACCTCGTAGGAATAGACGGGAATGGTGTCGTTCTGCGGCTGGAGCGTGAAGGCGGCAAGGCCTCCGGCGGCGATCAACACGGCTGAAACGAGAGCCAGCTGGCGAGGGGGTGAACCCCCCGTCGCGCCGCGCCGGGCGCCATGAATCAGAGCCGTTGCAAGTCTGCGGATCATCAATCGCCATCAAGAAGGACTGGCTGGAGCCTAAGTGATTGGCAATGCGCGGTGAAGTGAAAACCGCCCGGCAGGTCTGGAGCTCCGCGGTCAAAAATGCGTCACCACCCATAGCAGCAGCGCCGGTTCGTCGCCGATGTTGCGGGAATGGTGCGGCGTGGTGGTGAGATAGCTGTAGCTGTCGCCTTCCTCGAGCATGAAGATTTCTCCATCGATCGACATCTCCAGCTTGCCTTTCAGCACGACACCGGCCTCGCGGCCCGTGTGGGCGGCTTTGCGCTTGCCGAATGTGGCGCCCGGCTGGACCGTCGAGATCATCAGTTCGAGTTCCTCGCCCATTTGCGGCGAGAGCACTTCGGTGGCGATGCCGCCTTGCTCGTAAGACCGCCTGGCGCCGCGCCGCACGATCAGGCCGCGCTCGCGCGCCGGAGCGGTATCGGGGTCGGCGAGGAACCAGCTCACCTGCACGCCGAGACAGACGCTGATGGCATAGAGGTCCTTCAGCGCCGGCTTCGACAGGCCGCGCTCGATCTGGCTGACGAAGCCGACCGACCGATCGATCCGTGCGGCGAGTTCGGTGACCCGAAGCCCGCGCGAGCGTCGCAGGCGCCGGATTTCCTCGCCGAGATTCGCCAGGACGTGCGGCGTTTCCGAGCCCGGGGACGAGGTCGCATCCCCGTTGTCATCTGTGATTTCCAAGTGCCGTTCCTTTTTTGCCTTGACAAAGGTCTATCTTATAATTTCAGTTCCATGAAAAAACACGTCCAATTTTTCATATGGAGCTGACATGCAGTCGACGACGTTCACGGTGCCCGATCGGAGCCCGCTCTTCAAGGCCATGCCGCGCTACTACAAGGGCTATCGCAAGCTCAGTGTCATCTGCGAGGCATCGCGGGCAGGCATCGAGAAGGCGCTGCCGCAGGGCTTCGAATTCGCCGGCAATCTCGTCGAAGTCTTCGTCATGCATTGCCCTGAAGTCTATGACGTCGCAAATCCCGAGATGGGGCCCCGAAACTATCTGGAGGGCGGCGTCGTCGTTCCCGCGCGTTATGGCGATCTCGTCGGCGGACACGTGCTCTACGAATATGTCACCACCGACGACTCGATGGCCGGCGGCCGCGAGGTCTGGGGCTATCCGAAGAAGCTCGGGGAGGTCGGCTTCGACGAACATCCCAACGGCGCGATCACCGCAACGGTGTCCCGCCTGGGGCGCGTCCTGATCGACGCGCGGTTCACCCCCGGCGACGGCGAGTTCGACAAGCCGGCGCTGCATCCCCGCCTTCAGGTCAAGCGCATCCCGCGCGCCGACGGTGAGGGCTTCGACGTCGATCAGGTCATTCGCAACGAGCTGCGCGACGCCAAGCTGCTCCACCGCGTCGGCGGAACCGCAACGGTCGCCCTCGGCGGCTCGACAATCATGGACCCGATCTTCGAGCTCGAGGTCAGCCGCGTCATCGGCGCCGAGTTCGTCATCGCCGATTTCATGCTCGACTACGGCTCGATCTACGAAGACCGGCTGGCCGGACGCGGGGCGCGCTGAGCGCCTGCCTGTCACCGCCGTTCAGGAAGAACAATCCAGAGGAAGAACGCCATGAACAAACGCCATTTCCTGATGACCAGCGCCGCAACGGCCGTCGCCCTGGCGGCGCCGGCCGTCTGGCGCCGGGCCCACGCCGCCGAGGCGATCACGGTCCGCGATCCCGGCGGATCCTATGTCGAGGCCTTTCGCGAGGCGTTCTATCTGCCCTTCGAAGCCAAGACCGGCATCAAGGTCGTGCCCGCCGCGGCGTCCCACGAGCCGACCGCCCAGATCAAGGCGATGGTCGAAGCCAAGTCCTATACCTGGGACGTCGCTTTGCTCAGCTTGGCCGCCCATAACCAGCTGATGACCGAAAGCCTGTTGGAACCGCTGCAGATCGAAGGCTCCGCTTTCGACGACCTGCCGGCCGGATACCGCAGGCCGAGCTTTGCCGGTATCGACGTCTATGTGGCGGTTCTGGCCTTTCGCACCGATACGATGAAGGCGCCGCCGCAGTCCTGGGCGGATTTCTGGAACCCCGGGACATTTCCGGGCCGGCGCTCCCTGCGCAGCAATCCGTTCGACACGGTCGAGCAGGCGCTGATGGCCGACGGCGTTCCGACATCCAGCGTCTATCCCTGCGATCTCGACCGGGCGTTCAAGAGCCTCGACCGGATCCGCCAGCATGTCGACGTCTGGTGGCGCCAGGGCGCGCAGTCCTCGCAGCTGATCCAGAGCGGCGAGGTCGACATGATCGCGATCTGGAACGGTGCCGCCCAGCGCGTCATCGATGCCGGCGCGCCGGTCAAGCTGGTCTGGAACCAGAACATCGCCGGGGTCGAGGGCTGGTGCATCCTGAAGGGCACGCCGAAGGCACGGATGGCGCGCGAGTTCGTCGCCTTCTGCATGCGGCCGGAGCAGCAGGCCATTCTCGCCAAGCACATGGCCTACGGGCCGACCAATCCGAGGGCTTATGATCACATCGACCAGACCCGCGCCGCGGTGCTCAGCACGCACCCGGACTACCGCAAATCCGCGCTGCTGATCGACAATGATTATTGGGCGGCCAACAAGGACAAGGCGCTCGAGCGTTTCAACGCCTGGATCACGCGCTGACCTCTGACGAGAGACACGCGCCGGCGGCACAATTCAATTGAAGGTTCACTCCCGTTGACGACGCATCCGAAACTTCGCGTAAAGACGCTGAGCAAAAGCTACGTAAACTTCGTGGCGCTTGCGGATGCGAGCTTCGACATGCGTGAGGGCGAATTCCTCACGCTCCTCGGGCCCTCGGGGTCGGGCAAGACCACCTTGCTGTCCCTGATCGCCGGGCTCGCCGCGCCCAGCGGCGGCGAGATCTGGATCGACGGCCGCAATGCCACGCATGTGCCGAGCAAGTCGCGCGATCTCGGGCTGGTGTTCCAGAACTACGCCCTGTTCCCGCATCTGAGCGTGTTCGAGAACATCGCTTTTCCGCTTCGCATGCGCCACCGCACGCAAGCCGACATCCGGAAGGCCGTCGGCGACGTGCTGAAGATCGTGCAACTCGAGGCCTTCTCCGACCGCCTGCCGGCGGAATTGTCCGGCGGCCAGCAGCAGCGTGTCGCCCTGGCCCGCTGCTTCGTCTACCAGCCGTCGATCATCCTGATGGACGAGCCTTTGGGCGCACTCGACAAGAAGCTGCGCGAGCATATGCAGCGGGAAATCCGGCGCCTGTCGCGCGAGGTCGGCGCCAGTGTGATCTATGTCACCCACGACCAGGAAGAGGCGCTGGTCATGAGCGATCGGATCTGCCTGGTGAACAAGGGGCGCCTGGAGCAGATCGGTGCGCCCGCCGATCTCTATTTCACGCCGCAAACCCTGTTCGCGGCGAATTTCATCGGCGAGTCGAACCTGCTCGATGTCGAGGCGCTGGGCGCCGACACGGTGTCGCGCCATGGCGCGACGCTCCGCTGCCGGACCCCGTTGCCTATTGCCGGTCGGCGCGCGACCCTGGTCGTCCGGCCGGAGAGCCTGAGGCTGCTCGGCCCGGACGAGGCCGCTGAGAACGTGATCGATGCGGTCGTCGAAGACGCCGTCCTGACCGGACCGCTGACCCGCATCACCGCCCGCGACGGGCGCGGCGACATGCTGGTCGCGGTGGCGCCGAGCCGATCGGGCGGCCTCGCGCTCGCGCAGGGGACCACGGTCCGGCTCGGTTTCGATGCCCGGTCGGCGGTCGCGCTGGCCGCCGAAGGAGCGTCGCCGTGAATGCCGAAATCGCGTGGTTGCGCCGGACGGCACCGCTTCTGCCGGCGACCGGGCTGCTGACATTCCTGTTCCTCGTGCCGGTCATCGGCTTGCTCGTGCTGAGCGTCCTGTCGAGCGACGGCGGCCTCTCGCTCGAACACTATCGCCGGCTGTTCGCGACGAAATCCTATGTCGACAGCCTGGGCACGACACTGAAAATCTCGGCCTGGACGGCGCTGCTGTCGGTCGGCCTGGGTTACCCGCTCGCCTATTTCATCGCGCGGATGCGCGTGTCGGTCGCAGGGCTCCTGCTGCTCGGCGTGCTGATACCCTATTGGTCGGGCGTGCTGTTGCGCACTTTCGCCTGGCTGGTGCTGCTTGGCCGGCGCGGGCCGGTCAACGGCACGCTGATGCAACTCGGCATCGTCGATGCGCCGGTGCCTTTCCTGTTTCATACCGGCGGCGTCCTGCTTGGCATGGTCAACGCCTATGTGCCGATTGCGGTTCTGCTGATGACGTCGGCGATGCAGACGATCGACCGTCGCCTGATGACCGCCGCCGCGACCATGGGCGCGGGCGCCGCCCAGTCGTTCTGGCGTGTCTACGTCCCGCTTTCGATGCCGGGCGTGGCGGCGGCGCTGCTGCTGGTGTTCATCTCCAGTCTCGGCACCTTCATCACCCCGGCGCTGCTTGGATCCGGGCGCGAAGTCATGATCGCCCAGGTGATCATCGATCAGGTCGAGCAATTGCTGAACTGGGGTTTCGCCGGCGCCGTCGCGATGCTGCTGCTCGTCGTAACCCTGGCGGTCTTCGTCCTGTTCAACGCCCTGTTCGGTGCCTCGGCGCTGCTCGGCCGTGGCGGCGCGCCGCGGACGACGCGGTTCGGGCGCGTTTCCGGGGCTGCCGGCCGCGCCATCGTCGGCACGCTCGGTTCGGCGTTCGGCTGGCTGGAAGCCTTGTTGCCCGAACGTTCGGCGAGGCGGCGAGGGCGCAACCTTCCGCTGGCGATCATTGCGCTTGCCGTGCTCGCCGTGCTGGTCGTGCCGGCTCTGTTCCTGGTGCCGATCTCCTTCACCGGCGGCAGCTTCATGGAATGGCCGCCGCGCAATTTCTCGTTGCGCTGGTACGAGATGGTGCTGACCTCCGACCAATGGCTGCGGGCGGCGATCCGGTCGCTGGTGGTTGGGGTCGCCACCGCGTTTTTCTCCGTGCTCATCGGCTTGCCCGCGGCCATGGCGTTCACCCGCGGCGCGTTTCGCGGACGGACGGCGCTGCTCGGCTTCGTGCTGTCGCCGATGATCATTCCGCATATCCTGATCGCGGTCGCCCTGTTCTATCTGTTCGCCCGCACCGGCCTCGTCGGCACCAATCTCGGCCTGATCCTGGGGCACACGGTCGTCTGCCTGCCTTACACTGTCATCGCACTCATGACGGTGCTGTCGACCTATGACCGGCGGCTCGATCAGGCGGCCGATACGCTCGGGGCGTCGACATGGCAAAGGGTGCGGCTGGTGACGCTGCCGCTGATCCGGCCTGGCCTCGCGGCGGCCTTCCTGATCGCCTTCGTCACCTCGTTCGAAGAATTGACGATCGCCATGTTCGTCACCGGTGGACTGACGGCAACGCTACCGAAGCAGCTCTGGTCGGAAATGCTCATGGCGGCGAGCCCGGCCTTGGCCGCGGTGTCGACGGTCATGCTGGTGTTCATTTCCGCCGTGATCGTCGTGGCCTATGCCTTGAGGAGCCGGGCGAGCCCCGCCGGCCCTGCCGGGGACGTCTGAGCGGCGGGCGCCGGCATCCGTGGCGATCACAAGGCCTCGATCGGAATGGCGCGGTTGATCACCGCGCGCATCGCGAAGCTCGATTGCAGCCGCGCGACGCCCGGCAGCCGCGACAGCTGCATCTTGTGGATGCGCTCATAGTCGGCGATGTCGCGGGCGAGTACGGTCACCGTGTAGTCGTCGCTGCCGGACATCAGCAGGCAGCGCACGATGGAGGGGCATTTGCGCACGGCTTCCTCGAAACGGGCGAGCGCGTCCTCGCTCTGTTTCTCCAGGGTGATGCGCACCACCACCGTGGTGGTCAGGCCGAGCTTGTCGGGCGCGATCTCGGCCTGGTAGCCGGCAATGACACCGGCCTCCTCGAGCGCCTGCTGGCGGCGCGCGCAGGCGGTCGGCGACAGGCCGACCTGCCGGCCGAGTTCGACATGGCTGATGCGTCCATTGGCCGAAAGCGCGCGAAGGATCGCCAGATCGAACTTGTCGAGGGTCATAGATGGTTTCCGGCGCAGGGTGTGATCCAGACGCCTGAATCCTGCGTCAATAATCCTAGGCTCGTCCAAGATCGATGGGAAGCGGCGCGGCGACGCGCTTAGCCTTCCGCCCATCTCCCTCAAGGAATGGTGCCATGCTCGTCGGTGTCCCCAAGGAAATCAAAACCCATGAATATCGCGTCGGTCTGACGCCGGCCGCGGTTCGCGAATATGTCGCGGCGCGGCAGCAGGTGATCGTCGAAACCGGCGCCGGCGCCGGCATCGGCGCGACCGACGCGGATTACGAAAAGGCCGGGGCGCGCATCGTCGCGAGGGCGGCCGAGGTGTTCGCGACGGCCGACATGGTGGTCAAGGTGAAGGAGCCGCAGCCGCAGGAATGCGCGCAGCTGCGCGCCGGCCAGATCCTGTTCACCTACCTTCATCTGGCCGCCGACCGGGCGCAGGCCGAAGCCCTGATGAAATCCGGCTGCACGGCGATCGCTTATGAGACGGTGACCGACGCGCGCGGCGGCCTGCCGCTGCTGGCGCCGATGAGCGAGGTGGCCGGCCGGCTGGCCATCGAGGCGGCGGCCTTCAGCCTGCGCCGCCACGCCGGCGGCCGGGGCCTGCTGCTCGGCGGCGTGCCCGGCGTGCTGCCGGCGCGGGTGATGGTCATCGGCGGCGGCGTGGTCGGTACCCATGCGGCGCGCATGGCCGTTGGCCTCGGCACCCAGGTGACCATCATCGACCGCTCGTTGCAGCGCCTGCGCGAGCTGGACGATCTCTTCGGTGGCCGGGTCCAGACGCGCTACTCCACCATCGACGCCATCGAAGAGGAGGCGCTGGCCGCCGACGTCATCGTCGGCGCGGTGCTGATCCCGGGCGCCAGCGCGCCCAAGCTGGTGCGCCGGGACATGCTGGCACGCATGAAGCGCGGCGCGGTCGTCGTCGACGTCGCCATCGACCAGGGCGGTTGTTTCGAGACCTCGCGGCCGACCACCCATGACGCCCCGACCTATGAGGTCGACGGCGTCATCCACTATTGCGTCGCCAACATGCCCGGGGCCGTGCCTTTGACCTCGAGCCATGCGCTGAACCACGCGACGCTGCCTTTCGGCCTCGCGCTGGCGACCCGCGGACTGCAGGCCCTGGTCAACGACCCGCATCTGCGCAACGGCCTCAACATCCATCGCGGCCGGGTCACCAGCAAGCCGGTCGCCGAAAGCCTGGCCCTGGACTTCCAGCCCGCGAACGAGGCGCTCGCGGCCTGAGGCGCGAGCCGGGTCGTTCCGCTCTTTGCGCTGGAACGGAGGCGGCGCGGGGAGGTGTCCCGTGCCGTGCGATGAGCGGATGGTGCGGGCCCCGAGGGTTTATGGGGACAGTTCCTCCAGCACGCGATCCCTGGTCTCGATGGCGCAGAGGCCGGTGATCACCGCGCCGACGACCAGCACGGCGGCGAAGGCGGCGAAGACATATTGGATGCCGAAATGCGCCATGGTGAAGCCGACCAGCAGCGGGCCGGCAAAGGAGCCGAGCCTGAGCCAGGCGCTGCCCAGGCCTGTGCCGAGCGCGCGCAGCCGCGTCGGGTAGATTTCGGCCGAGTAGAGGTAAAGCGAGAAGGTGATGGTCTGCACGATGGCATAGGCGAGGCCCGCGAGCAGCAGGACCTGCATCGGCGTGGTCGCGCCGAAGAGGGCGAGCGCCACCAGCGGCACCGGCGCCAGCAGGAAGGCGGCGGTGTACCAGCGCTTGCGGCCGACCTTGTCGATCAGCAGCGCGCAGGCGACGGCAGCGATGACGCCGGCGACCGAGGTCAGCAGGCCGTAAAGCAGGGCCGTTTCGAGCGGCAGATTGAAGGTCTGCCGATAGAGCGTCGGCAGCCACGTAATCATGCCGTTCGCCACGAGATAGGAGCAGAACCACATGCCCCAGATCGTCAGGGTCCGCTTGCGGTAGATGCCCTGGAACAGCTCGCGCCAGCTCGATGCCTTGCCCGCGGTCTTGACCGGGATGATGACGGGCGCGGCGAGCCGATGGCCCTGGGCCTCGGCGCTGCGCTCGAGGTCGGCGACGATCGCGTCAGCCTCGGCATAGCGGCCCTTGGAGGCGAGCCAGCGAGGGCTTTCCTTCATGAAGAAGCGCAGCGGGATCAGGATCGCCGCCGGCACCAGGCCGACAATGAACATGGCCTGCCAGCCATAGACCGGGATCAACGCGCGCGCGATCAGGCCGGCGCCGACCAGGCCGAAAAGGAACATGACCTCATAAAGCAGGAAGAACCGCCCGCGGCCGTGGGAGCCGATATATTCGTTGATATAGGCCGAGGCCACGGGAACCTCGCCACCGGTGCCGATGCCCTGGACGAAGCGGAACAGCATCATCATCGCCGCGCCGGCGGCGAGCAGGCAGGCGACGTCCATCGAGACGAACAGCAGGATGGTGAAGAGCAGCACCTTGAGCCGCCCCAGCCGCTCGGCGAGCCAGCCGAAAAGCACCGCGCCGAAGAGCTGGCCGAGATAGCCCATCGACAGGATCATGCCGGTCTGCTGCGGGTTCAGATCCCATTCGCGAACCAGCACGGGCATGGCATAGGCGATGGCGATGACCGTGTAGCCGTCGAAAAAGGTCGCGGCCCCGATGATGTTGCGGGTCCAGAACACCCGTGGGGTGATGGGCAGGCGTTCCAGCCGGGCGCTGATCTCGGCCTGGCCGTCGAAGGCTGCCGCAGTCCGGACCGGTGGCGGCGCCGCTGGCGCTTCCATGAGCATGAGTTCCTCCGTCTGTCGGGTTGATCTTGTTTTTGCCGGCGGCGAGCGGCCTTCCGGTATGTCCGGCGGCGGCAAGGCGCGCCGCCGGGAGCATCGTCAGGGCAGGGGGAGCGGGGCCGGTCAGGCGGGCGCGGGCCCGTAGGAGTGGCCGCATTGGCGCTCAGGCGGCGACCGCCGTCTTGACCTCGGTCAGGCCCGAGGCCCTGACGGCGGCGCGGATTTCCTGGTCGGCGGCGTCGCCGAGCGGCTTCAGCGGCTCGCGCACATTCACGTTGTCGACCAGCCCGCGGGCGCGCAGCGCATGTTTCAGCGCGACCGAACCCTCCATATGCGACCCGCGGTGATAGACCGCCCGGGTGATCGGCAGCAGCTGCTCGTGATACTTGCGGGCGAGCGGATAGTTCTGCGCCTTGCCGGCGGCGAGGAATTCGATCAGCAGCTCGGGCGCCATGTTGCCGTAGCCGACCAGCAGGCCGTCGATGTCGAACATGGTCGGCAGCAGCCACTCGTCGTGGCAGGACATGATGGCGAGGTCCGGGAAGGCGTTCTTCAGTGCCGGGATCTCGTTGTACCAGCGCTTCATGTCGCGCACGCCGTTCTTGGTGGCGGTGACACCGGGCAGCGCGGCGATCTCGATCTGGGTATCCAGGTCGTAATTGGCCTTGGTCACGGCGGGG
>BFBZ01000012.1_pt106 | contig 13957 bp, 13 predicted proteins | sample 1888401 | NCBI WGS metagenome assembly BFBZ01 (sample SAMD00112614, study PRJDB3348) | symbiont metagenome | host: Chara braunii | reverse complement strand
ATCATAGATCGCATCCGCCGCCAGCAGATCGTCGCCATCGAGAAAGTGGCCGATCTTGATGCGCTGGGCATCGCCGCCGATATTCCGGGCCCTGATCGCAGCGCGATGGCGCGCGATGAATTGCGCCGCCTGCAATCGGCGATAGACCGCCTGTCGCCGCGCTGCCGCGAGGCCGTCGTGCTCTGCAAGATCGAAGGTCTTTCGGGCCGCGAGATCGCCCAGCGCATGGGCGTTTCCGAAGCCACCGTCTCCGAACACATCGACAAAGGCATGTGCGCTCTTGCCGACATGCTCTACAGCGAACCACCCGAAATCCGGAGAGCGCCATGAGCACCTCCGGCCAGCAACCCGTCGCCGAAACCAATGCGCAAGCCGCAAGCTGGCTGCGCCGCCGCCATCTGGAAGCCTGGAGCGAGGCAGATGAAGCAGCGCTCAATTGCTGGCTCGAACAGGATATGGCCAATCGCGTCGCCTATTGGCGGCTCAAAGCGGCCTGGGGCCGGGCGGATCGTCTCGCCGCACTGCGCCGGGACAAGGCGGTTGCCGCGCCGGACGAGAAAATCTCCCCGCGCGCGCTGAAGATCGCCGCAGCCGTGGCCCTGATCGCGATATCGGGTGTGGTGGGGAATTTCTGGCTTCGCGGCTCCCCGCCGCCAAACGATGCCGTCTATGCCACCGCACTGGGCGAACGCAAGACCATCGCGCTCACAGATGGCTCCGAAATCGAACTCAACACCGATACTGCCATCCGCTTCCAGTCCACGCCCGCGGTGAAAACCGTCACGCTGCTGAAGGGCGAGGCCTATTTCCAGATCAAGCACGATCCAAGACGCCTGTTCGTCATCAAGGCCGATGGTCACCGCATTACCGACATCGGCACCAAATTCCGCGTGCGCCGCGATGCGGCACGCCTCGAAGTGGCGCTGCTCGAAGGGGAAGTGCGCTTTGATTCCGCCGATGGCCGCGTCAAGCCGCTTTCGCTGAAGCCCGGCGATGTGGTGATCGCAACCGCCCATTCCGCCGCCGTGATGCAGCAGCCCAAGCGCGACATTGCCGATGCGCTGGGCTGGCGCACCGGCATGATCGTGTTCAGGCACACCACGCTCGCAGACGCGGCGGCCGAGTTCAATCGCTACAACGCCAAGAAAGTTGTCATCGCGGATGCCGCATCGGCACGGCTGACGATCAACGGAACATTCCAGACAGGAGACGTCGCCGCTTTCGCCGACGCCGCCCACGCCGTGTTCGGGCTGCGCGTCAACGCACGCAACGGCGAAACGGTCATTTCACGCTAACGCTCAAGTTTCAAACGGGGGGATAATTTGTCCAGGCTTTCCAAAATCAGATCGGCACTCGCAGGCACCGCTTGCGCCGCCTCGCTGCTCACCGCCGCCGCTGCAGCCGCCGATTTCAATATTCCGGGCGGCGACCTTGAAAAAGCGCTGGACACCTATTCCAAGCAGGCCGGAATCCGCCTGATGTATTCCGACGACGCGGTAAAAGGCGTGCGCACGCGCGGCGTCAACGGCGCAGTATCCTCTGACGACGCGCTCGCGCGCCTTCTGAGTGGTACGGGCTTCGTCATGCAACACCGCGCAAGCGGCACTGTGACTATCGTGCGCGATGCGCGCGCAGAGGCCGACGAGCCCGTCGAAAGCGCCATCCAGCTCGCCCAGCTGAGTGTAGCCCCCAGAGGTGCGGTAGAAACCGTGACGGTCACGTCGTCGAAACTCGGCGGACAGGATGTGCAAAGCATCCCGATTGCGATTACTGCACTCAGTCAGGAACAACTCACGGCGACGCAAACCGCGGGTGGCCCTGATCTCATCAAGAACGTGCCCAACCTGACGTTCACGAAGACGAACTTCACCGGCTACAACATCCAGATTCGCGGCATCGGCACGCAGGCGATCTCGGTCACCACCGACCCTGCCGTGGCGGTTGCGTTCAACGACACGCCGTTCATCCGCAATCATTTCTTCGAACAGGAATTCTTTGACGTCGCACAAGTCGAAGTGCTGCGTGGGCCGCAGGGAACGCTCTACGGCCGCAATGCGACGGCAGGCGTTGTGAACCTGATCTCGGCAAAGCCATCCGATCAGTACGAAGCGATGGGATCGGTCGATGTCGGCAACTACAACAACCGCCGCGTCGAAGGCATGCTCAACATTCCGGTGATGGGCGACAAGCTCGCCTTCCGTGCGGCGGGCGAATGGACCAAGCGCGACGGTTATTCGTTCAACGAAACGACCGGTAAACCCATCGATGGCCGCGATCTGTGGTCGACACGCCTGACGGTCGGTTTCCATCCCATCGAGCAATTGCATGCCTATCTCGTTTGGGAACATTTCGACGAAAAGGACGACCGCATCCGTTCGGCGAAGCAGCTTTGCAAGAAAGATCCCGGGCCCGATACTGTCGACGGTCTCGACCTCAACACCTTTCAGTCTCCCTACGACCTGTCTCTTATACACATCTAGATGTGCCAATCCGGGCTTCTACAAGGCGTGGTTGAGCCAGGGTTGTTTGCCGACATCGATGTATTCGAAGGATGCGTTTCAAACGCCGAACGGCCAGTCTCTTCCGTTCGTGGCGGCGGGCGAATTCGTGTTCAATGGCGCGGGTGGCGGTGCGCCGAACGGCTTCCTGCTCAATCCGATCGATCCTTACGCCGACACGGTTCAATCCACCAATCTGCGCAACATCCAGTCGGAAATCGAGCCGACCTACCGCGCCAAGAACGACACGTTCGAGTTCAACGCCGATTTTGCGGTGACACCGGCCCTGACGTTGTCGTCGCAGACCGCCTACAACAAGGACGAGCTGCGCTCGACGGAAGATTTCAACCGCTTCAACACCGCGTCGGGTCTCTTTGGCACGCTGGGCGGCGGCAATGGCGGCAACGGCTCGATCTCGCCGGGTGGGGTTTATTGCGACCCGCAGGTGGGATGCTCCGACAAGATGGTGGGCGAAGACCTGTCGCAGGAACGCGCCTGGCAATTCAGCCAGGAATTGCGCCTGTCGTCCAATTTTTCCGGCCCGCTGAACTTCAGCGTCGGTGCGAACTATCTGCATTACCAGACGGTCGAAGACTACTACGTCTTCTTCAATCTGGTGACCGCCATCGAGCAGCTTGCGAACAATCAGGGGCCCGGCGATTTCACCACCTGTCATCCCTTGTTCGATCCCGCTTTCGAGATTCCGCAGGCGCCCGCTATCACCAGCTTCTTCGGCTTTGCGCCCGGTGTTTATCCGGCGAACTTCAGTTGCGGCTTTTATGGCGACGACCCCAGCCAACCCTACGGTACATCCCACGGCACGTCGGGCAATTATGTCGGCACTTATATCGACCCCAACCCTATCACCAGCCTCGATGGCAACGGCCACAACTATTTCCGCAGCGAAAATCCCTATCGCCTGAATTCCTGGGCCGGCTTCGGCGAGGTCTATTATCAGATCACACCAGACGTGAAGCTGACCGGCGGCTTGCGCTTCACCGACGACAGCAAGCGGTTCTGGAACATCCCGAGCTGGGTGTTCCTGACCGGCGGCGGTTATCCGGTTGAAAGCATCGTCAATCAGGAATGGAAAGAGGTCACCGGCCGATTCAACGCGAACTGGACGCCGAAGCTGGACTTCACCGACTCAACGCTCGTCTACGCTTCTTATTCGCACGGCTACAAAGGCGGCGGCGCCAATCCGCCGGGGCCGCAGACCAACACGTTCAGCTCGCAATCCTACATCGTGCATCCGGCGACGTTCGCGCCCGAATTCATCAATGCGTTCGAACTGGGCACCAAGAACAACCTGCTCGATGGTTCGCTCACCTTGAATGGCGATGTCTTTTATTACGACTATAAAGGCTATCAGATTTCGCAGATCGTGGACCGCACCTCGATCAACCTGAACATCGATGCGAAGGTGAAAGGCGCCGAACTGGAAGCGACCTGGGAACCGGTGCCGGGCCTGCGGTTCAATTTCGCGGGCGGCCTGGAAGACAGTCGGATCGACGATGGCCAATCCGCCATCGACCTGATCGATCGCACGGCGGGTCACACCGACTGGATGGTGCTGAAGCCGTTCCCCGTGTCGACCTCGAACTGCATCTTTCCGGCCTATGTGGTACGCGAGTTGATCGAAGCCAATTCGCAACCGCCGACCGACAGCGCCGCTTTCAACGGCCTGGCGCTTGCCTGCGATCAGGCCTATGCGGGCTCCGAGAACGGCTTCTGGGCCGGCACCACGCTGGCAGCACTTGGCGTGACCGATTTCGATCCGGCCACTGCGCCCAACAATGGTCAAGGCTTCTCAAAGGATCTGGGCGGAAACAAGCTTCCAAACACGCCGCCGTTTACACTGTCGGCGGGAGCGCAATATTCCATGCCGCTCAGCGAGACCTGGGCCGGAACCCTGCGGGGCGATTTCTACTGGCAGGGAAATTCGTTTGCCCGCATCTTCAACGACAAGCCCTATGATCAGCTCCACGGTTACACCAACGTCAACCTGACGCTGATCTTCACCAATCAGGACGGCTGGCAAGCGCAGGTCTATGCGAAGAACGTGTTCGACACGACCGCCATCACCGGCGCGTTTCTCAACTCGGACGACACGGCGCTGACGACGAACGTGTTCCTCACCGATCCGCGTCTGTTCGGCATCCGCATCACCAAGAACTGGTAAGGGCCGCGACCCCAATGCGTCCCTCGGAAGGGCGGCGGAGAAATCCGCCGCCCTTTTGTTTCAGGCCGGGCGAAACCGCTTCAGCGCCAGCACGCCGGTCACCACGAAGAACAGCAGCACCACACCTTGCGTGATCGCAAATGGCGGTTCTGTTCCGGCTGGTGCCAGCGCATGCAGCGCGGGCACTTTCAGGAACGCCTGCACCACCAGCACGAAGCAGTTGAAATAAAGCGCCAACACCGCGCCGCCCGCATAGATCCAGCGCCACGCGCCGGCCATGTTGAACATGTAGCGCCCGGCGAATGTGGGTATCAGCACCAGCGTCGAAATGATCCCCAACATGACCGCTGGCGTGACGGTGTGGAACGGAAGAAAGAACCCTGTCAGCGTCGTTGCCGCGGTGGTGAGCAGGAACACAAGCGTCAGCCCGTCCATGCGGTCCGCGGTCAAAAGCCCATAAAGAACCACAAGCCCCGTCACGATGCCGATCAGGCTCAGAAGAACATGCACAAACAAAATTGCAGACATGCCGAGAATCATGATGCGCGCCCCTAAAAATCCCGGCCGGACTATAGCCGCCGCCCGGCTGGGGAGCCACGCCACCCGTCAAGGTTGAACCCCGCGCGCCCCGCAGGCATTCTTCCCCTTCACATGCGGCGGGGGAACGATGCCGAGAAAGATCGACTATGAAGCGCGCCGGGAAGCCTTCCTGAAAGCCGCGGGCCGCCTGATCCGGCGCGATGGCTTTGCGGGCCTCACCGTGCGCGCGGTGGCGCGCGAGGCGGGGTTCACCACCGGCGCGCTCGTCCACTATGTCGATTCGATGGACGATCTGCTGGTCGATGCGTTTGAATTCGCCGGCCGGGGCCTGCGCGCGCGCATGGATGAAGCCGAGACCGGCCCCGATCCGCTCGTGGCGCTGCGCGAGGTGCTTTATCTCGTGCTGCCCAATAGCGAAGGCCAGCTCGGGCATTGGATGTATTGGCTCGGCTTCCGGGAGCGCTCGGTTCAAAGCGCGGCTGTGCGCAAGATCACCTATATGCGTTACGCCGGTTGGTTGAAGCGCACCCAGCGCGTTATCCGCCGCGCCAAGGCTGCGGGCGATATCGCCCGCGATGTCGATGTGCCGGTGGCCGCGCGCGCAGCCGTCGCCCTGATCGATGGGCTGGCGGCCCAGGTGCTGCGCTCCAGCCGCGGCCCCTCGGCCCGGGAGCAGCGCGCCCTGGTCGACGATTGGATCAGGCTCTGGCTCAGGCCCACCCGCACCATCGCGCGCCCAAGGCTCTCCCGCGCCGGAACGCCGGCATAATTTTCTTGCGTGCCCTCGGGCCAAAATTTTCGAGAGGGTAATCGCCGCCTCGTTCGCTCTACTATGTGCGGACACAAGCTTTCCTCGAAAGTCGGATATCACGGGGGATGGGCGACACGTCGGACATCGATTGCGGAGAAACGACCCTGCGTAGAGCGGGCGAGGGCGCAAGCACGGCCGAAGTGAAGGCTTGGTTTGTTCGCGAGGTACTGCCTCTGGAGGCGACACTCGTGCAATTCCTGCGCAAGGCAAGTCGAAGTGCTGCCGACGTGGAAGACCTGCGCCAGGAAGTCTACATGCGGATGTTCGAAACCGCCCGCAAGGAAATCCCGGAACCCACCAAGCCGCTGCTTTTCCGCATCGCCCGCCACCTTCTGATCGATCGCGCCCGTCGCGAACAGATCGTCTCCATCGAAGCGGTGGAAAACCTCGAGGCCCTCAACCTCGCCATCGATGAACCCGGCCCCGACCGCACCGTGATCGCGCGGGAAGAATTGCGCCGCATGCAGGCGGCCCTCGACAAGCTGCCGCGCCGCTATCGCATCGCGGTGGTGATGCGCAAGGTCGAAGGCCTCACCACCCGCGAAATCGCCCAGCGCCTCGGCATCGCCGAGAAAACGGTGGAGAAACACCTCACCGAAGGCGTGCGCGCACTCGCCAACATTCTTTATCGCGACCGCCCCGAACTGGGAGGCGCCTCATGAACGCGCCAAATCTCAGCCAGCCAAATCCCGCGGAAGCCGAAGCCCGCGCCGCCGAATGGCTGATCCGCCAGCGCGATGCCGCGGGCTGGTGCGCGGAAGATGCAAGCGCGCTTGAAGCCTGGCTCGATGAATCGCCGGCCCATCTCATGGCCTATTGGCGCCTCGAAGCCGCGTGGGAACGCGCCGATCGCCTCACCGCGCTGAGCACCCAATCCAAGGCGGGCATGTTGTTGCGCGCCAGCCGCAGGGCCGCGCCCATGGCGATGCGCATTGCCGCCGTTCTCGTCCTGCTCGGCGGCGTGGCCATCGGCGCAAGCATGATGCTGCCGCGTCCGCAGGCCGCCTCGATTTACAAAACCGCCGTGGGTGGGCGCGAAGTGCTCTCGCTGCCCGATGGCTCCAAGATCGAACTCAACACCGATACCGAAGTGCGCATCGCGGGCAATGCGAAGCAGCGCCGCGTCTGGCTGGAGAAAGGCGAAGTCTTTCTCCAGATCAAACATGATCCGAACCGCGAATTCATCGTGCTGGCGGGCAACCGCCGCATCGTCGATCTTGGCACCAAATTCATCGTGCGCCGCGATGCAGACAGGCTGGAAGTGAGCCTGCTCGAGGGCCGCGCCCGGCTCGAAGCGCCCGATGATGGCGACGGCACGAAATCCATCGAACTCGAACCCGGCGATCTCGCCATCGCCAGCGCCAACCAGACAACATTGTGGAAGAAACCCGTCGCCGCGCTTGCCGATACGCTGGCCTGGCGCAGGGGCCTTCTCGTCTTCGACAGCACGCCGCTCGCGGAAGTGGCCGCCGAATTCAACCGCTACAACCGCAAGAAACTCGTCGTGCGCGGCGATGCAGCAGCAAAGCTCGCCATCGGCGGCCATTTCCAGGCCGACAATGTGGAAACCTTTGCGCGCGTGGCGCAAAGCGTGCTCGGCCTGCACGTCGAAAACAAGGCAGACGTAATCGTCATCACGCGCTGAATTGTCATCAGGGGGGAATATGAAACCGAAAAGCAGATATCTCGCGCAGTTCACCATGCAGCTCATGTGCGCCGCATCGCTTGCGATCGCAGCACATGCCGAAGATTTCAACATCCCCCGCGGCGATCTGAAGGCCGCGCTCGATACCTACGCCACGCAGACGGGCACGCAATTCATCTATGAAAGCGCGGCCCTGAAAGGCATCCGGACCCAGGGCGTGCAGGGCAATCTCCCCGCCGACACGGCACTCTCCCACATCCTCAGCGGCACCGGCTTCACCATGCGCCGCGATGCAAGCGGCGCCATCGGCATCACGCGGGCCACGCAAAGCATGATCGACATGCCGATGATGGTCCTGGCGCAGGCCGCTCCCCAGCACAGTGCGGTGGAAACCGTCACGGTCACGTCATCGAAACTCGGCGGCGCCGATGTGCAGTCGATCCCGATCTCGATCACGGCCTTGAGCCAGGAACAACTCACCTCGACACAGACGGCAGGCGGCCCCGATCTGATCAAGCAAGTCCCGAACATGACGTTCACGAAAACGAACTTCTCCGGCTACAGCATCCAGCTGCGCGGCATTGGCACGCAGGCCATTTCGGTGACCACCGACCCCGCTGTGGCGGTCGCCTTCAATGATACACCCTTCATTCGCAATCACTTCTTCGAACAGGAATTCTATGACGTGGCGCAGGTGGAAGTCCTGCGTGGGCCGCAAGGCACGCTCTATGGCCGCAACGCGACCGCAGGCGTGGTGAACATCACATCCGCCAAGCCGACCGACCAGTTCGAGGCCATGGCTTCGGCCGAATTCGGCAACTTCTCGTCGAAGCGTTTCGAAGGCATGATCAACTTGCCGATTTCGGACGATTATTTCGATGTTCGCGTCGCCGGCGAATGGACCAAGCGCAATGGGTACAGCTTCAACGAGCAGACCAATCAGCGGATAGACGGCCGCGATTTGTGGTCCAGCCGCCTGTCGATCGGCTGGAAGCCTTCGCAAGACCTCCAAACCTATTTGATCTGGGAGCATTTCTCCGAAGACGACGATCGTCTTCGCAGCGGCAAGCAGCTCTGCACAACCGATAACGGTCCGCTCAGTGTCGGTGGTCAGCCTGTTCCGCAAATCGTCAACGGCAGCGCGCTGTTTGGCAGCCTGCGGGCTTACCTCAGCCAGGGCTGCAAGATGGGCTCGCTCTACGATGATGCGGCCTATGGCGTGCCGGATGGCTTTTCCTTGCCCTATTACATGGCCGCGAATTTCAACGGCCTGGTCACCAACATCAATCCCTATCTCAGCGACAAGCAGAACCCGAACCTGCGCGTCATCAATTCCAAACTCACGCCGGGCTACAAGGCCAAGAACGACACGGTCGAGCTGAGCACCACATATCATCTCGGGCCCGCGCTGACGCTCACATCGGAATCGGCCTTCAACCACGATTTCCTCTGGGCGACCGAGGATTACAACCGCTTCGCATCGTCGCCGGGGATTTTCATCCAAAGCTGGTACGTTGATCCGAATCTTCTTCAAAATGGTGTCTTCTGCGACCCGCAACTCGGCTGTAGCAACCAGATCGTGGCGGAAGACCTGGTTCAACAACGGTCCTGGCAGGCAAGCCAGGAATTGCGTGTGTCCTCGAATTTCTCCGGCAGATTCAATTTCAGCTTTGGCGGAAATTACCTCCACTATGAAACATCGGAGGATTATTTCGTTTTCATCAACACATTGACCGCCTTCTCATGGGCCGAGGGCGGAAGTCATTCGGGGCGCGCCAATTGGACTCCGGGCGTCTCCGACAACAGCGAATGTCTTGAAAGCACGGGCGGGTTCCAGTTGCACGATCCGTCCAAGGGCGGCGGCGAGCCGAATTTCAACGCCTGCACCTATATCGATCCCAATCCGATCGACAGCCTGAACAAGAACGGCCACAATTATTTCCTGAGCCAGAATCCCTACACGCTCAATTCCTATGCGGCCTTCGGCGAAACCTATTACAATATTTTTGAAAACCTCAGGCTGACAGCAGGTCTGCGCTGGACCGAAGACCAGAAACATTTCGTCGATATTCCCAGCCAGCTCGTCGATGTGGGCTGGGGCTATCCCACCAGCGCCATTGTGGATCAGCAGTGGGATGCGATGACGGGGCGCCTGGCCCTTAACTGGTCTCCCAAACTCAGCTTCACCGACCAGACGCTGTTTTATGGCTCCTATGCGCATGGTTATAAGGCGGGCGGCGCCAATCCGCCGGGCCCCGTTCTGCCGCAATTCGCAACAGGCGACGAAAACCCCGATCATCCGCTGACATTCAAGCCGGAATTCATCGACGCGTTCGAACTCGGTTCCAAGAACACGCTTCTCGATGGGGCGCTCACGCTGAATGCCAGTGCCTTCTACTACAATTATATCGGCTATCAGATTTCCGAAATCGTCGATCGCACGGCGATCAACCTGAATTTCGATGCCCATGTCAAAGGCTTCGAACTCGAAGCCACCTGGGAACCGATCCCGGGCCTGCGCTTCAACGCCAGCGGCGGTTATGAAGATGCCCGTGCCGCAAACGGCGAGAAATCCATCGATCTGATGGATCGCACCGCCGGGAACACGGATTGGATCGTCGTGCGGCCGTTCCCGACGCAAGCCGCGAACTGCATATTGCCGACCTATGTGGTAGCGGCGTTGTTGTATGAATCGGCCCAGGAAAATCCGGGTTGGCTCAGTTCCAATCTCAGCAACACAAATCCCGCTATAGCCTGCAGCCACGCCTATACGCAGAACCTCGATCCCGTCACGCAATATCCCTATACGAAGGACCCGAGCGTTGCCGTCAACGGCAATATTGGTCCTCTGCAAATCATCCCAGGCTATCCCGGCTTCAACCCGGAAAAGGCGCCCAATTTCGGCGAAGGTTTTTACAAGGATCTCAGTCACCACATGCTGCCCAATGCGCCGCCGTTCACGTTGTCGGCGGGTGCGCAATATTCGGTTCCGCTGACGTCGAACTGGGCAGGCACATTGCGCGCCGATTTCTACTGGCAGGACGATAGCTGGGCCCGCATCTTCAACGACAATCCCTATGACCGCCTGAAAGGATATTCCACCACCAACCTCACAATGATCCTGACAAGCCAGTCGGGCTGGCAGGTGATGGGCTATTTGAAGAACGTCTTCAACAAAACGGCCATCACCGGCACCTTCCTGAACAGCGACGATTCAAACCTGACAACAAACGTGTTCCTGACCGATCCGCGTCTGATCGGCCTGCGCGTCACGAAGAACTGGTAAGGGGGGATAAAAATGAGCGAATTGATAAACAAGCAAAATACCGGCGGCGATTTCCGCTGGCACCTGCTGACCACGGTTTCCATTCTGTCGTTGTGCACAACGCTCTGCGCCATCGATGCGAAGGCCGATGATGCGGATCGCCCGACGGTGTGGGTCGAACTTGGCGGGCAGCTGGAACGGGTCGATAGCAAGCAGGAACCCCTGGTGCCGCCGTTCGCGCAATTCCAGCCTCGTCCGTCTTTCGAGAAAGTTTCCACGACTTCGGTTCAGACGCCGCCGCGCTATGCCACTGGCGGGGAAGCAAAGCTCATCATTGCGCCCCATGGCACGGATTGGTCGTTTCAGGCCGGTGTCCGGTTTGGCCGTTCGAACAGCGCCAAACACGTCCATCAGCAATCGTCTTCGACCTTCCTCAGCCATGTGACCAAATACGGCAAACCGTTTTACCTCAACCGGACGGTTTTCGACGACACCCAGGTCACGCACAATGAAAGCCACACGGTCGTGGATTTCACCGCGGGCAAGGATGTCGGTCTGGGGCTGGGCAGCCACAGCACCACAAGGTTCGATTTCGGCGTTCGCTTCGCGCAATTCACCTCGCGCAGCACGGCCACGATCCACGCCCGGCCGGATCATCACAAATCCCGTGTCGCCCAACCGCCGCCGGCGCCCGGCCAGCACAAATACAAAACCTATTCCCAGCACCACGCCTTCTTCGCGACCGACAGTGTTTCGCGCGGGTTCTCCGGTGTCGGCCCCTCCATTTCGCTGAATGGGTCGGTGCCCGTGCGCGGCAACCCGGAAGCGGTGGAGATCGCGGTGGATTGGGGCGCCAACGCCGCCGTTCTGTTCGGCCGCCAGAATGCGAGCGGCAAATTCAAGACGCAGGGCCAGTATTTCACCAATTTCAAGACCGTACCGAAATCGTCTTATGTCCATGGCTCTCCCTTCTCCCGAAGCAGCCGCCGCGTCGTGCCGAATGCCGGGGGCTTTGCGGGCCTCACCGTCCGGCACGCCGCCACCAAGGTGAGCCTCGGCTATCGCGCCGATTTCTTCTTCGGCGCGATGGATGGCGGCATTGCCAGCAGAAAATCCGCCACGGCGGGCTTCTACGGCCCGTTCGCCACCATCAGCATCGGTCTGGGCGGCTAGGCGCGCGCATCCACCAAATTCCGGGGGCAGGCAGCATAAGGACGGCGGTATCCACCGCCGTCCTTATTTTCTTTTGCGCAACATCCTTGCGCCGCCCCGTCAAAAAAATCGTCACCCCGCACTAATTCCCGCGCTCCCCCCGTGTCTATGGGGCCAGAGAAAGCGAAACTTCACACCCTCAATCTGCAGGACGTTCGCGGGGGATGAACAAGAGCCCAGACAACGGTCGCGAAGGCGAGGGCATGCGGGGAAAACCCATGCCCTCCGGCGCGCAAGGTTTGGCTGGCTGGTTCATCGGCGAGGTGCTGCCGCTGGAGCCCATCCTGATGCAGTTCCTCCACCGCAATTGGCGCAACCAGAGCGACATCGTCGATCTGCGCCAGGAGGTCTATGCCCGCGTCTGGTCGGCGGCGCGCAAAGAGCTGCCCCAGCACACCAAGCGCTTCGTGCTCACCACCGCGCGCAACCTCATCATCAACCGCCTGCGCGACGAGCATGTGGTGCCGATCGAGGTGATCGCCGATGTCGATGCGCTGGGGGCGGCGATGGATGCGCCGGGCGTCGATCAGGCCGTCATCGCCCGCGATGAATTGCGCCGCCTGCAGGGTGCGCTCGATCAATTGCCGCCGCGCTGCCGCGAAGCCGTGGTGCTTGCCCATGTCGAAGGGCTGGCCGGCCATGAGATCGCCCAGCGCATGAACATCTCGCGCCCCACCGTGTCGGTGCATCTGGCGCAGGGCCTGCGCGCGCTCACCAGCATCATGTATGGCGAAGATGTCGCGCGGGAGAAGAAACCATGATCCCCGCGCCCGCAGATGCGCTCGAACAGCGCGCCGCCGAATGGTTGCAGCAGCAGCGCTATTGGAAAGACTGGTCGCCCGCCGATCAGGCAGCGCTCGATGCCTGGCTCGAAGAATCCCCCAACCATGCGGTGGCCTATTGGCGGCTTGCGGGCGGGCTGGATCGCACCGAACGCCTGGCCGCCCTGCGCCCCCGCCGCGCGCACGTCGTATCGGGATTCTTCAGCGCCTTGTGGCCGGTTTTGCCCAAACTCGTGGCCGCCTTCGCCGCAGCTTCTGTGCTGGGTGGCGGTGCCCTGGTGCTGCTCAACGGCCCGCATTATCGCGATGATGGCCTGCAAACCTATTCCACGGGCCTGGGCGGTCACCAGATCATCACGCTCGCCGATGGCTCCCAGATCGAGCTGAACACCGACACGCGCCTGCGCGCCGAAATCACCGCGCATCGCCGTTTCGTCACGCTGGAACGCGGCGAGGCCTTCTTCCAGATCGTGCACGACCAGAGGCGCCCCTTCGTGGTGCAGGCCGGTGGCCAGCGCATCACCGATCTGGGCACGCAGTTCCTGGCGCGGCGCGAAACCGGCCGCCTCGAAGTCGATCTCGTCGAAGGCAAGGCGCGCGTGGATACGACAGGGGAGAACGCGCGCTCCGCCCTGCTGCTTCCCGGCGACCGCGCCATCGCCACCGCAAACGAATTGTCCGTCACCAAAAAAGCGCCGCACAAATTGCAGGAGCAGCTGGGCTGGCGCCGCGGCGTGATCGTGTTCGACAACGCGACGCTGGCCGATGCGGCGGCCGAACTCAATCGCTACAACCAGCAGAAGATCGTGATCGTGGGCTCAGGCGTCGGCCAGCTCACGCTGAACGCGACGCTGCCGGCCAACAATGTGGGCCTGTTCGTCCGTTCGGCCCGCACACTTTTCAATCTCCAGGTCGAAAACCGCGGAAACGAGATCGTGATCTCGCGCTGAGCGCCAGATCGCACCTATCAGGGGGGCTTAAGAACTGTCTCTTATACACATCTAGATGTGTATAAGAGACAG
>BFBZ01001701.1_pt1 | contig 13964 bp, 14 predicted proteins | sample 1888401 | NCBI WGS metagenome assembly BFBZ01 (sample SAMD00112614, study PRJDB3348) | symbiont metagenome | host: Chara braunii | reverse complement strand
ACGCGGGTATCCGACTGTAAACCGTTGAAACCCCAAGGCCGATCGTCAAAAAAACGATTTAAATTACTTTGGAAGAGTTCATCCACAACACTTCCAAATGTGGTCGGACGATTGTCCGCTCTTTTGATGATGTTGTTCATGATTTTTCGTTTTTAAGGTTAATTTTCGCAGATCAATATGAATGCCAATTGACTTACTGTTGAAAAAATGACAGCTGTTCAGAAAAATACAGGCGAAAATTATCGACATCATATCTTAAAAAGCGATAAGGCGGTATGTCATTTTTGCATAAATGAGAAGATGGCATCGTGATTGCCTGATGGAAAAATTAGCGTGTTATCGACTAATTTTCTGTTTATCACAGCGGTATAAATCGATTGTTATGAGAACTATGTTTTATGTCATACTTCGGTTACGAACAATTGATGGATTCGAGTCCTATGGGTCGTTCAACCTGGGAGACGACCGAGAATTTGCATATAGCACGTTCAGTCAGTTGAAGGGGCGGGAATTGCCGCAAGAAACTGATATGCTGCATATGGATTTGATGGAAACAAAGGAGGGGCTGCCGGTCAACCTCAAGATAGTGAGCTGTACGGCAGAAGAAATTGCAGCAAATGTGAAATGCATTACGCGGGAAATGTTCAAACTGCTAAACATGGGATCAAARTAATACTAAATTTTAGATATATATATTGCAACCTRCCCRTTTTCATTGTTCGTCGGGGTGGCCGCTACCAAAGAAAAACGYCCCTYACTATCGCGAGAGGCGCCTGTTGCCCGGAGTGGACGTTTCTCGAAYCACTTCCTGGCGGATTTGGAAATGGTCGCCKAACTAAGCGCCTGATTTTCTATTATTTAAGGACGTTATTTTCAGCTGTGCAAGGCACAATTTGTTAAACAAAGATATTGGTGGGCCATTCTTTTAKTGGCGATCACTCTGTTTTGGCAACCGGTAGCTGCTATCCAGCCTCCATGTTTGAAACCGTCTTATGTGTCCTCCTGCTTCTATTTAATTTAAAAAACTGTTCATATAAGTCAGGATCGTAGTCGTCTGCATCATCAAACTGACATGTCCTTGTGAAGGGACAATAGCCAATTGCGATTTTGGCATTGGCCGTAGATCAGACCCCCCACCTCCTAGCAATTGATATGTTTTTGCCAGCTCAACTTTATCCAGTCCGTCATTGTCACCGGAAATGATCAATACAGGCGAGGATATCTTAGAAACATTGGACTCACCRAGGTCAATTGGAGTCTGGGCGAAAGCAATCATCTGCTCTAAGTACTTTGTCCATTTTGTTTTATCAGGGGCAATCGCGTCGTATGCGGTTTCGAAAGGGCTATTCGAAAAAAATTCAGGCTTGAATGCTTTAAACGCATTGGTTACTTCGGGTAACCAGCCACTGCTTTTATAAGTAGAAGAAATGATCACTAATTTTCTTAACCGCCTGGGGCTTTGTATAGCAAACTGGTAAGCCACAGAGCCACCCATACTATATCCTGCTACATCGGCACTGTCAATTTTCAGGTAATCCATTACTTCCTCCACATCACTTGCTAAAGCAGGAAATGATAATTTTCTATCTGAATAGGGTGAATGTCCATGTCCTTGCAATTCAATGGCAATTACTTTCCTGGTTTTTGACAACTCAGGGATCAATTGGCTCCAGTTCATTTCAATTGTATAAAAAGCGCCATGTAATAAAACTATGGGCCTGCCCTCGCCATATACTTCGTAATATACTTTGATACCATTAACGGGTGCATACCCGCTGTTGGAAGGTTTAATTTGTTGTCCGTTTAAAGTAGATGCTACAAACATAATTGCAACAAATAGGATTGGTTTAAGAAATTGAATTTTYCCCTTTTTCATTTCTCAATTTTTTATATGATGTAATAATTCTTCCAGTTCATTTAATGTCATAGTGAAACCTTCTTTGAAACCCATTTTGATGAGCATTTCAATGTTAGCAAGGGTTTTGTGCTTTATTGCAATGTTCACTTTTGTTATTCCATTTTGTTCGCTAAAATTCAATTCCCAATTTGAAGTTGGAAATTGTGTGTTTATGTTTCCGTCTTTGTCAGCAAACGATGATGCCCACTGCAAATTGGTTTTAGGGTTAATGGCTGTGTATTCCTGAACGCCATAATTCTCTTGCCCTTCGGTACTAACCATTGCGTAAAATCTTTTGCCACCCACTTTAAAGTCCATTGAATATGTTTTTGATGCCAAAGGTTTTGGGGCCCACCATTGGTCAAGTATTTCTTGTTTAGTAAATGCGTCCCAAACCGATGAAAGGTCGGCTGCAAATTCTCTGCTCATTAATACGGTGTTTGTTGTTTTATCAACCSTAAATTCAAATGGTAATTTGTTCATTTTTTATTTCTTTTAATTGWTGTTAATAAGTTGTCTAATTGGTTAAATTGGGTTTCCCAAATTTTCCGATATTGATCTAACCATTTGTCGATTTCTTTCATTTTATCAATTTCAAGAGAGTAATAAATTTCTCTACCTTGATATTCTTGTTTTACAAGTTCACACTCTGTCAGAATACGCAAATGTTTTGAAACCGCTTGTCGGGTAGTGTTGAAATTTTCAGCAATGGCGTTTGGTGTCATTGCCTGTAATGCAATTAAAGCAATAATTGCCCTTCTGGTTGGGTCAGCAATTGCTTGAAAAATGTCTCTACGCATTTCGTCTATTTACTTTAATGAAACTGATCGGTTGCAAATATATATGCAACTGTTTGGTTTCGCAAGTTTTTTTTCAATTTTTTTAAAACTTCATAAAAAGTTGCTGGAATTGTCGAATTGTTAGGCCGATGAGTAGCTTCGGCCTTCTATCATCGGCCTCCGCTGATCCCCCGCATTGTATTACCCAAGTGACCTCACCGGGCTGGCGCCCGGTGTTATTTTTTTCGTTCATCCGCTCCTGTGAGTAAACTCGCTTCGCTACTGTGCACGAACCATATCTGAAAATCAATGAGCCCACTATGAGCCAATTGCTTTTTGTTAAAAGATGCCAACTATCTTTAGCTTTGAACTACCGAGCTTTTTTCGGTAGTTCAAAACTACAAGGTGATTCGAAACTAATAATGTCGACCTTATTAGAATATCGAGCCCTTTTGAAACAAGAGAGTTAATGTATTTGAAAACAAAGAGGTAGTAAAAAAGAAAGTTTAAAACAGATTCAAATCTAAAAAAGCTGTGAAAAGGCTGGGTGGATATAGTTCTTAGAGGACATACATAGTATCAAGCATTTGAATAAAAACAAATAAAAAAGGAAAGGTAAGTGCCTTTCCTGAAATGTTGCCCGACCTGGATTCGAACCAAGACAAACTGAACCAAAATCAGTTGTACTGCCATTATACTATCGGGCAATCCATGCATTCCGTAGTGGAATGGGGTGCAAAAATAGGGGTAGGAGAGAATTGTTCCAAATTTTTTAACCGTTCTGTTCGTATATTGAACCCCTTATTGCAAGCCTTATGTCAAAACTCATCCTTTTTGCCGCGTTTATTGCCTGTATCCTGCTCATGTCATTCAATTATGACAAGAAGAAAAAAGTAATATTTTTTGGTGATTCCATTACCCAAATGGGAGCCCAGCCAGGTGGTTATATCCGCGTTATGGACTCACTCCTTAAACAGGAAGGTGCCGAAAATAAATATGAACTGGTTGGCGCCGGTATCGGTGGCAATAAAGTGTACGACCTGTACCTGCGGATGGAAGAAGATGTGATCAATAAAAGCCCGGATATTGTAGTGATCTACATCGGCGTTAACGACGTTTGGCATAAGACCAGCTCCGGCACCGGCACCGATTACAACAAATTCGGTCAATTTTACGAAGCCATTGTTAAGAAACTGAGAGCTGCCGAAACTAAAGTGATCCTCTGCACACCCGCTGTAATAGGAGAGAAAAAAGATTTTTCCAACCAGCAGGATGGCGATATGAACCAGTACAGCAGTTGGATCAGACAGTATGCAGCCAAAGAATCTTTGCCACTCGTAGACCTGCGCACCCTTTTCCACGAATACGAACTCCAAAACAATCCCGACAACAAAGAATCAGGCATTTTAACGCGCGACAGGGTACACCTGAATGCAGCCGGTAACCTCCTCGTAGCGGAAGCTATGTGGAAAGCGATCAAATCCCTGTAAAAATTATTGCATACCCGGCTGCTTCAATTGCCAGCCGGTTTTTTGTTTTTCAGCATCTACCATGGCTTTTACATCGGCCAGTAATTGTTTGGCATTGTACACAATGCCATCTTTAATGGTATACAATACGCCACCGGTGCGCACCACTTTGTTTTCTTTGGTAAGGGTAATAGCTCCCGTGCCATACAATACCTGCAGGTTCTGCAAAGGATTGGCATCGATGATCACCATATCGGCCAGCTTGCCCGTTTCCACACTGCCGATCTCTTTATCGGCGCCAAGGGCCTGCGCTCCGTATAAAGTAGCTGAACGGATCACTTCCAACGGATGAAAACCTGCTTCACGCAACAACTCCAGCTCGCGGATATAACCGAATCCATAAGTTTCATAAATGAAGCCGTTATCTGACCCGGCAGTCACACGCCCACCGCGGTTTTTGTATTCGTTCACAAAAGTCATCCACAACCGGTAATTGTTTTTCCATTCCACTTCCTGCTCTGTACCCCAGTGATGCCAATAAGAGCCATGCGACTGCCGGCTGGGCTCGTAAAACTGCCAGAGCGATGGCAACGTATACCACTCATGCCATTCAGCCCTGCGCGCTCTTTGCAGGTCGCGGTTGGCATCGTAAATATTAAACGTAGGATCCAATGTAAAATCGAGCGATAACAATTCATTCATCACTTTGTTCCAATGTTCTGAATAAGGCGCTGCCGCCTGCTTCCACAGTTTGCCCGCTTCTTCAAATCGATCCTGCTCATTGTTGTAATTGTAATCGGGTGGGTATTGTTGGATGGTTTTATCGGTAAACAATGCTTCGGGCAAACCATACCAATGCTCCATGCTGGTGAGCCCGGCGCGGGCAGAATTCAACACATTCCAGCGCGCTACGTCGAGCTGCGCATGATGACAACAAGATCGCAATCCCAGTTTTTTATTTTCACGAAGCGCAGCATCCATGACCTCCGGTCGCGCACCAAAGAATTTAATGCCATCGGCTCCTTTGCGCGCATTCTCCTGTACCCAGGCACGTGCCTGGTCGGCAGTATTGATGGGTGTTTTACTGCTTTGTCCGAATACTGTATAAGCAAATATCCTGGGCGCTGTAATGAGATTGGCGGCGCTTTTTTGTTTCTCATCCAGTGTCCATTCCAGTCCGTTGCCGGCCGATGGATCCCTGATGGTGGTGATACCATGTGCCATCCACAGTTTGAAAACGTATTCGGCAGGAGTGCCCTGTTCCTTGCCACCGATATGCCCATGCATGTCTATAAGCCCGGGCAACACATACATGCCCTCACAGTTGAGTTCTTTCCCGCCCTGTTTGAGCGCTGGTCTACGGCCAGGATCAATAGCCGCACCCGGGCTTCCCACCGTTTGTATCTGCACAATGCGGTTTTGCTCCACCACAATATCAACCGGACCAAAAGGCGGCGCACCGGTACCATTGATGAGTGTAACACCCCGGATGATCAGTTGGGTATAAGGGCCATCGCCTTCTTTTTTCTCAGGCGCTTTGAGAATCTGCGCATGAACGGCAGTGAATGCCAAACAGAACAGCAGGGAAAGGAAGTGTAGTTTTTGTCTCATATAACAGGTTGAGTTGATGAATATACGAATTCACGCCCAATACCCGTTGATGAGCTATACGGCTTTTACGAGGTAGTAATTTTTCTTCCCTTTTTGCACCAGCAAATATTTATCCTGCAAAAGGTCAGACTGCTTCAGCAAATTTTCATCGCTGCTGATCTTTCTTTTATTGATGCCTATGCCGCCCGATTGCCACATTTTACGCGCTTCACCTTTGCTGGGGAAGATTTGTGTATCGGCCAGGAAGCTTACAATATCATACCCCGCTTCGAGTTGCGATTTGCTCACTTCTACTGTGGGAACGCCTTCCATCACCTGCAACAATTGTTCTTCATTCAGGCTTTGCAAAGCTTCGGTAGTGGCATTGCCAAACAGTATCTCCGATGCCTTCACAGCAAAATCATAATCGTGCTCACTGTGCACGAATACAGTTAGTTCACGTGCCAGCTTTTTTTGCAGTGCACGTTGGTGCGGGGCTGCTTCGTGCTCAACCAATAATGCATCAATTTCAGTATGGGGCAGTAGGGTAAATATTTTGATCCACTGCTTGGCATCATCATCGCTGGCGTTGAGCCAGAACTGGTAAAATTGGTAGGGTGATGTTTTAGTAGCATCCAACCATACATTGCCTTTCTCCGTTTTGCCGAATTTACCGCCGTCGGCTTTGCGAATGAGCGGACAGGTAAATGCAAACGCTTCACCACCAGCCTTACGGCGGATCAGTTCCGTACCGGTAGTAATATTACCCCACTGGTCGCTGCCACCCATTTGCAGTTTGCAATTTTTATGCTCGTAGAGCCAATAAAAATCATAGCCCTGTATCAGTTGATAAGTGAATTCAGTAAAACTCATACCGGTTTCACCTTCCAGTCTTTTCTTCACACTGTCTTTCGCCATCATATAATTGACGGTGATGTGTTTACCGGCGTCGCGGATAAACTCGAGAAAGCCAACGCCTTTGAACCAATCGTAGTTGTTCACCATGACCGCCGCATTGGGTTTGGCGCTGTCGAAATCCAGGAATTTTGACAATTGTTTGCGAACGCCTTCCTGGTTGTGCTGCAACACTTCTGCGCTCAGCAGGTTTCTTTCTTCGCTCTTGCCGCTGGGGTCTCCGATCATGCCGGTAGCGCCTCCAACCAAAGCATAAGGTTTATGACCGGCCCTTTGCAGGTGYACCAGTAAGAGAATGGGAACCAGGCTGCCGATATGCAAACTGTCCGACGTAGGGTCAAAGCCAATATAGCCGGATACCATTTCTTTTTGCAACAATTCTTCCGTGCCAGGCATGATGTCCTGCACCATTCCTCTCCACCTGAGTTCTTCTATGAGCGTCATTTACTTCGAATTTGCGCAAAAATAGGAAATGGAGCGGATTCGCTACTTTCGCGTCATGAATAAAAACATGCGCAAAGTAGGAGATGGCACCCGGGCGCTTAATTTTTTTATCGATACGGCGATCATTTTCATACTCGCTTATGCCGGGTATAAGGTATGGAGCTGGTATGTGATTTACTGGCATTACCCCTATTACAAATTCGGATGGTTCTTCTTTGGCATACTGTTCATCTATTATTGTTTTTTTGAAGGATTGTTCAGCCGCACACCCGGCAAATGGTTCACTTTCTCAAGGGTAATCAATGCCCAGCAGCGAAAACCATCTTTCCAGCAGATCATCGTGCGAAGCCTTGTACGCATCACCATCATCGATATGTTTTTCATTCCCTTCCTGGGCAAACCTTTACACGATTACCTGAGTAAAACAGATGTAGTAGAAATCTAACATCTCACAACTAACAACGCACAACTCACATGGCTCGAATAGGCATCAACATAGCAACCGGCAGTTTACAACAGGCAGAAATGATCGTGGGCATCGACCTGGGCACCACGAACAGCCTGGTGGCCATCATTCACCCGGAAAGCAAGCAACCGGCCGCTTTAAAAGAACACAATACCAGCAGCCTCGTTCCCAGCATCGTTCATTTCGATGCCATGGGCAACCCCGAAGTGGGTGAAACAGCGAAAGGGTACCTGGAAACAGATCCCCARCACACGATTTTCAGTGTGAAGCGTTTGATGGGRAAGAGYTATAAAGAYGTRAAAGACAATGCCGGTTTCTTCACTTATAAAGTGATCGATGAYGATACSGATAGCCTGGTGAAAGTGCAGGTGGGCGATCGTTTTTATTCACCCATTGAATTATCCTCCCTCATACTCAAAGAACTGAAACAACGCGCCGAGCATATTCTCAAAACACCCGTAACCAAAGCGGTGATCACCGTGCCGGCCTACTTCAACGACGCACAACGSCAGGCTACCCGCGACGCAGGTAAACTGGCAGGACTGGATGTGCTGCGCATTGTGAACGAACCAACGGCAGCCAGCCTGGCCTATGGCATGGGATTGAATAAGGAGGAAGAAAAAACAATCGCAGTGTACGACCTGGGCGGCGGCACTTTTGATATTTCGCTGTTGCGCATCAGCAACGGTATTTATGAAGTGCTGAGCACCAATGGCGATACCTATTTGGGAGGCGATGATTTCGACAGAACCATCATGCAATACTGGATGAAAGAAAGGGGCATTGATGCAACTGCATTGCACCAGGATAAACAACTGGCACAATCATTAAGACTGAAAGCCGAAGCTGCCAAGCGCGCATTGAGYACARATGAATTGTTCAGCGATGAATGGAATGGCGGAAAACTGGAACTGAGCAGAACCGTGTTTGCCTCACTGGTACAACCATTGATCGATACYACCATCGGCTGTTGCAGGAACGCGTTGAAAGACGCGGAACTCACCACAGCCGATATCGATACCGTAGTGATGGTAGGAGGCAGTACCCGCGTACCGGCTGTAAAGCAGGCGGTCAGTGCCTTTTTTGGAAAGCCAGTGAACGATTCGGTGAACCCGGATGAAGTGGTGGCACTCGGCGCCGCAGTACAAGCCGATATCCTCGCCGGCAACAACAAAGATTTTTTACTGCTCGATATCACACCGTTAAGCCTGGGTATTGAAACCATGGGCGGATTGATGGACGTGCTCATCCCCCGTAATTCAAAAATTCCCACCAAAGTGGGGCGACAATATACCACGCAGAAAGACGGACAAAGCGGTATGCGCATTTCGGTATTCCAGGGCGAACGCGACCTGGTAAAAGACAATCGCAAGCTGGCCGAATTCAACCTCACCGGCATCCCGGCCATGCCCGCGGGCTTACCCAAAGTAGAAGTAAGTTTTCTCATCAATGCCGATGGGATATTGGTAGTGAAAGCAAAAGAACTGCGGAGTGGAGTGGAACAAAGTATTGAAGTAAAACCGCAATACGGACTCACCGATACAGAAGTTGAAAAAATGCTGCTGGAAAGCATCACCCATGCCGGAGACGATATGCAGGCAAGGGCGTTGGTAGAAGCCAAAACCGAAGGAGAACAATTACTGGGCCTCACAGAAAAATTCATCTCCAAAAATCCCGGCCTGCTTTCAGCAGAAGAACTGCAAACCACCGCACATGCCATGCAGGCCCTGCAACTGGCGCTGACGATGGACGACAAGAACCTCATCCAGAAAAAAACAGAAGAGCTCAACGATATAACGCGGCCATTTGCCGAGCGGGCCATGGACCAGGCCGTGAGCCAAGCGATGAAAGGAAAGCAGATAGGTTAACGGCTCAGGCTCATCCAGCGCTGCACATATTTACCCAGTATATCGAATTCAAGGTTGACTGCCGTGCCTGCCTGCACGTGCTTGATACTGGTATGTTCGAATGTATAGGGAATGATGGCCACCGTGAAATGGTCGCGGTTCACATTGAAGCAGGTAAGACTGGTACCGTTAACGGCAATAGATCCTTTCTCAATGACCAGGTGGGCAAACTCCGAAGGAAATTGAAAGATGAACTCCCAACTGCCGTCCAGTTCCTTTCTTTCCTGGCAGATAGCGGTACAATCGGCATGCCCCTGTACAATATGGCCATCGAGCCGGCCGTTCATCACCATACATCTTTCCAGGTTGATCTTCTCGCCGGTGGCCCAGCTACCCAGGTTGGTCTTTTTCAGGGTTTCCTCAATAGCCGTTACCCGGTGCATGCCGTCTTTCAGCTCATCCACCGTTAAGCAAACGCCATCGTGGCTCACGCTCTGGTCTATTTTCAGTTCGCCCGAGAGGGGAGAACTGACCCAGAAACTGGCGTTGGAGCCCTTTTTTTCAATAGAAACGATTTTTCCGGTCGATTCGATGATTCCTGTAAACATGATCGCAAAGTAATGAGGAATGTCTGATTTTTTGCCATTTTACTCGTCACCCTGAGCGAACGGAGTGAGTCGAAGGGCCTGCTGAACATTCGGGCAGGTCCCTCGGCTTCGCTCGGGATGACGGATATGACTAGGTGCGGGGCGACGATCATAATGGAATGGATAATTTTTTCTGCGTACTTGTTTATATGACTGACGCGCTGTATCTTTGCAGTCCTAAAAAACGCCCGAGGAGGTATCAACATTATGCTCATCATTGATTCAAAAGATTGCGAAAACATCGACAAAGCGCTCAAAAAATACAAGAAGAAATTTGAGAAAAGCAAGGTTTTATTGCAATTGAGGTCGCGTCAGGCATTTACCAAGCCGTCTGTAAGGCGTCGCGGTGAGGTGCTGAAGGCCATCTACAAGCAGCAGATAGCAAGTGGAAAGATAGAAGGATAATCTCCTTTTATCCACCTGAATATAGTAAGTAGCTGAGGTTGTTTAACTTTAAGCTACTTTTTTTATGCCCATACCCGAATCCCCATCCTTGCAGTCCTTCCTGGACCACCTCAAATACGAGCGGCGCTATTCGCAGCATACCATTATTGGGTACCGGACCGACCTGGAGCAGTTTTTCGCCTACCTGGCCAGCCAGTTCGAGTCGCCAAGCCTGTCCGCCATCAGCTCCATGATGATCAGGAGCTGGCTGGCAGAACTGAAGGAAGACGAGATAGCGGCGCGGTCCATCAACCGGAAAATATCTTCACTTAAATCTTTTTTCAAATACCAGTTGAAAATAGGGGCGTTGGAGCAGACGCCCATGACCACCATCGTATCGCCCAAACAAGGTAAAAGGCTGCCGGTTTTTGTGGAAGAAAAAAGCATGGAGCAGTTATTTAGCCCCGAACTCTACGAAGAGGGTTGGCAGGGCCGGACCGAGCGCCTGGTACTCATGCTGTTTTATCATACGGGTATGCGTTTGAGCGAGTTGGTCAATCTTAAATACAGTCAGCTCGATGGGGCACAGTCGCAACTGAAAGTGCTGGGTAAAGGAAATAAGGAGCGCATCATACCGGTTTCCAGGGAACTAGCGGCGGAACTGCAACAGTATCAAAGCGATAAAACCGGTGAACTGGCTATGGCCGACCGGTTATTTGTAACGGAAAAAGGCAAGCCGCTGCAGCCACGCTCTGTGTATGCGTTTGTAAAAGCCAAACTGGGAGCCGTAACCACGGTTCAAAAGAAGAGTCCGCACGTGCTGCGCCATAGTTTTGCCACCCACCTGATGAACAACGGGGCCGACTTGAACGCGGTGAAAGAGCTGCTGGGCCACAGCAGCCTGGCGGCCACCCAGGTGTACACCCACAACACAATCGAGAAGCTGAAAGAAGTGTTCAAAAAAGCACATCCGAAGGCTTGAGAAATTCTCTTAAAATTGTCAAAAAATCCGCTCACATTTTTTCGTTTTTCTCCCCATTTGACGTACATTGTTAGTCCGTTGAAAACGGATCTAAAAGTTCTTTCAAATATTATTTTTTAACCGATAAAACGTGAGTTGCTATGAACGTTAACATTCAAACTGTGCATTTTAATGCTGATGACAAACTGGTAGATTATGTGTCACGTAAGCTCAGCAAGCTGAGCACTTTCCACGACAGGATATTGAAAGTAGATGTGTTCCTGAAGCTGGATAACGTGGTGCATACGATCAAGGACAAAGTAGCTGAGATCCGTATTCATGTACCAAGGCACGAGTTTTTTGTGAAGTCGTCGTCGAAGTCGTTCGAAGAATCATTTGATTGTGCAATGGAGTCGATTGTTACACAGATAAAAAGGAAAAAACAGAAACTACTGGCGGCATAAAAAGGAATTGAAAAAATTGGTTGTAAGGCTCCCTTTCGGGGGCCTTTTTTATTGGGCCCGGCCGGGGCTTCCGGACCGTTTTCTCCGGAGCCGGCGCAAACTGTTGAAAACTAGCCGAAAAAAATCATGGCAAAATTTTGCTGAATGAAGTTTTCCGTTACCTTTGCCATCCCAAAAAATAGGAGCGTTCTTTTACATTTTGCCGAAGTAGCTCAGTTGGTAGAGCAACTGATTTGTAATCAGTAGGTCGCGGGTTCGAGTCCCATCTTCGGCTCTAAATAAATCAAGGGCAGGTTCCAGAGCGGCCAAATGGGGCGGACTGTAAATCCGCTGTCTTTCGACTTCAGTGGTTCGAATCCACTCCTGCCCACGGAAAAAATGAGAGAATGAGACAATTCGGTAATTCGACAATGTTTCTTTCTCYTTTATGATGTTCTTATTAATAGTGAGAATTTGTGAATCACTGGCATTGTCGAATTGCCAAATTGACGAATTGTCAAATTGATATGCGGAAGTAGCTCAATTGGTAGAGCGATAGCCTTCCAAGCTATAGGTTGCGGGTTCGATCCTCGTCTTCCGCTCAACGCTAAAAAGCCGTTGTAGCTCAGTGGTAGAGCACTTCCTTGGTAGGGAAGAGGTCGTGAGTTCGATTCTCACTAACGGCTCGGATTTGTGAAAGAGGAAAAGTAGTTTGGTATAAATTTTTAAAATACAACTAAAATCGATAAAAATGTCTAAAGAGACCTTTAAGAGGGAAAAACCTCACGTAAACGTTGGTACAATTGGTCACGTTGACCATGGTAAGACCACTTTGACTGCTGCCATTACGGACATCTTATCTAAGAAAGGTCTGGCGCAGGCTAAGAAATATGATGAGATCGACGGCGCTCCTGAAGAAAAAGAGCGTGGTATCACCATCAACACTGCACACGTAGAATATCAAACTGCAAACCGTCACTATGCGCACGTTGACTGTCCTGGTCACGCTGACTATGTGAAGAATATGATCACCGGTGCTGCCCAGATGGACGGTGCTATCCTGGTAGTAGCTTCTACCGATGGTCCGATGCCCCAGACTAAGGAGCACATCCTGCTGGCCCGCCAGGTAGGTGTACCCCGTATCGTGGTATTCATGAACAAAGTTGACCTGGTAGACGATCCTGAACTGCTGGAACTGGTTGAAATGGAGATCCGCGAACTGCTGACTTCTTAYGGTTTCGACGGTGACAAYACCCCCATCATCAAAGGTTCTGCTACAGGCGCCCTGGCTGGTGAAGAAAAATGGGTTAAATGCATCGATGAACTGATGGAAGCTGTAGATACTTACATCCCGCTGCCTCCCCGTCCGGTTGATATGCCGTTCCTGATGTCAGTAGAAGACGTGTTCTCTATTACAGGTCGTGGTACAGTTGCTACCGGCCGTATCGAGCGCGGTATCATCAAAGTAGGTGAAGCTGTTGAGATCGTAGGTCTGCAGGAAGCTGCGCAGAGCTCTACTGTAACTGGTGTYGAAATGTTCAAAAAACTGTTGGATGAAGGTCAGGCTGGTGATAACGCAGGTCTGCTGCTCCGCGGTATTGAGAAAAAAGATATCCGTCGCGGTATGGTAATCTGTAAGCCCGGTTCTATCACTCCTCACACAGATTTCAAAGGAGAAGTATACGTACTGAGCAAGGAAGAAGGTGGACGTCACACTCCGTTCTTCAACAAATACCGTCCCCAGTTCTATTTCCGTACTACAGACGTAACTGGTGAAGTTACCCTGCCTGAAGGAACAGAAATGGTAATGCCTGGCGATAACATCAACCTCTCTGTAAAACTGATCCAGCCCATCGCGATGGAGAAAGGYCTGAAATTCGCTATCCGCGAAGGTGGACGTACAGTAGGTGCCGGTCAGGTTACTGAAATCGTTAAATAAGCTAAGCCCACCGGCTTTTAGCTTCATGGCAAATGGAAATTTTTGGTACATTTGCTGACATAATAAACTAAAAGCTGTTTCGGAACCCCCGGAATAGCTTTTAGCTTTCTACGGGCATAGTACAACGGTTAGTATAGAGGTCTCCAAAACCTTTGATCTGGGTTCGAATCCTAGTGCCCGTGC
>BFBZ01001684.1_pt1 | contig 13973 bp, 17 predicted proteins | sample 1888401 | NCBI WGS metagenome assembly BFBZ01 (sample SAMD00112614, study PRJDB3348) | symbiont metagenome | host: Chara braunii | reverse complement strand
CCACTCATTAAACGACCGCCGTTGAACTGATTTACCAATCATAGCACGTATTTACGGTTGTTATTTAGAGATACTTCCGCGAGGTGAGATCGATTATCATGGTACGAGTAATGACGTGATTGAGCGACCGCTTCCGACCAAAAGCGCGATACGAGCCCGTTGTGCAACTCGCATCGTCAACATCGCCGCGTGTCGGCCTGTCTTCGAAAAATTTCACTCCCCGTGTCGGATCACCGAAAGCTCGCACGTCCTAAGCTCGTCCACTCCGTCAAACCATAGGGATTATGACCATGCCGAATACCATTCGCCTGCACCGCGTCCTGGCGACCAGCCCGGAAAAGGTCTATCGCGCATTCCTCGAGGCCGATGCACTTGCCAAGTGGCTGCCGCCGAACGGCTTTGCCTGCAGCGTGCATCATTTCGAAGGAAAAGTCGGCGGCACGTTCAAGATGTCGTTCCGCAACTTCACGACGGGCGAGAGCCATTCCTTCGGCGGTGATTTCCGCGAACTCGTTCCCGGCGAGCTGGTGCGCTACACCGACAAGTTCGACGATCCGAACCTGCCGGGCGAAATGGAAGTGACCGTGACCTTGAAGAAGGTTCTCGTCGGAACCGAGGTGAACATCACCCAGGCAGGCATACCGGACGTTATTCCCCCGGAAGCCTGCTATCTCGGCTGGCAGGAATCCCTGATCAATCTGGCAAAGCTCGCCGAGCCGGAGATCACGCAGTAAAGCGCAGCAGCCAGAAGGCCTCTGCAAACAACCCCTTCTCCTCCGGGGAGGAGGGGTTTTCGGTTCGCACCGGCGCCATTCGTCAAACCACCGGCACGTCGAACACTTCCCCTGCCCTGAGCGGACGAAAGCGATCCGGCTCCACGCCCTCCGCCTTCAACGCCACGTCCAGCGCCTGCACCGGCGCATCGATCCCCTCGTCCGTCAGCTGGAACGTCGCGAAATGATGCCCGGCGACATAGGCGGCGCTGCAGAGCTTCATGCCTTTCACTGCCTCTTCCGGGTTCTGGTGCTGGCCCTTCATGAACCAGCGCGGCTCGTAGGCGCCAAAAGGCAGGATCGCGAGCCGGAAGCCGCCATGCTTCTGCCTGACGGCCTCATAATTGATGCCCTCATGAAAGCCGGTGTCGCCCACATGGTAGATCTTGCCAGCCGGCGTCGTCAGCACGAAAGCCGCCCAAAGCGCCATGCGCCGGTCGCCCATGCCGCGCGCCGACCAGTGGTGGCAGGGCTCGACGTCAATGGTCACCCCGCCCTTGACGGCAATGCGATCGCCCCAATCGACAACGGCGATATCGGCATCGGGAACGGTGCGACGGATGATTGTGTCATTGCCGAGTGGCGTGACGATTTTCGGCCGATGGACGGCCTGCAGCCGCGCCAGCGTCGCAACATCGAGATGGTCGTAATGATTGTGCGTGACGAGCACGAGATCGATGGGCGGCAGGTCCTCGAAGCGGATGCCAGGCGGCACCACACGCTTCGGCCCGACAGAGCGGAACGGGCTGACCCGCTCCGACCAGACCGGATCCGTCAGGATGTTGAGGCCGGCGATCTGCACCAGCATCGAGGCATGCCCGACCATCGTCACCCGCATCTGCTGGCCAAACACATGCCGATCGGGCTTGGCGGGCGGAAACATGCTGATGACCGGATTGGGCCAGCGCACCCGGCCGCCGGCGAGCTGCCATTTCAGCAGATCAAGCGAATTGCCCGGCCCGACCCCGCCCGGATTGAAGAAGCGCAGGCCATCGAAATGGTCTGATGTCGGGCCTTGATAATAGGGATTCCGCTTTCGGCCGGGACCTGATGCTGTCGTCATTCTCCGTCCGCCTTTCGCTCGTCCGTCTCTTCCCGCTTGGCGGGTCGCCCAATCCTCGCCAGCCACTCTTCGGTCTCGCGCGCCGTCAGCGTCTCTTCGATCACGACATTCGCAGGCATGGCAAAAAGCTGCGGCGTGAAGAAGCTCGTATCCCAGAACGCCGCGCCTTCGAGCGAGGGCGACAGCAGAATGACCTGCGTGCCCTCGACGCGCGCAATAGTATCAACGGAGGCCTCGCCCGATATCTCTGTGGTGCCGGATAAATCGGGCTGCACCGTTTCATAGCGCCACCAGGGCTCGTCATTGCCCTCTTCCACTACGGTGACGCAGCGCGCCATATCGACAATAAACCTGTTGGGCGCGCGGCCGCCCGGCAGCGTCTCACCGAAGGCGGACTGGATCAGCGTGAACAGATGAAAGCAGTTGACGATATTCTCGTACCGCAAGCGGAAGCCGCGTCCACTCGGCCCATGCAGGACGAGCAAGCGGTCGCTGCGGCTCAGAAGCATATGGCGCACCCAGGCAGCCCCCGGAGTATAGTCCTGCAGCTGGGCCAGCTGCGCCATCAGATTGACGTCACCGGCGGCAAGCGCGCGCTCTTTCGGCATCGCGGCGAGATGCGTGACGGCGGACTGGCCAAGCAGCTGAAAGGCCTCGAGCAGCTGCCGCTGCTTGGGGCTCAATTCCTTGCGGCTGGCAAAGCCACGATGGATCTGCGGCAGCCAAGCCGTAAAAAGCTCCCACACGGCTGGGCCGCTGCGCTCGGCCGAACCGCCAGTCTCGGCGATGGTGCCGAGCATATTGGCCAGGATCGCCGCTCCCGGCGGCGGCAGTCCGCGCAGCTCCCGTGCCGCCCTCGTCACGATTTTCGGCTGCACCTTGGCGTCGGCATAAAAGGCTTGCGCCGCCGCGTTGAACCGCGCATCGACCCGGCCGCCAGCATAGGTGCGACAGGCGGCAAGAAGATTGGTCAGGGCTGCATCATTCATTCTGATCTGTCTCGGGAAAACATCTCTTGGCGGGGATCGATATCATCGTGGGAGGCTGGTATTGGTGGCAAAGCGAGGTTCATATAGTGATATTGGGCATGCATCCCAGGCATTTCCGCCGCTTTGGGTTGACTTTGATGGCCTTTTCCTGTTTATCGCCCGCAATCTGCGACGAGCACAAGCCTCCGAGCCACCGACCGGGACCCATAAAGGTATAAAGAGATCCCGGAGGTCAACACCCGACAGCGCGATGCGCCCTCGGGTGGTTTTTGGCTTTGCGTCTTGTTTTCGTCATGGAAAAGCACGACGTTTTCGGGCAAAGACCCGCGCATATGCGCAAATCCAAAGCTCCAGGCGATCGATAAGGAAGAACTGATGTTTGAAAACCTCCAGGACCGTCTTGGTTCCATTCTGAATGGACTGACAGGCCGCGGCGCGCTTTCGGAAGCCGATGTTTCCGCAGCACTGCGCGAGGTTCGCCGTGCGCTTCTCGAAGCCGACGTGGCGCTTGACGTTGTTCGCTCCTTTACCGACCGCGTCCGTGAAAAGGCCGTCGGCGCCGAGATCCTGAAGTCGATCAAGCCGGGCCAGATGGTCGTCAAGATCGTCCATGACGAGCTGATCGAAATGCTCGGCGGCGACGGTGTCGGCATCGACCTCAACGCGCCGGCGCCGGTCGTCGTCATGATGGTCGGTCTGCAGGGCTCGGGCAAGACCACGACGTCCGCCAAGATCGCCCACCGTCTGACCAGCCGCGACCGGAAGAAGGTCCTGATGGCCTCGCTCGACACGCGCCGTCCGGCAGCGCAGGAGCAGCTGCGCCAGCTCGGCGTCCAGGCCAACATCGATACGCTTCCCGTTATCGCCGGCCAGTCACCGACCGATATCGCCGCCCGCGCCGTGCAGGCCGCCAAGCTCGGCGGCCATGACGTCGTCATTCTCGATACCGCCGGCCGCACGCATATCGACGAGCCGCTCATGGTCGAGATGGCCGACATCAAGAAGCGGTCCAACCCGCATGAAATCCTTCTGGTCGCGGATTCGCTGACCGGTCAGGACGCAGTCAATCTCGCCCGCAATTTCGATGAGCGCGTCGGCATTACCGGCCTCGTGCTGACCCGCATGGACGGCGATGGCCGCGGCGGTGCAGCCCTTTCGATGCGCGCCGTGACAGGCAAGCCGATCAAGCTGATCGGTGTCGGCGAAAAGATGGGCGAGCTGGAGGAATTCCATCCCCGCCGTATCGCCGACCGTATCCTCGGCATGGGCGACATCGTTTCGCTGGTCGAGAGAGCAGCCGAGAATATCGACGCCGAAAAGGCGGCCGCCATGGCCGCCAAGATGGCCAAGGGCAAGTTCGACCTGAACGACCTCGCAGACCAGCTGCGCCAGATGCAGAACATGGGCGGCATGGGCGGCATCATGGGAATGATGCCCGGCATGTCCGGCATGAAGGACAAGATGGCCGCTGCCGGTCTGAACGACAAGCTTTTCGGCCGCCAGCTCGCCATCATCTCCTCGATGACCAAGGCCGAGCGCGCCAACCCGGACATCCTGAAACATTCCCGTAAGAAGCGCATCGCCGCCGGCTCCGGTACCGACGCCTCCGACATCAACAAGCTTCTGAAGATGCACCGCCAGATGGCGGACATGATGAAGATGATGGGCGGCAAGGGCAAAGGCGGCATGATGAAGCAGCTGATGGGCGGCCTTGCCGGCAAGATGGGTCTTGGCGGCGGAATGGGCGGCATGCCCGACCTGTCGAACATGGACCCAAAACAGCTCGAAGCCCTGCAAAAGCAGGCCGAAGCCGCCGGCCTCGGCCGTCCAGGCGGCCTGCCGGGCCTCGGTAGCGGTGGCGGATTGCCAGGTCTGGGCGGCGCCAAGCTGCCGGGCCTCGGTGGTGGTTTCCCGGGACTTCCCGGTTTGCCGAAGAAGAAGTGAAAGGATCGTTGMCCCCCATGATTGATCCAGAAGTAAAGGCCCAATTGGGCAACTACCGCCAGTCCATCGACAATATCGATGCTGCGCTGGTGCATATGCTGGCTGAACGCTTCCGCTGTACCAAAGAGGTCGGCGTGCTGAAGGCCAAGTACGAGCTGCCGCCGGCTGACCCGGCGCGCGAAGAATACCAGATCGAACGCCTGCGCCGTCTGGCAAAGGACGCCAATCTGGACCCGGATTTCGCCGAGAAGTTCCTGAACTTCGTCATCAAGGAAGTCATCCGGCATCACGAGCAGATCGCAGCCGATCTGAAGGCGTGATCCCGAATTGCGTCAAGCGGCTTATCGAGAGAACGCCTGCGACACGCATAACAGAAACGAACATACCGCCTCAACGAAGCGGTCAAGAAAAGCCTAAGGAGTAGAAATTATGGCACTGAAAATTCGTCTCGCCCGCGGTGGCTCCAAGAAGCGCCCGTACTACCACGTCGTTATCGCCGATGCTCGTTCGCCGCGCGATGGCCGTTTCCTGGAGAAGGTCGGTTCCTGGAACCCGATGCTCGCCAAGGACGACGCCAAGCGCGTTGAGCTCGATGCCGAGCGCATCAAGCATTGGCTCGACCACGGCGCTCAGCCGACCGACCGCGTTCTGCGCTTCCTCGCTGAAGCAGGCGTCGCTACCCGCGAAGCCAAGAACAACCCGGAAAAGGCAAAGCCGGGCAAGCGCGCTCAGGAACGCGCTGCTGAAAAGGCACAGAAGGCCGCTGACGCCGCTGCTGCCGAATAATCGGCCTTTGCAATCATCAAAAACGGGCGGCATGGCGACATGTCGCCCGTTTTTTATTTCCCATCGGCAAATGTTCATCCTATGAGAGAACGCAACGACAGCGCCTTAGATCTGCTGCATAATTCATAAAGTCGATTCCGATTTAAGGAATTATGCGATGATCCCGGCAATCGGCGAAGAGACCATGACGAAACTGCAAAACCCGGTATTGATGGCGACTATTGGCGCGGCACAGGGCCTCAGGGGCGAGGTGCGGGCTCGCGCCTATACCTCCGACCCCACGGCACTCGGCGACTATGGTCATCTGCACAGCATGGACGGCCGCAGCTTCGAGGTGCTGGAAATCCGCGAAGCCAAGAACGTGGTCGTGGTGCGGCTGCGCGGCGTCAACGACCGCAACGCCGCCGAGGCCTTGAACGGGCTGGAGCTCTACATCGAGCGCGACAACCTGCCGGATGATGAGCTCGACGACGATGAATTCTTCTACGCCGATCTCGAAGGACTGGAAGCGGTCGACGACAAGGGTACCGGCTACGGCACGGTCAGCGGCGTCTATGATTTCGGCGCCGGTGATCTCCTGGAGCTGAAGGGCCCGGGCAAGCGCCCGGTATTGATCCCTTTTTCCGAAGCAGCCGTGCTCGAAATCGATCTGGAAGGCGGCAAGATCCTGATCGATCCTCTGGCAGCCGGGCTTGTCGACAACCCCGACGACCTCATCGGCAAGCCGCCGAAGCCGGAAGGCAAGGCGAATAAGTAATCCTCATTGGGAAGTGACCGCGCCATGAGTTTCCGGGCGACCATCCTCACGCTTTATCCGGAGATGTTTCCCGGCCATCTCGGCACGTCCCTTGCCGGCAAGGCAATCGAGCGCGGCCAATGGGCGCTCGACACCGTGCAGATCCGCGATTTCACAACCGACAAGCATCGCACCGTCGATGACACGCCCGCCGGCGGCGGCGCCGGCATGGTGCTGAAACCGGATGTGCTTGCCCGCGCCATCGACCATGCCAGCAAAAACGACAGCCGACCGCGCCTGCTGATGAGCCCGCGCGGCAAGCCGCTGACGCAGAAGCGCGTGCGCGAGCTTGCCGCTGGCGATGGCGTCATCATCATCTGCGGCCGCTTCGAAGGCGTCGACCAACGGGTGATCGACGGGCGCGATCTGGAGGAAGTCTCGATCGGCGACTACATCCTCTCCGGCGGCGAGCCGGCAGCGCTGATCCTGCTCGATGCCATCGTCCGCATCCTACCCGGCGTCATGGGCAACGACCTTTCGGGCCTGCACGAAAGCTTCGAGGGCGGCCTGCTGGAGCACCCGCACTATACTCGTCCGCAGATCTGGGAAGACCGTGAGATCCCTGCCGTGCTGACCTCGGGCAACCACGCCGCCATCGCGAAATGGCAGAAAGAACAGGCCGAAGAACTGACGCGGGCACGCCGGCCGGATCTCTTGGAAAAGTAACAGGGTTTAGCCACCTCGCCGGTCCGGCGACGATCAGATCATGGCCGGGTCGGCTCTATCGGCATCGTGAAGGTGAACTTCGTTTCACGTTCATCCGAGCTGACTTCCAGGCGTCCGCCATGAGCCTCGGCGATCTGGGAAGCGATATAGAGCCCCAGCCCCAACCCTTGCTGGCTCGTTCCCGCTTCGCCTCGGCTGAACGGCTGGAACAACAGCACTTTTGCAGCATCCGGAATGGGATTGCCCCCATTCGCAACCGATATGTAAAGAGTGCTGTCCTTGACGAAGGCTGAGACGCGAACCGGCGCATCGGCGGATCCGTGCGTGACCGCATTGCCCAGGATATTCGATAGCATCTGGCCGATGCGGCCGTGATCGACGCGCACGTCATCCTGCACATCTATATCGGTTTCGAAGCTGCGTTCAGGATGAGCCGATGTAATTTCCGCCACAACCTGCTCAAGCGTGGAATTGAGCGATATCCCGGAAATCCTTTCGAGTCCTATACCGCCGCCCAATCGCCCGCGCGCAAAGTCCATCACGTTGTCGATCAACCGGGACATGCGAAGCACACTGCCGCGCATCAATGTCAAAATCGTCTGCGCGGTCTGGCTCTGGGGCTCCTTGAGTAGCATGCGGGTGCCGCCATCGATCGAGGCCAGCGGATTGCGTAGATCATGGCCGAGCACGGCAATGAACTGCTCGCGCAATTCCGATGCCGCCTGCGCATCCAGCAGATCCGTGCGTGCGGCACTCAGCTTGGAGCCGGCGTCGAGATGATAGGCTATCAACTCGGCGAACAGCTTGAAGGTTGCAAGCGTCTGCGGGTTGCTGAGCTTATGCGGCTTGGGATCGATGGCGCATAATGTCCCGAAGAACGTGCCGTCAGGCAGAACGATCGGCACGGAAATATAGCTCTGCAGGCCATATATCCGCGGGGTATGATGATCGGCATAGATCGGGTCTTCGGCGACATTATCGATGACGATGACCTCGTGATGCTGGCGCACCTCGTGGCAAAGCGTCGTCTCGACCTTGAGCTCTCCTCCGGCAGGCAGACCGAAGTGGACATTGTCCAGCACCTGACAGGCGATCCACCGGTCCTCGGTAACGCGCGCAACAGCCGCAAAACCCATGCCGGTCGTGCTGCACACAACGTCGAGAATCGTCGGTACGGCGGCTATCCGTTGAACCGCCTGAATGTCGCTCTGAAAATCTTGTGTCATTCGCCCATTAAGCAGGGKGTAATATCAATTTGTATGCCGGACGATAACGTCCACCATCTGTGGACGCAATAACTTTTGACATACCGCAACAACCCGTTTGCGCGGCATATCTGAATGGGTCAATCGACACTGACGGCGTCCATATGCTTTTGGAAGTGCCGCACTATCTTTCGGGAATTGCTGCCAAAAGTCGTAGGGCCGCGAACGTGATTGAGGAATTGCACATCAACCCACGCCCCCTGACGGCCATGGGCAGAATTGCAATTGGAGGAAGTCTTTGTCTGAACTCAAGCGTGACGATGAAAAACGAGCGGACATTGTCATTCAGCTCGAGCCGCAGGATCTGGTCCACGCACTCCGCCTGCATTTTCGGCAACACCTTCGCAGCAGAGGCGGACTGATCCGCCTTGCGATCACATGGCTTCTGGGAATGGTGGCTTACGGAATTCTCGTGGGTGGCCTGGTCGATGCGCACGGCGCATTTCTATCCATCCTCGGTTTCGCGATCCCGGCGCTCATCGCGATCATCGGCATCCCCTTTCTGATCGTTTACGCGATGGGCGGACGAGCAGCGAGACGAACCTTCCGCGAGCAAAAAACGCTGCAGAAACCCTATCATTTTTCATGGACCGAGAATGGGGTGCACCTTTGGAGCGATTTTGGCGAAGCACGGCTGCAATGGAGTGATTTCCTGAAGGCACGGCAGGATCGCCATTGCATGCTGTTCTATGAATCGCAGCGTCTCTACAGGATCGTGCCAAAGCGCGTCCTGACGAATGATCAGATTGGAGAATTGCAGGCTTTGGCTCTCAAAGTGCCGGATCGTCAAGGATTTTGACAGTCTCGTTCGTCCCTTTTTCACCTGTACGCAGCCCATCATCGTCCCTTTCGCCATTAAAGGCAGGCATCCCGTGCAGATGCAGCGGGATGCCCTCGGCGGCTCGGTAGCGGAGACCCCGACCACGCCTATTTCGTGGCGGCGCTTTCCGCGGCTGTTTCGATAAGCTTGGCAACAGCAGCAGGCTTCGAGACATAGATGGCGTGGCTTCCGACCACTTCGACCGTGGTGGCGCCGGCGCGTTTGGCCATCATCCGCTGCACTGCCGGCGGGATCATGCGGTCTTCGGTCGTCACCAGATACCAGCTCTTCTTGTTTTTCCATGCCGGGTTGGTGACCGTGCCGCTGGCCGCGGCAAGGCCCCAGGGAACCTGCGAGGCTGCCATGAATTGCGCAAGGTCGGGCTTCACGTCGGCGGCGAAGGCTGCCGCGAACTTCGTCTTGTCGAGGAACAGGAAGCCGTCTTGCGGCGGAAGGATCGGCGGCGGTGCCGCGTCCTTCGGCGAATTGGTCTTCAGCACCGAGATAACGGATTCCCCGGCATCCGGAGCAAAAGCAGTGATGTAGACCAGACCGGCGACTTTCGGATCGCTGCCGGCTTCCGTGATGACGGCGCCGCCATAGGAATGGCCGACCAGGATGACATCGCCGTTGGCGGCATCGATCGCACGCTTGGTGACGGCAGCATCGTCGGCCAGCGAAATGGTGGGATTCTGAACGATCGTGACGTCGTGACCGTCCTTCTTCAGCTTGCTGTAAACGCCCTCCCAGCCCGATCCATCGACAAAGCCGCCATGAACAAGAACGATTGATTTTTTGGCGCTGTCAGCTGCAAAGGCCGGGACGGCCAGAAGGCTCGCCGCCGCGATTGCCAGAACCGAGGATAATTTTATCAATGGATCTCTCCCGTGATTGATACAACGGAGAAAGCCTATAGAGACGGCCCGGGCGGGTATCGAAGATCTGCCGAAAAATTTCCGAAGAAGTTTGAAATCGGATGCCTATACTGCGCCTCAACTGACGACGTGAAACCATAGGTCCATGAATGGCAACGGATCGACCTCTGCCGTTCCTGCACGCCAAAGCCGGCGGAAAACCAATTTGATGCTGAGACGACGTTCTGCCTTCGGCGAATTCCTCCTCAACCCGGAAAATGGGACGCTGACCAGAAACGGCCAAAGAGTGCCGCTCGGTAGAAGAGGCGCTCTGCTGCTCGAGGTATTGCTGAGGCGGCAAGGTGAAATCGTCGCCAAGGAAGAGCTGATCGATGCCGCCTGGGCCGGACGGGCCGTGGAGGAGAGCAATCTTTCAGTCCAGATTGCCCTTCTTCGCAAGGCAATCGGGCTCGATGCCGAGGGGCGAGAATGGATCGATACCATTCCGCGCGTCGGCTATTGTTTTCGCGCGCAGCCGAAGGAAACAAGCGAACGCAGCGTCCGGCGCGAAAGATTGTCGATAGCCGTGCTGCCCTTCGCAAACCTCTGCCCGGAGGAAGAGGATGATTTCTTCGCCGATGGTCTTGCCGATGAAATCATCACGACTCTGTCCAAGGTTCCCGGCCTGGTGGTGATCGCGCGCACCTCCAGCTTCATCTATCGCCGCCGCTCGGTCGATATCCGCAGGATCGCCGAGGAACTGGGAGTCCGGTTTGTGCTCGAAGGCAGCGTCCGCAGGAGCGGCGGCCGGGTCCGGATCACCGCCCAGCTCTGCGACGGGATGACAGGCGGGCAGCTATGGAGCGAAAAATACGACCGGGATCTTTCGGATATCTTCTCGCTTCAGGATGACATCGCCCGCAGGATCGGAACCGAACTGCTCGCCGTGCTGAATCCCGTCGAAGCGGCCGAATGGCCCGCATTCTCCCCGGCAGGCACGGCCAGCGCCGACGCCTATCAGGCCTATCTTCGCGGCAGGGCAATGCAACGGGGAGCGACCCAGAACGCCGATATATTCCGGCGCACCGTGGAATGCTTCCGCCAGGCCATGACATACGACCCGGGATATGCCGCGCCTTATGCCGCTCTCGCAATGGCCCTCTCGCACAATCACTACAATCGCTGGACCGAGGACTCGGATCGATCACTAGACGAAGCAGCCAAACTCGTGGCGGAGGCGATTGCGCGCGATCCGAATGATCCGCTCGCCCATGGCGTCGCAGCCCTGATCGCCAAATACCAAACGAACTATGAGATCTGGGAGGCCGAGGTCGAGACGGCCCTTTCCCTCAATCCGAACTTTGCGCCGGCGCTGTCCCTGAGAGGGACGCTGCGAATGTATAGCGGCAATCCCGGGGCGGCGATCCGCGACCTCGAGCGGGCGATAAGATTGGATCCGCATTTTTCACAGACCTATCTTCACCATCTTGGCGTCGCCCACATCATTATCGGCAACTACGAAACAGCCGTGTCGCTGCTGAAGGAAAGGATCGCGCTGGTCCCGGAAACCGATATGAGCAGGGCGTGCCTCGCCTCGGCGCTTGGAAGCCTGGGCCGTATCGACGAGGCTCGGGAGACGTGGCGCGAACTTCTCGCGATACACTCCAGATATACCTATGCCGACGGTATAGGCCGTATGCCATTTAGAAACCCCGACGACCTCGCCAGGATCGCTTCCGGGCTTCGCCAAGCGGGAATTTGCGTCTCAGACCTCCCGCACTAGCGCGCTGCCGATGACACTCCCCAGCCGCTGCGGATCATCTGTCTGCGCTTATGGCGCCGGCTGCCCAAGCTGGGCATCGCGCCACTTGGCGATATAGGGCCGTGCGAACATGTAGAGGCCGCTGAATAGCAGCAGGAAGAGCGGCAACAGCGGCGAATAGACCACCCAGGCGGGCGGCGTCCCCAAGGCCATGGCGACGAAGTTGGCAATGACCGTTGCCGTAAAGACGATCGACAGCCAGCGATGGGTCTGCCTGATATAATTGCTCCAGTTCATTGATACCTCCCTTTGGAAACGCGCCGAAGGCCGGCGGCATGGGTGATTGCTCTACGCTTGCTTTGCTGGACGCGCCGGTGCCTTTCCCTTCGATCGGCCGGCCGAGGACACGTTCAAGGCCGCGGCGGCGCGAATGAGCGCCTTCAACGCCTCCTCGTCGATCTCGTCGCCTTCATGAAAATCGATCGCGCGCCGGGTGTTGCCTTCGAGGCTGGAGTTGAACAGGCCTGACGGATCCTCCAACGAAGCGCCCTTTGCAAAGGTCATCTTCACCGCATTCCTGTAGGTTTCGCCGGTGCAGATGATCCCGGCATGCGACCACACCGGAACGCCTCTCCATTTCAATTCCTCGACCACGTCGGGATCGGCCTGCTTGATGACGCGCCGGATGCGCGCCAGCATTTCGCCCCGCCAACCAGCCAATTCCGCGATTTTTGCATCGATGATCTGAGAGGGAGTGGCCCCTTCATGGTTTTCGCTCGGGTCGCTTTTCTTCATCGCTGCGCTCGCTTTCCTCATCATTGTCATCACCGGCGGTTCGTTGTCGCGGCAGACTTCAGCTTTGCCCCGCCAGAACCTGTTCCAGATTTGCAAGGAACCGCTGCCACCCGTATTTGGCGCCCTGGTATGCCTGCTCCTGATCCCGCCTGAAGCCCGATTGCTCCATGCGCAGATGAGTGCCCGCACCCCTCGGCGTGAGGATCCAGGTGACGACGCTTTCGAGGCCATGGGCGTTCCAGGTATAGGCCAGCGTCTTGTTCGGCTCGACTTCGAGCACCTGACAGTCGACGGAACCCCATTCGGCGGTCAGCTTGAAGGAATGGTCGACGACGGGCTTGAAGTCGTTCTTCATGAGCCACTCCTGGATCAGGTGCGGCTGCGTGAGCGCGCGCCAGATCTTTTCCGGCGGAAACGCCACGTCCCGCTCGACGACGACGGTGCGAATTTCAGTCGATGTGTCGTTCATTGGTCCATCCTTTTCAGAAGATCTTCGAGATCGTCGAACCGGCTTTCCCAAAAACCGGCCATTTGGCTCGTCCAATCGATCAGCGGCGCAAGCGCCGAAAGCTGCGCGCTGTAATGTGTCTGGCGGCCTTCGTGACGGTCGCGCACCAGCCCGGCCCGCTTCAGGACCGCCAGATGCTTCGAGACGACCGGCTGCGAAACGCCGGCCCGCTCCGTCAAAACCCCGACCGTCTTCTCACCTTCGCGGCACAGCCGTTCGAAAATGGCTCGGCGAGTGGGGTCAGCGAGCGTTTTAAAGAGCGCGTCATGAATGTTTGACACCAGAAACCATACCCCGTTGGCTATGAATTAACGTATAGCCAACGAGCTATGAGTAAGTCAAGCGGCAAGTTGCATGGGGACGTTACTCCTCGCTAAAAGGAGCGAGCGATCATCTCTGTCCAACGACCCATAGCCATTCTGGATCCCGAGTGATAAACCGGCTGTGCGTTGGTTCGAGGCGAAAAATCGCCCTTTAACCCCGTCGCAGCAAGCAAACGCGACGAAATTCCCCGCAAAGGGGTGACAAAGCCATGACAATACGATATGTGCGCGGCCGGCATGGGAAGTTTCCCATCAACCACCAAAGAAAAGCAGACGTATTCGCCCCTGCCTTTAAAGGCATATATCCGAGGCGAGACCTCTAGAGGTCCGACCGGGGATAGATCGTTCTGGGCGCTCTGGCTGTTGAAGCAACAACGAGGTTGATAACATGAACATCATTCAGCAGTTGGAAGCCGAACAGGCTGCCAAGATCGAAGCCAAGCGCACGCTCCCTGATTTCTCCGCTGGCGACACCCTTCGCGTCAACGTGAAGGTCACGGAAGGCAACCGTACCCGCGTTCAGGCCTATGAAGGCGTCTGCATCGCTCGCTCCGGCGGCGGCCTGCATGAGAACTTCACCGTTCGCAAGATCTCCTACGGCGAAGGCGTCGAGCGCGTATTCCCGATCT